>OJQT01000861.1_pt1 | contig 12563 bp, 9 predicted proteins | sample 1598771 | NCBI WGS metagenome assembly OJQT01 (sample SAMN03922517, study PRJEB24848) | human gut metagenome | isolation source: stool sample | host: Homo sapiens | place: Germany | collected 2010-02
GGGCGAAAATGATCTCACTTGATTTGCCGCCTGCGGGCGGCAAACTCTGCGAGGCTTTTTGGACAGAATCATCAAAACCTCCGGCTAAGCCGGAGGTTTTGATGCGTTTATGACTGCTGCTCCGGTGGCTGGGACTCCCGGTCTCGGTTCACATAGCAATATGCCTCGGTGGGCATATTCCGGCGGCGCAGACGCCGGTCCACCAGATACTTTACCAGCACCTGCAAACAGGCAAACACCGGCACGCCCAGGAACATACCCAGCACGCCGCCGAAGCCGCCGCCCACCAGAATGGCCACCACCACCCAGAAGCTGGAGATGCCCGTGGCATCGCCCAGGATCTTGGGGCCCAGGATGTTGCCGTCAAATTGCTGCAAAACGATGACGAAGATCACGAAGATCAGGCACTTCTTGGGGCTGACCAGCAGAATCAGGAAGGCGCTGGGCACCGCGCCCATGAAGGGGCCGAAGAAGGGGATCACGTTGGTAACACCCACGATCAGGCTCACCAGCGGGGCATAGGGCATGCCCAGAATGGTGCAGCCGATGAGGCACAGAATGCCGATGATGAGAGAGTCCAGCAGCTTTCCGCGAACGAAGCCGCTGAAGATGCCGTCGGCCCGGCGGACGGCCCGGGCGATCCAGCGGGCGTGGGCCTCCTTGCACACGCCGTACAGCAGCTTGCAGCAGCGGGCCAGGCTCTGCTCCTTCATGGCCAGCATATACACCGACACGATGATGCCCACCAGGAAGTCCATGGCGAAGCTCACCAGCCCCCAGATGCCGGAGATCACGCCGCCGGTGATGGTGGTGAGCATCTGCTGGGCGCCGGGCAGCACCTTGTTGGTCAGCAGGTCCAGCAGATTCTGGTAATAGGTCTCCAGATTCTCGTTGACCCAGTCCTCCACCTTTGGGTTCTTATCCAGCAGGTTCGTGATCCAGCCGTAAATCTTGTTGTAATACGTTTCGGCGTTGTTGATGAGCATCACCACGCTGTCGATGAGCTGGGGGATCACCACGCTGAACATCAGATACAGCAGCAGCAGCACAATGGCCCAGGTCAGCAGAATGCTGACGGCCCGCAGCCACCCGGCGGCGTGGGGGATGGTCTTCCCTTCCAGCCCCTTGATCCGGTGCAGGCCCGAAAGAATGAGCTTTTCAAACCAGTTGACGATGGGGGCCAGCAGATAGGCCATCACCAGGCCCGCCAGCACCGGCGACAGAATGGACGCCAGCTTGGACAGCAGCCGCTGCAGTGCGCCGCTCATATAGAACGTGTCGTAAAACACCAGAATGGCGCAGACGGTGAGAAAGATCGTCAGACCCCATTTCAGGTAGCCGCTCTTACCCTTCATATTGTTTTCTCCTTTGTTGGCCCGGCTGGGCCTGATTTACTACTTTACATGATAGCGTAAAAGGCCGTGGTTTGCAATGCCGGGGACGTGAACGTTTTGTTAAAAATCGGCATCCCAGGGAAAAAGCGCCGGGACGGGGGTCCGCGTCCCGGCCTGTCCCGGGGAAAAATCGGGACAAAACCCGGCTTTTGCGGGATGTCCCGCCGGAAACCGGGACAATTTTGGCCAAAACCGGCGGAAATCCAAAATTTATTCTTTACAACCGGCGCATTTTGTGCTATCGTATCAGAGTACGCTGTGTGCGTGCCATGCCCCTTGCCTTAGTCCCGTGGATGCTCTGCCTGTCCCGGCACTCAGGATGCGGGCGCAATAAAAGAAAGGTGGAAACACAACTATGATGCTGAAAGATCAGAAGACCTCCATCATCGAGGCCAACCGCACCCACGAGACCGACACCGGTTCCCCCGAGGTCCAGGTCGCTATCCTCACCGAGCGCATCAACCAGCTCACCGCGCACCTGAAGGTTCATCCCCATGACTTCCACAGCCGCCGCGGCATGCAGATGATGATCGGTAAGCGCCGCCGTCTGCTGGACTATCTGGCCAAGAAGGACATCGAGCGTTATCGTGCCCTGATCGCCAAGCTGGGCCTGCGTAAGTAAGCTGAAAACAGGGTGGTGTGCCCCGTGCGCACCACCCTTCTTTCACACCATCCCTGCCCGTGTGCGGAGCCGATCAAAGCCTTTAGCAGTTGAAAAAACGCCGGAATTTCCGGATTTTCCGGCATTTTTTCAAGTGCTAAACGGCCCCGGCTCCCATGCGGAAAAATCCAAATGAAAAGGAGCCAAACCATGTCTACCATCATCACCCACCGGCAGTTCCCCCATTACCACAAGTATACCATGGACCTGGCGGGCCGCCCCCTGACCCTGGAGGTGGGCAAGCTGGCCGAGCTGGCCAACGCCGCCGTTATGGTCACCTATGGCGAGACCAGCGTGCTGTGCTGCGTCACCGCCGCGCCCCGTCCCCGGGACGGCATCGACTTCTTCCCTCTGAGCGTGGACTTTGAGGAGAAGCTGTACGCCGTGGGCCGCATTCCCGGCAGCTTCAACCGCCGGGAGGGCCGCCCCGGCGAGAAGGGCATCCTCACCAGCCGCGTCATCGACCGGCCCATCCGCCCCCTGTTCCCCCACGACTTCCGCAACGACGTGTCCGTGATGTGCACCGTCATGAGCGTGGACCACGACTGCTCCCCGGAGATCTGCGGCCTGATCGGCACCTCCGCCGCCCTGGCCATTTCCGACATCCCCTGGAACGGCCCCGTGGGCGCTCTGAAGGTGGGCCTGGTGGACGGCAAGCTGGTGTTCAATCCCACCAGCGAGCAGCGCAAGGTCAGCGATCTGGACGTGACCGTTGTGTCCACCGGCAAGAAGGTGGTCATGATCGAGGCCGGCGCCAACCAGGTGCCCAACGACGTGATGTTCGAGGCCATCCGCATGGCCCATGAGGAGAACCAGAAGCAGATCACCCTGATCGGCCAGATGGTGGCCGAGATCGGCAAGCCCAAGTTCGACTATCCCCACGCGGACTTCGATGAGGAGCTGTTCCAGAAGATCGTGGATGCCACCATGGACCAGGCCAAGGCCGCCATGGACACCGACGACAAGAACGTTCGCGAGGCCCGCTGGAACCAGCTCATCGAAAAATGGCACGAGCTGTTCCTGGAGGACTATCCCGAGATGGACAAGTATCTGGATGAGATCACCTATAAGTTCCAGAAGAAGATCGTCAAGGCCTGGCTGCTGGAGGGCCACCGGGTGGACGGCCGCCAGAAGAACGAGATCCGGCCCCTGTCCGCCGAGGTGGGCGTGCTGCCCCGGGTCCACGGCTCCGGCCTGTTTACCCGTGGCCAGACCCAGGTGCTGAGCGTGGCCACCCTGGATACCCTGTCCGCCAACCAGAAGCTGGACACCATCTGGGAGGAGACCGAAAAGCGGTATATGCACCACTATAACTTCCCCGGCTACTCCGTGGGCGAGGCCAAGCCCGCCCGTTCCCCCGGCCGCCGGGAGATCGGCCACGGCGCTCTGGCCGAGCGGGCCCTGCTGCCGGTGATCCCCCCGGTGGAGGAGTTCCCCTATGCCATCCGCGTGGTGTCTGAGGTGGTGTCCTCCAACGGCTCCACCTCCCAGGGCTCCATCTGCGGCAGCACCCTGGCCCTGATGGACGCCGGTGTGCCCATTTCCGCCCCGGTGGCCGGTATCTCCTGCGGCCTGATCCAGGACGACGACGGCTCCTTCACCACCTTCATCGACATCCAGGGCGTGGAGGACTTCCACGGCGAGATGGACTTCAAGGTGGCCGGTACCAAGAAGGGCATCACCGCCATTCAGATGGACCTGAAGAACGACGGCCTGACCATGGAGATCATCAAGAACGCCCTGGACATCACCTATGACGCCCGGTGCCAGATCCTGGACCAGATCATGCTGCCCTGTATCGCCGAGCCCCGGCCCGAGGTCAGCAAGTACGCCCCCAAGATGATCACCATGCACATTGACCCCGACAAGATCCGGGAGGTCATCGGCAAGGGCGGCAGCGTCATCCAGAAGATCGTGGCCGAGTCCGGCGCCAAGATCGACATCGACGACGACGGCACCATCCACATTGCCTCCCCCGACGCCGAAAGCTGCGCCACCGCCAAGAAGTGCATCGACGACATCGTGTTCGTGCCCGAGGTGGGCCAGCTGTACTACGGCCGCGTGGTGCGCCTGATGACCTTCGGCGCCTTCGTGGAGCTGGCTCCCGGCAAGGACGGCCTGGTGCACATCTCCAAGCTGGCGGACAAGCGCATCGAGAAGGTGGAGGACGCCTGCAAGGTGGGCGACATGATGTGGGTCAAGGTCACCGAGATCGACGAGAAGGGCCGGGTGAACCTGAGCCACAAGGATGCCATGAAGGAGATCCGGGCCAAGGAAGCCGCAGGCGAGATCATCAAGTAAATAACCGCCGACAGACAGTAGATTCATATGTATATACACACGCCGATTCCGCGCAACGGAATCGGCGGGTGCTGTCATATACTGGAAACAGACGACACAAAGAGAAAACCTGTCCGTATAGCACGGACAGCCGCATGGCATGCGTACCACAATATATGGCCATATCGGCAGAAATCAGCACAATATATCACAGAAAAACAATTTCTAAAATTTTTGTGTCGCCCATTGAAAAACAATAAAAGATATGTTAAAAAACTAACTTAACAGGTAGGAAGCCCTAACCTTAATGTAGTATAGCTTTGTTGCTAATATACAATATTATACTCTGTCAGGATGGAAAAATCGTTCAAACGGTTGTAAAGGAGGACGCTATGCCGAGAGGAGCACAGCCCAAGGTCGCCGAAAGAGAGAATCGGATGACCTATGCAGCCATCAGGCTGTTTTTGGAAAACGGATATGAACGGACCACCACCGCCGCCATCGCGCAGGCAGCGGGTATGTCCCCGTCCGCGTTTTTTGCAGTATTTGCCAACAAGGAGGCGCTGCTGCTGAAGCTGACCAAGTGGATGTACGAAAAGCAGTTCGCCGTTACGCACGAGCTGCTGGGGAAGGACTATGACCCGGTGATGTTCTACGCCGTGGAGCCTGCCATCCAGCTGTATATTGCCGAAAAGACCGAGGGGCTGCGGGAGCTGTATGTCTCCTCGTACTCCTATGCGGCCACCGCCAACTATATACATCAGGTGGTGACGGACAAGCTGGTGGAGCTGTTCGGGAAGGAGCATCCCGGCTATACCCGGCAGGACTTTTATGAGCTGGAGCTGGCTACCTCCGGCATGCTGCGCAGCTTCATGGCCCGCAAGTGCGACCGGAGCTTCACCATGGAGCAGAAGCTGCGTCGGTTCCTGTCCTGCGGCATGACCATCTACGGCGTGGTCCCGGAAAAGCAGCAGGAGGTCATCGACCGGGTGCTGAAGATGGACCTGAAGTCCGTGGCCGATCAGCTGCTGGCCCAGGCCATGGCCCAGTCCCAGGAGGAGTTCCAGGAGGCCGAGCGCAAGGGCAAGGCTCTGGAAGCTGCCAGACGTGGCTGATTTTTCCTATATCGTCCTGGACCTGGAGTGGAACCAGCCGTTGAATCCGGACAGCGCCATACGGGAGCCGTTTTTCTTCGACTCGGAGATCATTGAGATCGGGGCCCTGCGGCTGGATGAGCGGTTCCGGGAGACCGGCAGCTTCAAGACCTTCATCCGCCCCCGGTTTTATCCCCACATGAACGGCGACGTGGTGCAGCTGACGAAGATCCGGGCACAGGATCTGGAAAAGGCCCCGGAATTTCCCCGGGCCTATGCCGATTTCATGGAATGGTGCGGGGAGGACTGCTGCCTGTGTACCTGGGGACCGGACGACATCCCGGTGCTGATGGACAACCTGCTGATGCACGGAATGGACGCGGAGATGCCCTGCTGCTATGATTTGCAGCGGATCTTCGGCCACGAGATCATGCGGGATGACCGGCAATGCTCCCTGGAGCGGGCGATGGAGCTGCTGAAGCTGACCCCGGACCGGGCCCACGATGCCCTGAACGATGCGCGGAATACCGTGCAGATCTGCGGGCGGATGGACCTGGACGGGTGCATGGATGAGTACCGCCTGCGCTATGTGGGCTATCCGGAGGACCGGAAAGCCGGGCTGGTGCAGGGGCGTGAATACGCGTCTCTGGCGGAGGCCCAGGCGGACCCGGCGCTGACGGAGACGGCATGCCCCTATTGCGGCGAGACGGTGACGCTGGGCCAGTGGGCCCGGAAGGACCCCAGGACGCTGCTGGCCTATGGCCGGTGCAGCCAGGAGGACGAGCTGTGCGGCATTTATCGCCACACCCGGACGGCGGCGGGCCTGCGCCTGGGCCGCATGGTGCTGGAGATGAACGACGACCTGTGGGATACCTATCAGACCTGCCTGGAGCGGCAGGGATAATTGTTGGAATGTGAAAACCGGCTCCGGCGCGTCGCGCCGGAGCCGGTTTTGTTTACTTGCCCAGTCTGCGCTGGATGAGCTTTACCAGCTCCACAATGGGGATCACCAGCACCGCCAGGGCCAGGGCGATGCCGTACTCCGTCCAGCTGACGGGGGTGAAGCCGAAGGCGTTGGCGATGGGCGGCACCTCCAGCACCACGGTGGTCAGCACCAGGGAGCCCAGCATAGCGGCCCAGAGGACCTTGTTGTGGCCCCGGAGGGTGAACACGCTGCGGCGCTGGGACCGCATGTTGAAGCTGTGGAAAATCTCGCACATGCTCATGGTCAGGAAGGCCATGGTCATGCCGTGGGGGGAGACGCCCCGGGGCATTTCAAAGCATCCCACCTCCATGCAGTGGCCGATGATGTAGGAGGCCATGGTGATGACGGTGATAAGGATGCCCTGATAGGCGATGTCGAAGCCCAGGCCGCCGGAGAAGATGCCGTCCTTGGCGGAGCGGGGCGGGCGGCGCATGATGTCCGGCTCCGGGCGCTCCATGCCCAGGGCCAGGGCCGGGAAGCAGTCGGTGATGAGGTTGATGAACAGCAGATGGACGGGGTTGAGGAGGGTGAAGCCCAGCAGGGCGGAGAAGAACACCCCCAGCACCTCGCTCATGTTGCTGGCCAGCAGGAAGCCGATGGCCTTGCGGATGTTGTCGTAAATCCGGCGGCCCTCGGCCACGGCGCCCACGATGGTGGCGAAGTTGTCGTCGGAGAGGACCATGTCCGCCACGTTTTTGGTGACGTCGGTGCCGGTGATGCCCATGCCGATGCCGATATCAGCGGACTTGATGGAGGGGGCGTCGTTGACGCCGTCGCCGGTCATGGCGGTGACGGCTCCCCGGCGGCGCCAGGCGCTGACGATGCGGACCTTGTGCTCCGGCTGGACCCGGGCATAGACGCTGTAGCGGTCCACGTTTTGAGTAAGCTCCTCATCGCTGAGGGCGTCCAGCGCCGCGCCGGTGATGGCCTGGGAGGGGTCGGAGAGAATGCCCAGCTGGCGGGCGATGGCCACGGCGGTGTCCTGGTGGTCGCCGGTGATCATCACCGGGCGGATGCCCGCCTGGCGGCACTCCTCAATGGCGGGCTTCACCTGGGGCCGCACCGGGTCGATCATGCCGGTAAGGCCGATGAAGCAGAGGGCCTGCTCTAAGTGGGCGGGGGACTGATCCTCCGGCGCGCCGTGGGGCCAGGGGCGGCTGGCGGCGGCCAGAACCCGCAGGGCCTGGGCGGCCATGCGGTGGTTATCCGCCAGAATTTCCCGGCGGCGGTCGTCGGTCAAGGGCAGGGCCTGTCCGCCCTCCCAATAGTGGGTGCATCGGGCCAGCACCTGGTCCGGCGCGCCCTTGGTATACTGCACCACGCCCTGGGGGGTCCGGTGAATGGTGGACATCATCTTGCGGCCGGAGTCGAAGGGGGCCTCGCCGATGCGGGGGCGCTCCTGCTCCAATTGGGGCTTGGGCAGTTGATTTTCTGCGGCGAAGGATACCAGGGCCGCCTCCGTAGGCTCCCCCTGGACGGAGCCGTCGGGGTTCAGGACGGCATCGCTGCACAGGGCCATGGCGGAGGCCAGCAGGGCGGTGTCCCCGGTGTGGTCCACCACGGTCATCTTGTTCTGGGTCAGGGTGCCGGTTTTGTCGGAACAGATCACCTGGGTACAGCCCAGGGTCTCCACCGCCGTCAGGCGGCGTATCACGGCATTGCGGCGGCTCATGCGGGTGACGCCGATGCTGAGCACCACCGTTACCACCGTGGCCAGGCCCTCGGGAATGGCGGCCACCGCCAGGGATACGGCCACCATGAAGGTCTCCAGAATGCCGGACAGGGAGAAGTCACCGGCCACGATCAGGTCAAACACGAAGATGAACACGCAGATGCCCAGCACCAGCCAGGACAGGGTCTTGCCCAGCTGGGTCAGCTTCTTTTGCAGAGGCGTCTCCTCCTGCTCCGTCCGGGCCAGGACGCCGGCGATCTTGCCCATCTCCGTGTCCATGCCGGTGGCGGTGACCACCATGCGGCCCCGGCCGTAGGCCACGGTGGAGCCCATATAGGCCATGTTGCGGCGGTCGCCCAGGGTCACCTCGCCGGTAAGGGCCTCCGGGGACTTGGCGGAGGGGACGCTTTCGCCGGTGAGGGCGGCCTCCTCAATTTGCAGGGAGGCACAGGCCAGCAGCCGTCCGTCGGCGGGGACCGCGTCCCCGGCCTCCAGCAGCACCACATCGCCGGGCACCAGGCGGCTGCTCTCCAGCTCCGCCACGGCGCCGTCCCGCAGGACCTTGCTGGTGGCGGCGGTCATGGTTTGCAGAGCCTCGATGGCGGCCTCGGCCTTGCTCTCCTGGACCACGCCCAGGACGGCGTTCAGCAGCACCACCGCCAGGATGATCAGCACTTCGGTAAAGGGCTCGTGGGACAGGTAGTTGGTGACGGCGGACACGGCTGCGGCGGCCATGAGGATCAGCAGCATGGGGTCCTTCAGCTGCTGCAGAAACCGCTGGAACAGGGTGGCCTTGGGGGCCTCCCGCAGGCGGTTGGGGCCGTACTGCCCCAGGCGGGTCTCCGCCTCCCGGCCGGACAGACCGGTCTCGGCGGCGTGCAGGTCCTCCAGGACCTGCCGGGGGGATTGGTTGTACTCCTTGTGCATACGCTTCACTCCTTATAGTAGGATCATACCCGCCGGAGGAAAATAAAAGACCCATGCACAGGCAAGGCCTATGCATGAGTCTCATTCTTTCAAAGCAGTCCGGGCGCAGAAGCGCCGTTCTGACGAAGCTGCCTAACCCCAGGACGGGGCGGAATTACTCCCTCACAGCGGTATTCAATTGGGAATATTATACCAGACCCGGCCCCCTGCGTCAAGTAAAGAATTTGTAAAGTATGGGGGAGCACAGGGGTGGGGGACACCTTTTTGATAAAATCTTTGCGTCCTGGCTTGCCTTTTCGCCGGGAATATGATATGATGCATTGCCAATAGCCCTTCAAAAATGCACGGATGGCTTTTGAAAACGATAACAAAGGAGTATTTACCCATGAAAAAGTTTCTCACTATGCTGCTGGCCCTGGTGATGGTCCTGTCCCTGGCGGCTTGCTCCTCCCAGAAGGGCGGCGACGTCAACGGCGGCTTCCCCGTCAGCGCCGTGGACCTGCTGACCGCCGTGTGGAACGCCTATCCCGAAAGCGAGAAGTTCTCCGTGGTGGGCGGCAGCCTGGATAACCCCGTAGACAACGCCCCCGGCGCTTTCCCGGTGGACGATGCCGACAATCTGGACTATATGCTGCACTTCCCCGCCGACAAGGCCGATCTCATTGACGACGCCGCGTCGCTGACCCACATGATGAACGCCAACAGCTTTACCTGCGGCGCGTTCCATGTGAAAAACAGCGGCGACGTCTCCGCTGTGGCCGACGCTCTGCGCCAGAATGTCCAGAACACCCAGTGGATGTGCGGCTTCCCTGACAAGCTGGTGGTCCTCACCTATGGCGAGTATGTGGTGGCGCTGTTCGGCGCCGACGACCTGGTGGACGACTTTGTCAACACCATGACCGCCACCTACACCGGCGTTCAGACCGCCTGCGACGAGCCCCTCCAGTAATCCGCCGCAGCCATGCTGTTTTCCAGTCTGCCGTTTCTCTTTTATTTTCTTCCCTGCGCCCTGGGGCTGTATTTCTTAGTCCCAAGGCGGCTGAAAAACGCCGCGCTGCTGCTGTGCAGCCTGGTGTTCTACGCCTGGGGCGAGCCCCGATTTGTGCTGTTCATGGCCGCCGCCATTTTACAGGGCTATGCCGCCGCCCGGCTCATGGAGCGGTATCCCACCCGCAGGCGGCTGCTGCTGACCCTGTCCGTCGTGCTGAGCCTGGGGATGCTGGCCTACTGCAAGTATGCCGACTTCCTGATCTCCGGCTTCAACGCCGTCACCGGCCTGTCGGTGCCTCTGCTGCGGATGGCCCTGCCCATCGGCATCAGCTTCTATACCTTCCAGATCCTCAGCTATGTCATCGACGTGTACCGGGGGGACGCCCCGGCCCAGCGGAACCTCATTGACCTGGCGGCGTATATCGCCATGTACCCCCAGCTGGTGGCGGGCCCCATCGTCCGCTACGCCGACGTGGCCCCCCAGCTGCGAAGCCGCACCCACACGGTGCAGGACGCGGCTCTGGGGGCCCGCCGCTTTGTGCTGGGCCTGGGGAAAAAGGTACTGCTTGCCAACGTCCTGTATGAGCTGGTGACGGTGTATCAGCAGAGCGGGCAGAAAACGGTGCTGCTGACCTGGCTGTACGCCGCGGCGTATATGCTCCATGTGTACTTCGACTTCTCCGGCTACAGCGACATGGCCATCGGCCTGGGCCGGATCATGGGCTTCCGCTTTGCCGAGAACTTCCGCTATCCCTTTGTGTCCGGCAGTCTCACGGAGTTCTGGCGGCGCTGGCACATCTCCCTGGGCTCCTGGTTCCGGGACTATGTGTATATCCCCCTGGGCGGCAGCCGGGTGGGTAAGGCCCGCTGGGTGCGGAACCTGGTGATCGTGTGGGGCCTGACGGGCCTGTGGCACGGGGCCGCCTGGAACTTCGTGGCCTGGGGCCTGTATTTTGCCGCGTTCCTGCTGCTGGAAAAGCTGTTTCTGGGCCGGTGGCTGAAGCGTGTCCCGGTGCTGGGCCATGTGTATGTGCTGCTGGCAGCGCTTTTCAGCTTCGTGCTGTTTGACGCCGCGTCTGTCCCCGCCGCCCTGGGGACCGCCGGATCCATGCTGGGCCTGGGGCACCTGCCTGTGTGGGACGGCGGCACCCTGTACTACCTGCACAGCTACGCCCCGGTGCTGCTGGCAGCTGCCGTGGGGTCCACGCCGCTGCCCGCCGCCCTGTGCCGCCGGATCGCCGCCGGACGGGCCGGGCGGGTGCTGGACGCGCTGGAGCCTGCGGCGCTGCTGGCCCTGCTGGCGGTGTGCACGGCGTTTCTGGTCAGCGGCTCCGCTAATCCCTTCCTGTATTTCCGGTTCTGAGGAGGTGCACATGAAGACCAAGCAAATCATCACCGTGTGCCTGCTGGCGGGCTTTCTGGCGGGCTTCGGCCTGTGGGGCCTGCTGCGGACCCCGGGGGATGTGTCCCAGGCGGAGCGCCGCCCTCTGGCCCAGTGGCCGGAATTTACCGTCTCCGGCTTCCTGTCCGGCCAGTATGCCGGCAAGCTGGAGCACGCCGCCGCCGACCAGTTCCCCCTGCGGGAGCAGTTCCGTACCCTGCGCTCCCTGGTGTCCTATGACCTGCTGGGCCAGCGGGACGTGGACGGGGTGTATCTCTCCGGGGGCTATGCCGCCAAGCTGGACTTCCCCCTGAACCCCGGTTCCGTGGACCGGGCCGCCCAGCGCTTCCGGTATGTGTACGACACCTATCTGGCCGGGACGGAGGCCAACGTCTATCTCTCCGTGATCCCGGACAAGGGGTATTTCCTGGCCCCGGCCTCCGGCCGCCCGGCCATGGACTATGACGCTCTGGTGGCCCGCCTGCGGGAGAATACGCCGGAGATGACGTATATCGACCTGTTTGACCGGCTGACCCTGGAGGACTATTACCGCACCGACGCCCACTGGCGGCAGGAGCGGCTTCCTGCCGTGGCCCGGTATCTGGCCGCCGCCATGGGGGCGGACGCCGCCGCAGACTACACGGAGGTGACTCTGGACCGCCCCTTCTATGGGGTGTATTCCGGGTACGCGGCCCTGCCCCTGGCCGGGGAGACCCTGCGCTATCTCACCAACGACACCATCGCCGCCTGCCGGGTCACCAACTTCGAGACCGGCGGGGAAGGCCCGGTGTACGACCTGGAAAAGGCCCGGGGCAGCGACCCGTATGAGCTGTTCCTGTCCGGGTCCGTGTCCCTGCTGACGGTGGAGAGTCCCAACGCCCGGACGGACCGGGAGCTGGTGATCTTCCGGGATTCCTTCGCCTCCAGCCTGGCCCCGCTGCTGCTGGAGGGCTACAGCAGGGTCACTCTGGTGGATATCCGCTATCTGTCCCCCACCCAGCTGGGCCGTTATCTGACCTTCACCGATCAGGACGTGCTGTTTCTGTACAGCACCGGCGTGCTGAACAACAGCAGCACCCTGAAATAATTCTCAGCTTGTCAAAAAAGCCTTTTTGACAAGCTGAGTGCGGTTTTTCAGAACTTAAAAAGTTCTGAAAAACCTGTGATTGCAAACGAAAG
>OJQT01000887.1_pt1 | contig 12337 bp, 8 predicted proteins | sample 1598771 | NCBI WGS metagenome assembly OJQT01 (sample SAMN03922517, study PRJEB24848) | human gut metagenome | isolation source: stool sample | host: Homo sapiens | place: Germany | collected 2010-02
CAAGGCGCTCACTACCCGCAAGGGGCACGCCGCATCCGTAAGGCGGCAAAGCCGCCAACGGCTGCGCAGTGAGCGCCGCTACAGACGCAATCGGTTGGTACGTTTTTATCGGAAGCCTGTTCCTATCGTCAATGCAGCGCCGGGAGCGGCATGTCGCTCCCCTACCATATTCCATCAACGCAAAGGAGGCGATCCCATGGACGGATCCACGGCCAATCTGCTGCGGCGCTTTTTGCAGCGCGCGCCGGACGCCCTCACGGACGAGGAGCTGCTGACCCTGCTGCTGCACGCGGGCACGGGCGCAGAGGAGCCGCAGGCCCTTGCCGCGCGGCTCATCGGCCAGTTTGGCTCGCTCGGCGCGACTCTCTCCGCCTCTCCGGAGGAGCTGGCCAGCGTGGAGGGGATGGATGCATCGCGGGCGCTGCTGCTGCGGCTCGTGACGGAGCTGCACCGGCGCTACTACCTCTCCCGGCCGTTTTCCGGCGCGCGCCTGACGGGCACGACGGATTTCGGCAATTTTCTGCTGCCGTTTTTCTACGGCGCGCGGGAGGAACTCGTCTACCTGCTGGCGCTGGATGCCGCCGGGCGGCTTCTGACCTGCACCTGCCTGAGCGAGGGCAGCGTGAACTCGGCCAACGTGCCGATGCGCAAGCTCATGCGCGCTGCGCTGAGCGCGAATGCCAGCGGCGTGGTGCTGGCGCACAACCACCCGGCGGGCATTGCCCTGCCGTCGCACGAGGATGTGGAGCTGACACGCCGCCTGCAGCAGGCACTCGACGTCGTGGACATTCTGCTGCTGGACCATCTGGTGATCGCGGATGACGACTTTGTGTCGCTGCGCGACAGCGGCTACCTGCGCTGACGGATATTGGGACATGTAAGGGAACTCCTGCCCTATTTCAGGCTTGCATTCCATCCTGCGGCGTGCTATGATAAAATTTGCGGAATTTAGGCAGCGATGAGCGCCTTGCAGACCGGCAATGGCTGTGGCACAAATGAAATGGCGTGAGGCTCCCAGATTTGTCATTGCGAGGAGGCCGCAGGCCGACGTGGCAATCTCGGGAAGGCAGTTACGTTTTCGCCGGAAGTACCCAATTATCCGGCCAAGTACTGCGAGATTCCCACGTCGCTTCGCTCCTCGGAATGGCAATTCTGATAGCCTTGCGCCGCCGAATCACCACTGCAATACGCGCAACTGCCGTAGGCGCTCACTGCCCGTAAAGGGCACGCCGCATCCGTAAGGCGGCAAAGCCGCCAACGGCTGCGCAGTGAGCGCCGCTACAAAGTTGTAATCAAATCAATTGGATCATTTTGGAATTCACCATACAGGAGTCTTTTCGGGAATGAACATTGTTATCATCGGAGCCGGCAAGATCGGCGCGACGCTGACGGAGCAGCTGCTCCGCGAGGGTCACGAGATCACCGTCGTCGACACGCGCACGGCTGCGCTCGACGCCATCGGCAACACGCTCGACGTCATGACCGTCGAGGGCAACGGCATCAGCATGGACACGCAGGTGGAGGCCGGCGTGCCCTCTGCCGATCTTGTCATCGCCGTGATGTCCACGGACGAACAGAACCTGCTCTCGTGCCTCATTGCCAAGCGCCTCGGCGTGGGCAACACGATCGCCCGCGTGCGCAACCCGGAATATACGAGCGGGCTGCATCTCATTCAGGACGACCTCGGGCTGAGCATGGCGCTCAACCCGGAGCTGGCCAGCGCCACGGAGATCGCGCGCATCCTGCGCGCCCCGGCCTCCATCAAGATCGACACGTTCTCGAAGGGCCGCGTGGAGCTGCACAAGATGCGCATCGACCCCGGCTCCATACTCGACGGCATGAAGCTCTCGGACCTCGGCCGCCTGCAGTCCGGCGCGCTTGTGTGCGTTGTGGAGCGCGGGCAGCACGAGGTGTACATCCCCGACGGCAGCTTCACCCTGCTGGCGGGCGACCGCATCAGCGTGGTGGCAAGCCCGAAGCTCGCCGCAAAGTTCTTCCACAAGATCGGCGTGCAGACGAACCCCGTCAAGCGCGTGATGCTGCTCGGCGGCGGGCGCATCTCCTACTACCTCGCGCGGCAGATGCTGGACTTCGGCGCGAGCGTGAAGATCATCGAGTCCAGCGCCGCCGTGTGCGACTCGCTGGCAGAGCGCCTGCCCGAGGCCACGATCATCCACGGAGACGGCACGAGTGAGCAGCTGCTCGCCGAGGAGGGCATTGCAAAGATGGACGCCGTGGCCTCGCTGACGGGCATCGATGAGGAAAACGTGCTGATGAGCCTCTATGCCCGCAGCGTCTCGAGCGCGAAGATCGTCACGAAAATCAACCGCACGACATTCTCTCACATCATCAAGGGCATGGACCTCGGAAGCGTGTTCCATCCCCGCTATATCGCGGCCGACCACATCGTCCGCTACGTCCGCGCCATGCAGAACTCGCTCGGCTCGAACGTCGAGACGCTCTATAAGATCGTCGGCAACAAGGCCGAGGCACTGGAGTTCCGCGCCACGGAGAAATCCGCCGTCTGCGGCAGGCCGCTCATGGAGCTGCCCACGCGGCCGAACCTGCTCATCGGGGCCATCAACCGCGAAGGCCGGATCATCACCCCCGGCGGCCGCGACACCATCGAGCCGGGCGACACCGTCGTCGTCGTGACGGCAGCGACGGGCCTCGACGATCTGGACGACATTCTGGACAAGCGGAGAGTGAAAGCATGAATTACCGCATGATCCTCTCCCTGCTGGGCGACGTGCTGCTGGTCATCGGGGCCTTCCTGCTGCTGCCGTGCATCGTCGCCGTGATCTACGGCGAGCCGGAGCTGTGGGTCCTGCTTGCCACGGCCGCAGGCAGCGGCCTGCTCGGTGGTCTTTTTATCCTGCTGCGGCCGAAGCGCCGCCGCGAGCTGCACGCACGCGATGGCTTCGTGATGGTCGCACTGAGCTGGATCCTCATCTCGCTCGTCGGCGCGATCCCGTTTACGGTCTCCGGGGCGATCCCGTCGTATCTCGACGCCGTGTTCGAGACGATGTCCGGCTTTACGACGACCGGTGCAAGCATCCTCCGCGCCGTGGAGGATCTGCCGAAGTGCCTGCTGTTCTGGCGCAGCTTCACCCACTGGCTCGGCGGCATGGGCGTGCTCGTATTCATGCTGGCCATCGTGCCGCTGTCCGGCGAGAGCATCTATCTGCTGCGGGCCGAGTCCCCCGGCCCATCCGTCAGCAAGATGGTGCCGAAGATGCGCACGTCCGCCGCGATCCTCTATGCCATCTACTGCGCCATGACGCTGCTGCAGATCCTGTTCTACCGGCTGGGCGTGCTGTTCGGCTGGGGCGAGATGACGTGGTTCGACAGTCTGTGCCTTTCCTTCGGCACGGCCGGTACGGGCGGCTTTTCCGTGCGCAACAGCGGCCTTGCGGACTACTCGGCCTACCTGCAGGCCGTGACGACGGTGTTCATGGTCCTGTTCGGCGTGAATTTCTCGGTGTATTTTTTCCTGCTGCGCCGCCGCTTCAGGCTCGCGTGGCACAACAGCGAAGTGCGCTGGTACTTTATCATCATTTTCGGGGCCATCGTCCTCATCAGTGCCAACCTGCTGCTCACGGGCGGGTTCTTCTCCACCGTGTTCCAGACGATCCACCATGTGGCCTTCTCCGTCGGCTCCGTCATCACGACGACGGGCTACGGCACGGCGGATTTTGCGAAATGGCCGGAATTTTCCAAGACCGTGCTGCTCATCCTGATGGCCATCGGCGCGTGCGCCGGGTCGACGGGCGGCGGCATGAAGGTCAGCCGCGTGCTCATCCTGGCCAAGACGGCCCGCGCCGAGACGCGCCACCTGCTGCACCCCCACTCCGTGGAGGTCATGACGATGGACGGCAAACGCGTGAGCAGCGAGGTCATCCGCGGCACCATGGCGTTCTTCATCTGCTACGCCGCCATTGCCGTCGTGTCCATCCTGCTGGTCTCGCTCGATAACTTCGGGGCCGAGACGAGCGTGACATCCGTGTTCGCCACGCTGAACAACATCGGCCCGGGCCTGAGCCTCGAGGTCGGCCCGTTCGGCAGCTATGCGAACTTCTCCGCCCTGTCGAAGGTCGTGCTGACGCTCGACATGCTCCTCGGGCGGCTGGAGCTGTTCCCCGTGCTGCTGCTCCTCAGCCCCGCAACATGGCGGAAGCATTAAAGGCCAAATGTAGGGGCGAGGCATGCCTCGCCCGTCCGCGAAGCGGCATAAGGACGGCCCATTCGGTGCAGAGCACCATTGTCAGCGCCGCGCTCCCAGATTTGTCATTGCGAGGCCCCAAAGGGGCCGTGGCAATCTCCTGCGACCGGTCACGTTTTCGCCGGAAGTTCCCTGTTATCCGGCATTGTACTGTGAGATTGCCACGTCGCTTCGCTCCTCGCAATGACACATCAGGGGAGTGCCGTGGTGCACCAGTGCCCTCCTGCCGTTGAATGTCTCTGTACAAGGCGCTCAGTGAGCGCCGCTACAGACGCAATTGGTGCATACCGTTTTATCGACGGCCGGTACGAGTCGGAAGTGCCTCCCCGAGATTGCCACGTCGGCCGTTGGCCTCCTCGCAATGACAAATCGGAGGCCGGTTTCATTTTAACGAAAGCCTGTACGGGTCGGCGGCGCTGTGCCGGGAGGGGCATGCCCCTCCCCTACAGCACGCAAAAGCAGCCCGGCAATATCACTCAAAATCATCCAAAATTCGATCATTCTGGAGGCGACTGCGCCATGCAGGACTATTTTCACCCGCAAATGACCCAACAGGAGCTGCTGGCCATGTCGTCTCTGGCGCTGGCGCACATCGGCGACGCCGTGTTTGAGCTGCTCGTGCGCACAAAGCTGTGCGTCGAGGGCGGCACAACGAACGGCCGCCTGCATCAGCAGACCGTCGCGCTCGTGCAGGCCCCGGCGCAGGCGCGCTTTGCCCTGCGCATCCAGCCCCTGCTCACGCCGGAGGAGGCCGCCGTCTATCGCCGCGGCCGCAACGCCCATCCTCACGGCATCCCGAAGCACGCCACGCCGGGCGAATATGCCCGCGCAACGGGGCTGGAGGCCCTGTTTGGCGCACTGTATCTCTCCGGGCAGACCGCGCGCATCGAGGCGCTGTTTGCCGCCATGATGGAGGAAGACCATGCCATTTGACGCCATGTTTCTCACGGCCGTCGCCGCAGAGCTGCGCCCCGCCCTCGTCGGGGCCCGCGTGGACAAGGTCCAGCAGCCCGCGCGCGACACCGTCGTGCTCCAGCTGCGCGGGCGCGACGGCGGCGGAAGACTGCTGCTGTCCGCCAACGGCAACCGGCCGCGCGTCCACCTGACGCAGGCGCAGCTGGAAAACCCCGCGCAGCCGCCGATGTTCTGTATGCTGCTGCGCAAGCATCTGGCGGGCGGCAGGCTTGCCGGTATCCGCCAGCCCGCGGCCGAGCGCATGCTCGACCTGACGTTCGACTGCACGGACGAGCTGGGCGTGCCCTGCCGCAAGCACCTGATCCTCGAGCTGGTCGGGCGCAATTCCAACCTGATCCTCACGGGGCCGGACGGCCGCATTCTCGACTGCCTGCGGCGCGTGGACTTTGAAATGTCCGAGCTGCGCCAGCTGCTGCCCGGCCTGTTCTATCACGAGCCGCCGCGGCAGGACCGCCGCATCCCGCAGGAGACGACGGAGGCCGAGCTTCTTGCCCTGCTCGACCGGCCCGACGCGGCCATGCGGCTGGACAAATGGCTGCTGGCCCACTTTGCGGGCCTGTCGCCGCTCATCGCGCGCGAGCTGTCGTTCCGCTTTGCGGGCGAGACGGACGCGCCCATCCCCACGCTGGACGCCGCGCGGCTGGCGGCATTCCTGACGGCGGAGTTCGCCGCCCTGCCGCCCGTACAGATGCAGCCCATGCTGCTGTGGAAGGACGGCGCACCGACGGATTTCACCTATCGCGACATCCGGCAATACGGCGGCTATCTGCGCGCCGAGCCGTGCGAGAGCTTTTCCGCCCTGCTCGACCGCTTTTACACCGAGACGGACCACGCCGAGCGCATGCGGCAGCGGTCGCAGACGCTGCGCAAGGCCATTTCGAACCTGCACGAGCGCACGCGCCGCAAGCTGGAGCTGCAGCGGCAGGAGCTGGAGGCCACGCACGACCGCGAGCAGCTGCGCCGTCAGGGCGACATCGTCACGGCGAACCTGCACGCCATCACGCGCGGGCAGACACTGCTGCGCGCCGAGGATTTTTATGACGAGGATCTGCGCGAAATTGAAATTCCGCTCAAGCCGAACCTCTCCCCGCAGCAGAACGCCGCGCGGTTCTACAAGGACTACGCCCGCGCCAAGCACGCCGAGCAGGTGCTCACGCAGCAGATCGCACAGGGCGAGATCGAGGAGGCCTATCTGGGCGGCGTGCTCGAGGAGCTGGCCCGCGCCGAAAATGAGCGCGACCTGAGCGAGATTCGAGCGGAATTGGAGGCCGGTGGCTATGTCCGCCCGGCGGACCGCCGCAAGCAGGGCAAGCAGCAGCCCTCAAAGCCGATGCACTTCCGCTCGTCGGACGGCTTCGACATTTTTGTCGGCCGCAACAACCGCCAGAACGACCAGCTGTCGCTCAAGACGGCGCGGCGCGACGACCTGTGGCTGCATGTGCAGAAATTTCACGGCACGCACGTTATCATCGCGTGCGCGGGCGTGCAGCCGCCGGACGGGACGATCACGGAAGCGGCCGAGCTTGCGGCCTACTACTCCGAGGCGCGCGAGGGGCAGAACGTCCCCGTCGATGTGACGCCCGTGCGCTTCCTGCGCAAGCCGAACGGGGCCAAGCCCGGCATGGTCGTGTATGACCGCTACCGCACGGTGCTCGTCACCCCGGATGCCGCCCTCCCCGCCCGCCTCCGCGTGGAATGAGAAAATGAGAAATAGCATGAACGGCACGCTTTGCGTGCCGTTCGTTGTTTTATGATATATAATTTGCAGGGGCATGGCATGCCACTTCCCTACAACGCACGACCGGAAGCTGCGCACAGCTTTTTTATTTTTCCATTTTCAATTTGCTGTATGCCGTTCCCTACAGATGATCCCGGATGGCGCGCAGGGCCTCGGGGGTATCGACATCGGCCAGCGCCTCCGGCGGGACGTCGACGGCAAGATAGCGCTCCGGATACTGCCGGATGACGGCGCTGCCGCCGCGGTCTCCCTCGAGCGCGCACAGGGCCGGGAAAAATTCCCGCGGGAACACGTTCGGATTGCCCCGCCGCGTGCCGCAGGCCGCGCCCACGATGCACGACGGATGCTCCCGCCACTGCCGCACGACCGCGCGCACGGCCGATGCCGACAGCAGCGGCTGGTCGGCCACGAGGAAGGCGATGCCGTCGCACTGCGCCAGCGCCTGCGTGCCGAGGCGGACCGTGCGGCTCAGCCCGTCGCCGGGCCGGTCGTTGCGCACCGGCTCGAAACCGAATTCCCGCGCGAGGGCTGCAACGGCGGGATACTGCGTGACGACGGCGACGCGGTCGAATACTCCGGCCGGAACGGCCTCAAGCGCGCGGCGGATGAGCGGCTTGCCGTCCAGCTCCGCCTCGAGCTTGTTCGCGCCGAAGCGCACGGCGTTCCCCGCCGCCATGATGACACAACCGAGCATGGTGATACCTCCAGTAAAAGGGATAATGGAATATGGAAAATTTCGCAGGGGCACCGGCCGTGCGTTGTAGGGGCGGGGACAGCCAGGCCCGTCCGCGAAGCGGCATAAGGACAGCCAAATCGATGCCGTGCACCGTTCCCTGCGCACGCCCCTTGATGTGTCATTGCGAGGAGCAAAGCGACGTGGCAATCTCGGGAAGGCAGTTGCAGCCCGTACAAGCCATCGCCGACCGCATGCAGTATTGTAGGGGAGGGGCATGCCCCTCCCGGCACTGCACCGGCGGGAAGTGCGGGCTAATATTAAAAAGGCAATGGCCCCCAAGTTTGTCATTGCGAGGAGGCCAACGGCCGACGTGGCAATCTCACGCAACCGATCACGTTTTCGCCTGGGCTTTCCTGATATCCGACATGGTACTGCGAGATTGCCACGGCCCCTTCGGGGCCTCGCAATGACAATTCGGGGGCGTTTGCCATTTTGACGGTGGCTTGTACGGACTGTAAGTGCGTCGCCGGGAGGGGCATGCCCCTCCCCTACAACGGCGGGTGCAGTCGGCAGCATTGCGCCGGGCCCGGCTGTCCGCTCCCCTGCATTTTCCGTTTTTAACTATAGTATATCCGCAATCGGCGGGGTTTTCCAGCCGGAGCGTTCGCCATTGCCGAATTATCCGTTATCTATAACATAGAATAACGTTTTCGCTTTCCACGCTGCGGAATTTATGCTATACTTCAAATTACAAAGAAATTTCCCGCAGAATCTGTGCACATTGCCGGAATTCTGCTGCGATCCAAAAGGAGGGTCCCCCATGGAGGTTGGCAAGAGCGTCCACCGTGTGGACGCATTCGACAAGGCAACCGGGCGCGCAAAGTACTGCGATGACCTCTGTGACCGCAGTGCGCTCGTCGCGCGCGTGCTGCATTCGACCATCGCAAACGGCGTGGTCAAGTCCATCGACACGAGCGCCGCCGAACAGATCGAGGGCGTCGTGAAGATCGTCACCTGCTTCGACGTGCCGCAGATCAAATTCCCCACGGCAGGCCATCCGTGGTCGACGGACCCGCACCATCAGGACGTCGCCGACCGCCTGCTGCTGACGTCCCGCGTGCGCTTCTACGGCGATGACATCGCCGCCGTCGTCGCGGAGAATGAGGTCGCCGCCGCGCAGGCCCTGCGCGCGCTGCGCGTGGAATATGAGGAATATCCCTTCGTGCTGGACGTGCAGGAGGCCATGAAGCCCGATGCCCCGCTGCTGCACGAGGAATTCCCGAACAACATCCTCGCCCACACGACCATCCGCAACGGCAACTATGAGGAGGCCAGCCGCGAGCCGGGCCTCATCAAGGTCGAGGGCTGGTACGACACGCCGACCGTGCAGCACTGCCACATCGAAAACCACATGTGCTTCGCCTCCATGGAGGCCGGGCGCATCGTCATCTACTCCTCCACGCAGATCCCGCACATCGTCCGCCGCGTCGTCGGGCAGGCTCTCGGCATCCCCTGGGGCAAGGTACGCGTCGTCAAGCCGTATATCGGCGGCGGCTTCGGCAACAAGCAGGACGCGCTGTATGAGCCGCTGTGCGCCTACCTCTCCACCGTCGTGGGCGGCCGCCTCGTCAAGCTCGACTGCACGCGCGAGGAGACGTTCGTCTGCAACCGCGTGCGCCACGCCATCCGCACGCACATCATCTCGTGGGTGCGGCCGGACGGCACGTTCGCCGCGCGCAAGATCGAGTGCTTCTCGAACCAGGGCGCTTACGCCTCCCACGGCCACGGCATCGTCGCCAAGGGCATGGGCGCGTTCCCGCAGCTGTATCCCTGCCCGAACGTCGACGGCGACGCCTACACTGTGTTCACGAACCGCCCCGCCGCGGGCGCGATGCGCGGCTACGGCATCCCGCAGGCCATGTTTGCGGGCGAATCCCACATTGAGGACGTCTGCCGCGTGCTCGGCGTCGACTCGCTGGAGTACCGCCGCAAGCACATGATGCCCGTCGGCTTCGTCGACGGCTTCTCGAAGAACGAGAACCATTCCGACACGCTCAATCAGGTGCTGGACAAGGGCGAGGCGTGGATGGACTACAGCCGCAAGCACCGCGAATACGAAAACCAGACCGGTCCCGTGCGCCGCGGCGTCGGCTGCGCCCTGTTCTGGTACAACACGGCTGTCTGGCCCATCAGCCTTGAGAGCTGCTCGTGCCGCATGGTCCTGAATCAGGACGGCTCCATCCAGCTGCAGACCGGCGAGACGGAGATCGGCCAGGGCTGCGACACCGCCTTCGCCCAGATGGCGGCGGATGCCGTGGGCATCCCCGTTTCGGACGTGCACGTCGTCACGGCGCAGGACACGGATGTCACGCCGTTCGGCACGGGCGCCTACGCCTCGCGCCAGACCTACGTCGGCGGCTTCGCCATCGCCCAGACGGGTGCGCTGCTCAAGGAGCGCATCCTGAAGTACGCCTGCGAGCTGACGCGCCAGATGCCTGCCCTGCTCGACATCGTCGACGGCAGGATCATCCGCAGGACGGACGGCCGTGTGCTGATGACGCTCGGCGAGCTTGCCACGGAGGCGCTCTACAGCCTGTCGCACTCCGAGCATCTGACGGCGGAATCTACTTACCAGATCAAGAACAACGCCTATTCCTTCGGCTGCTCGTTCGCGGAGGTTGAGGTCGACATCCCCCTGTGCAAGGTGAAGCTGCTGAAGCTCATCAACGTGCACGACTGCGGCAAGCTCATCAACCCGCAGCTTGCTGAGGCGCAGGTGCACGGCGGCATGTCCATGGCCATCGGCTACGGCATGTCCGAGGAGCTGAAGTTCGACCCGAAGACCGGCCGCCCGCTCAACAACAACCTGCTGGACTACAAGCTCTCGACCATGATGGATCACCCGCATCTCGAGGCCCAGTTCGTGGAGAACGCCGAGCCGACGAACCCCTACGGCACGAAGGCCCTCGGCGAGCCGCCCGCCTGCTCCGGCGCGCCGGCCATCCGCAACGCCATCCTGAACGCCACGGGCGTCGGCATCGACGTCGCGCCCATCACCCCGCACGTTCTCTTCGCCGCATTCGAGAAGGCGGGCCTGTTCGAAAAGGAGGAAACCGCCCATGTATGATATGAAAGCGCTCTATGAGGCGCATTCCGTGGAAGAGGCCGTCGCCCTGCGTCTGGAGCATCCGGAGGCGCAGATCATCGCAGGCGGCTCGGACGTGCTCGTGCAGATGCGCGAGGGCAAGCGCGCCGGGGCGGAGCTCATCTCCATCTACGGCATCGACGCCATGCGCGGCATCTGCATCGACGAGGACGGAAACATCCGCATCGGCTCGCTGACGAGCTTTTCCCACATCACGCGCGACCCCATCATCCGGAAATACATCAACGTGCTCGGCGAGGCGGTCGACATGGTCGGCGGCCCGCAGATCCGCAACATCGGCACCATCGGCGGCAACACCTGCAACGGCGTGACCTCCGCCGACTCCGCCTCCACGCTGCACGCGTGGGAGGCCATCGTGGAGCTGACCGGCAAAAACGGCGTGCGCCGCCTGCCCATCAAGGACTTCTACCTCCGCGCGGGCAAGGTGGACATCCGTGCCGAGGAGGGCGAGATCCAGACGGCCATCCTCATCCCGAAGGCGAGCTACGAAAACTGCTTCGGCCACTATATCAAATACGCCATGCGCAACGCCATGGACATCGCCACGACAGGCTGCTCCGTGAACGTCGTGCTAAGCGAGGACAAAAAGACCATCGCCCGCGCGCGCATCGCCTATGGCGTGGCGGGCCCCGTGCCCATGCGCGCCCCGAGCGCCGAGGCGCAGGCCAACGGCTGCCCGGTCTGCCGCGAGACGGTCGACGCCTTCGCACAGGCCGTGCTGCAGGACATCCATCCGCGTGACTCGTGGCGCGCCTCGAAGGCCTTCCGCGAGCACATCGCCGTCGAGCTGGCGCGGCGCTGCCTCATCCGCTCGATCGAGCTTGCAGGAGGTGCGGTAAAATGAACAAGCAGTACAAGCTCGTGCGCTGCAACATCAACGGCAAGGACGTCGAGCAGATCGTGGACGTCCGCGCCTCACTGACGGACATGCTGCGCAATGATTTCCGCCTGACATCCGTGAAGAAGGGCTGCGAGGTCGGCGAGTGCGGCGCGTGCAACGTCATCATCGACGGCGAGTGCTTCAACTCGTGCATCTACCTCGCCGTGTGGGCGGAGGGCAAGCACATCCGCACGCTCGAGAGCCTGCTCGGCCCGAACGGCGAGCTGTCCGACATCCAGCAGGCCTTCATCGACGAGGCCGCCATCCAGTGCGGCTTCTGCACGCCGGGCTTCATCATGACGGCCGTCGAGCTGCTCGAGACCGGCCGGGAGTACACGGACGACGAGCTGCGCAAGCTGCTCTCCGGCCACCTGTGCCGCTGCACCGGCTATGAGAACATCCTCCGCGCCGTGAAGAAGACCATGTATAAGCGCCTCGGCAAGCCCATGCCGGCGGCGGAATAAGCAGCTGAAAGAACAGGGACGCACCGAGACCGGTGCGTCCCTGTTTTTGTTGTTTGTTGGCGGAGTATCGATGGAGCGTTGTAGGGGAGCGGCATGCCGCTCCCGGCATAACGCTTGCGATTCGTACAGACTGTCGATAAAATGGTAAAAACCAATTGCGTCTGTAGCGGCGCTCACTGCGCAGCCGTTGGCGGCTTTGCCGCCTTACGGATGCGG
>OJQT01000894.1_pt1 | contig 12236 bp, 9 predicted proteins | sample 1598771 | NCBI WGS metagenome assembly OJQT01 (sample SAMN03922517, study PRJEB24848) | human gut metagenome | isolation source: stool sample | host: Homo sapiens | place: Germany | collected 2010-02
TGCAGACTGCTTTGAACAGCAGGCTGTTGCGTCGGATGCGTTCCGGGCTTGTAAGTCCCAGCTTCACGCACCGCTGCTTCACCGCCGGGCTGTAAAGATGCACCATCCCAACAGCCCCTTTGCGGATGCCCGCAGCGCAGACCAGAACCAGCAGTGCCCCCAGCCCAAGACCTTCCAGAATCACCTGTAAAAGCATTACTTATTCCTCCTGTATCCGTTTTCATCCCGGTATTCGGGATGTTCCTTTACGTATGGATCCTTATCGCCGCAGATGGTATAGTCGCATCGGCAGCCGTCCACGCAGGTGGTCGTCCGCACGAGCTTGGCATGGAGCAGTTCCATGGACGCATAGTCCACATTGCACAGGGCGGGCATAATGTCCGCAAATCCAAACCGCTTGGCAAATTCCGCCGCCGGACACGCCGTAAATTCATAATAGATGGGCTTGCTGTTTTCGTAAGGCGCAACATCCATCTCGTAATCATGCCATGTGTCACAGTGCTTTTGGGCGGTGCTGAATGCCCGATACATCAGCTTTTTCCAGAATGGCTTGTTGATGTCAACGAATCGCAGCTTCCGGAAGGACGGCAGGATCAGATTTTCTTCTATCTCTTCCATTTCGCGGAATGTGACCACATCCCGGCACACATCGTAAAAGCACATGATGGCGATGCAGTCGTAGGTGCCGCCTACGCCGTTGTGAAAATTCTTTTTACCGCCGAGGTCGGTGCGCCACTTGGAAAGAAGCTCTGCGTATCTCAGCTGCACCTGCTCCCAGACCACCTCGCGCTCCACCTCCGGATAGTGCAGAGTGATTTTCGCCAGAATTTCCTTTTTGCAGGGTTTGGAATATAGCACATGGCAGCTACGGTCAATTTGTAATTCGCTGTCCTTCATCTTCCCACGCCTTTCAGAAAACCGCTCTTTGCATTTTCTTCGGTGTCGTCCGATTCGTCGTAGGCATCATAGGGTGCCGATGGGTCGTGGACTTTTTTCTTGAACGGTGAGCTCAACTCATTTCTGTGCGCAAAGGCAAACTCCATGTTGTCCGTCCAGCCGGTGTGTCCGGTAATGAACAGCGGATGCAGCCCACGTTTTTTCAGCTTTTTCTCCAGCAATGCCAAGGACTTCACCGCCAGCTTGTTGTCCTCTGCCAATGCGGAAATAAAGCTGTATCCACCGTCCGCGCCGAACCAGACGGTATCGCCGGTAAAAAGGTACTTATCGTCAATGAGGTAGACCATATGTCCCCATGTATGACCGGGAACCAGAAAACACTCGATCCTGACGCCGTCAATATCAAAGACCTCTCCATCGTGAAGCAGCTGCTTTTCGTTGTAGATGGTCACTTGCGGCAGCTTATAGAGATGATAAATAACCTTGCGGCGTGCTTCTCCGATCAGATACCGGTTCTCGATCTCGCCGATGTACAGATTCGCATTCCGGAACAGCCCCGGACTGTCTGCTTCCACCGCACCCACATGGTCGGTGTCCTGATGGGTGATAAGGATATGGTGTATCGACTTCGGATCAATCCCAAGCCAGCCCATTTTTTCGGCAAGGCGGTCGTAGTTATATCCCGCATCGACCATAATGGTCGTATCGCCTTTGCGGTAGAAGAAGATATTTGCCACCCACTCTCGCACACAAGCGACATTTTCATCGATCCAGCCGGTGTTCAAAGGCTTAAAGATCTCCTTGCCCCGGTACATCCAGCTCATTGCTTTTCTTTGAAATTCCGTTGCCTTTTTCGACATGATCGCACCTCATTTCTGTGCTGTGATGCACAGCCAGCCCTTTTTATTTTTGTGGTTCTGGATCTTACAAAATCCTGCTTGCTCCAGATACGTTTTACCGTTCACAATGCAATGCTTTTTACCAGATGCGCCCACTGCTCCGGGTGACAGGCCAGCAATTCCTCGTGCTGCAAGTTCTGCTCATGGAGAACAGGATGTGCAAAATGCTGCTGATACCGGGCACGATATTTTGCGCCCATTTTCAGGGCGTAAAAAATATGGATTTCGGTACCGGGCACATGGATCTTATCCGGCAGCGGAGTGATAAGATCGGAGTAGAACTGATTTTTACAGCTCTGCATGGTCACATAAGGGCGGGCCTCACCGAACATTTTCAGAAAGGCTTTGACATAATCCCCCGACTCTCTGGCACGCTTATCCAGACGCTTTTGGAGAAATTTTGCCTTAAACTTTCCGTCCCACACCACGGGGTAGATCACTGGCAGCAGAAAATCAGTCTGCAATTTTGCTGCCAGCGGCGAAGCCTGATCCAGATCGGAGCTACCTAGAATGCCGTAGTCCATGTGGATGTTCTGCCGTGCCGCCAGCAGCCCCACGAACGAGCCGCCCAGAGAGCAGCCGTAGGCCGCCCGGATGCGACCGCCGCAGTGGGTCTTGAGGTAGGCCTCGATCTTTTCGGTCTCCTCCAGCATGGTGGAGAATTCGGTCTGTTCGGTCTCATCAAAGCCGTCGTAACTGACGCACAGCACCCGGAAGCTATCTGCCAGAAGCGGGATTACCGCACCGAAATTGCTTTTCCAATGGCAACAGGTGCCCGGCAGCAGCAACAGCACCGGGGCATCCTCTGCACCAAAATGGTAGATCTTCATCCTGATACGCTCCTTCTCTATTTATTTTCCACCTGTAAATAGAAGAGATATATTTCTTCGTATCGGGCAGAGTTTTGAGTTAGGTAAAGCTAACTTTCAGCCTTATAAAAAGCCGCTTCTCAGCGGTTCTTCTGCCAAAATAATACGCCCTGCCGTCTCCTCTGTCAAGGAGTTTAGGCATTTTCGGAGATTCCGAAAGAGATTTCGCTTTCGGGAACCCCCAACCGTCACCCCAGTGCCACATCCAGCACCATCATCACGCTGAAGCCCACCGCAAAAAACACCGTTCCAACGTTGGAGTGCTGCCCCTGGAGACGTTTATAGGTAAAGGACGAACCTGTCATTTCATGTAATTTTTTCTTGCACAAGACGATATGGTCTTTTTATATCACACGCCGTATGATAGAAGAAAGGACGTCTTTCACTATGAAAAAATTCTTCTCGCTTTTGGCCTCCATTGTTTTCTGTACAGCAGTTTTACTAGGGACACCCATTGCTATTCATTCACCGACTGAACTCGAACCTTCCTCATCTGATTTGGCCGATTCATCTGAAAGCAGTTCTAGTAGTGAACCAGAATACCCCACTACACCAGCAGATGCCGCTACACCACAGGACGATATTACTTAACATTTAGAAAATAATGTCCAGATATTTTTGGGCCTCATTACGAATAATCTGCAAGTCATCCTCGTATCTCATAACTTTGCAAATGTAAAAGGCCTCACGATATCGCTCTGCACTCTCTTCTTTTTTGCCAAGGAAGAAATCACACTCAGCTTCGATTTCCAGGCAAGAGTGAAGTACTTGATAATGTCCATATTTAATGCAAGCTTCTTTTCCATTTCTTGCAACTCTTGCGCTTTCTTCATATCTTTCCAACAAGTCCAGAGATCTGGCAAAATTGTAGAGAACCAAAGGAAGCATCCTGTTTGATGTGACCATTTCTTGGAGATGGCGTCTCATATACTGAAGCAACCGATAAAAAATATCGGCTGCTTTTTCATTATCACCAGCCAAGGAATAAGCATTTCCAATTTGATTGACTAGCTTCATTTCGTCCAACGTGTAAAGATAGTCTTCAATTTTACTCAGTCGAAAATTTGGTATAGTCATTTGAATAGCTTGCATAAGCATTTGGATTCGTTCGTCACTTGAATACCTTTTATCCAGCCCACCAAGAAGAACCTTTGATCGGAGAATAAATTGCTGTGTAATTTGATCATCTGGCTTTACAATTTTTTCAAGCTGACTGATTTTATCAAAGCCTTCATTAACGTGTTTCAGCGCATTGCATGCCACGATTTCCTTTTTCAATGCCTCAATTTCCAGCTCCTCTGGTGTTACAAGTGCATAATACCGATCATCTGGCAAGCCAAGGCGTTGTAGAATAGCATTGATTCTTGTACGACTGGGGGTCTGCCTTCCATTTTCAAATCTGGAGAGAGTAACAGGCTCGCAAATGCCTGCACAGACTTGCTCCTGCGTCAAATTCAACTCCTGCCGTCGCTGGCGGATATAATCACCAAGCCTATAGTTCTGCATTCTTCAGTACCTCAGATAATCAATATTATAATTATTATAGTACGCCTTATGTCATCACGCAAGCACTTCTCTCGTTGACTTGTCGTCTTATGAAATTATTTATTACACCAGACGATATGGTCAACCGGTTTTTACTGTGATAAGATGTAAACACCGCAAAACTCACGGCTTAACATAAAAGAAGTAAACCGTTGAGTAGAGCCGAATACAACAGAAAGGAGACTTCAAATGAAACAATATCTTGAAAAACGTGGAATCTACATTACTTGGTCTCAGCTGGTTATGCGAATCATTTTTGACTTGGTGGGCTTTTTGCTTGCCTTGTTGCCTGCTGGCCTAACTCTGTATCTTACAGATGTCTGGATTACCTCAGGCACTCATATGCCAACCTCGTGGATTTTGGGAATTATTGTTTGTGTTTTTTTAATTCATTTTTACCAGTTTTATTTCGTCAACTATAATTCTCAGATGAATGCAGATCGCATGGCGGGTAATTACCGCCAACATCTGGCGCAAAAGATTTTGAGTAGCAGTATCCCTGCCTATGAAAGCCAGAACAAAGCCCGTATTCAAAATATGGCTAACGATGTCAGTGCGATATATACTGTAAGTAGCTATTTGGTCACAGTACCTGCAAACTTAGTTAAAGTAATGATCATCATTGGACTTCTGCTTTTCTATGCCAGCCCATCTGTTGCACTGACGGCAATCATTTTGATTCCGCTCTACATGGTTCCCAGTTTTCTTAACAAAAGCGAACTGGAAAGACTAGTAGCCAAGGAGAGGGAAGCTGGAGATTTATGGTTTCAGGAATTTGATGTAATTCTCAACGGCAAGGTTAGCATTACTCTAAACAAGGTCGAAAATTATATGCAGAACCGCTATAATGAGGCTCTGAAGTCATATCTTGATGCTCGCAATCGTCAACACTTTCTTCTGCTGATCGTGCAAGAATTCCCTCTTTTTGTCACCACATTGGCACCTCTGCTTATTTTAATCATTGGAGGAAACCAAGTGGTGTTGCAAAACATGACCATCGGTCAGCTGTTATTCTCTATTCAGATAATTGCCTACCTGTTCAATCCTCTGTCAGAAATTTCTCAACTTCATGCCCAGATTATCAGCCAGAAGCCATCCTTCGATCGTGTGGCAGACTTTCTTGCCATGCCAGATCAGCAAAAGAATACAGAAACTGTAGCCCCTCCAAAAATCGAGGCTCATAATATCGACCTGATGCGATCGGAGAGTGAGGCGCTTTTCCATGTGAACGACTTTACTGTCCACGGGAAAGGTTTGGTGCTAATCCATGGAGAGAATGGCTGCGGCAAGTCATCTCTGTTCAATATAATTTCTGGTGTGTTTGCCCCGGACGCAAAGCATCTCCGTTTCAACGAAAACGGAAGATTTAACTGCGACCAATCAAAACCAAGTTATCTTTTCTATCCTAACTTCATTTTTCCAGGTACAGTCCGAGAAAACATTGTTTGCGGACGAAAGATTTCCAATACACAGTATCAAGAACTTGAAACTGTTCTTCAGCTGCCTCCCGCTGACAAGCAGGTGACTATCAAACCTGAGAATCTTTCTCTGGGCGAAAAGCAAAAGATTTATCTAGCACGTACCCTTTTGGGTAACTCTTCTTGCATCTTGCTGGATGAACCCGGAAGCAACCTTGACGAAAAAACTGAACATAGCCTGATCAATTACTTATTAAAGCTCACGGGAAAAAAGTTAATTCTCGTTATCAGTCACAATGCCTACTATGATGCCGTAGCAGATAGAACTTACGAGATTCGTAAAGGAATAATGCATCAGGTCCAATCACATTAAGCTGTCTACGGATCGTCAAAGGAGCGTGCGTTTGAACAAAAAGAAAAAGTCCACAAACACTTCCCCCTATCCCGATGAAGTCATCGACCGTCTGGCACGGGCGTTCTACCCGGCCATCCTTGCCTGCTGGAACAGCGAGGAAGGGCAACGGTCACTTGTCGGGGCAGAGGCCCCTCCATCTTGCTAACGCAAGACCGTTCGGTCGCTTAAAAGCCCCACTGGGGCTTTCATTGCTCCGCTGCGCTGCGCAAACGCGAGCTTGCCTATGGCAGGCGGAACAGGCTCATCATACCGCCAACAAAGAGAAACAGAGCGTTCCCGACGGGGAACGCCCTGTTGTACATATCGCTATCGTCTGTGGTCTTTGGCAGGGTGCGTCCGGGTGGCGCACCCTGTTTTTGTTTTGCCTTATTTTCCCTTGTTCCGCAGTTCTTTTTTCGTTGCCCACAGACTGTAAGCGCAGGCCACTACTTCCGACACCCAGAACGCAAACCACGCTTTTTCGATGCCCATGGTGCGGATAAGGAGCCACAGGCAGGGCACCAGCACCACCAGTTGCCGCAAGGCAGCGCCGATCATATTGACCACGCCGTTGCCAAGGCCGGAGGCAAAGTAGCCGCACAATATGGTGATGACCGCAAACAGGAAAGTTACCGAAATGATGCGCAGGGCAGGCACACCGAAAGCCAGCATCTCGTCACTGGCAGAGAACAGCCCCAGCAGCTGCGCCGGGAACAGCAGAAACACCGCCGTGCCGCACAGGGCAAACACCACGCCGGTGGGCAGCAGCACCTTCCATGCCTGCTTTACCCGGTCGGACTGCCCACTGCCATAGTTGAAGCCCACCACCGGGATGGCTGCCTGTCCCAGACCATTCACCGGCATCATCAGGAAGTTTTGCAGCTTATAGTAGATGCCAAAGAATGCCACTGCTGTGGAGGATACGCCCAGTAGAATGCCGTTGACTGCAAAGGTCATCACGCTGCCAATGGCCTGCATCACGATGGTGGGCAGACCCACCCGGTAGATGTCGGCCACATCCTGCCACCGAAAGCGGTAGTCCTTCAGCCGGACGTGAATGACCGGATTTTTGACCCGGTTGAACCATAGCGCCGCCGCTGCGCCGATGAGCTGCCCGATGACGGTGGCAATGGCTGCACCCCGGATGCCCATGGCCGGGCAGCCCAGCAGACCGAAGATCATAATGGGGTCGAGAATAATGTTGACCACTGCGCCGATGATGAGGGAAACCATAGACAGCACCGTGTCACCCACGGCCTGCAAGAGCCGCTGCCCGTAGGTCTGCAAAAAGATGCCCCAGCAGAACACGAGATTCACCGAGAGGTATTCCCGGCACAGCTGCTGCAATTCGGGATCGTTGGTCAGGGCGGCAGCGATCCGGTTCGAGAACAGCAGCCCCACCAGCGTAAACACCAGTGAAGTCCCCAGCATCAGAAACAGCCCGGTGGTGGCGGCACGGCAGGCTTCCTCCGGCTTTTTCTGCCCCAGCTTGCGGGAGAGCAGGGCGTTCAGACCCACGGCGGTGCCCACGCCGATGGCGATCATCAAAAACTGGATGGCATATACAAGAGAGGCGGCGGTCAGGGCTGTTTCCGACAGCCGTGCCACAAAAATGCTATCCACGATGTTGTACAGCGATTGGATGAGCAGCGACAGCATCAGCGGCACTGCCATAGTGTACAGCAGGGGGCGGACGGGCATTTCCGCCAGTTTGTTTTTCGGGTTCATAGGTCCTCCTTTTTCGGGCAAACAAAAAAGCGTGAAACCGTTGAGGGGTAGCTTTCCCTCAGGATTTCACGCTTTGTAAGCCGGCTTTTTGTATTCTTAACGGAAGGTATTATACCGGAGTTTTTTCAAAATTGCAAGAAAAATTTTAAAAAAATCACAGCAGTGCGTTTTCCAGATCGCTCAGCATTTCGCTCAGTGCCTGAATGCCGCCCTCTGCGGTGTACCAGACATTCGGGTGTGCCAGATAAACGATGTGGCCGTTCTTGTAGGCATCCGTGCTTTCCACCAGCTCGTTTTCCAGGATCTCCTGTGCCATCTGTGCGCCATCGGTGCCAATGGCTGCATCACGATCCATTGCGAAGATGTAGTCGGGGTTCTTGTCCACAATGAACTCGAAGGAAGCCTCGTTGCCGTGGGTCGAAGTGTCGATATTGGCATCTACGCCGATATTCTCAAAGCCGATCTCCTTGCCGATGATGGAGCAGCGGCCATCGTTGCCCAGAACATTGAAGCTGCCGCTGGTGGTCATGCCGACGATGGCAGTCTTGCCCTCCGCAAAGGCTTTCAGGGCGTCGATGCGGCTGTCAAAGTCCGCCATCAGGCTTTCCACCTGATCTTCCAGACCAAAGATAGAAGCGATGGTCATGGCGTTTTCACGGGTGCTTTCCACAACGCCCTTTTCGGCATCGGTCGCAAGGAAAACGACGGGTGCGATCTCGCACAGAGCATCATAGGATTTGGACAGGCGTCCGCCGATAAAGATGATGTCCGGCTCACAGGCCATGACCGCTTCCATATCGGCCTCCTTGATGTTGCCAAGGTTCGCAATGCTTTCATTGGTGACATAGCTCTGAAGATAGTCCAGAGAGGTGGATGCCGTGCCGACCACACGGTCGCCAACGCCCAGTTCATCCAGAATGTCCAAAGAAGCAAGGTCGAGGATCGCAATGCGCTGCGGGTCAAAGGGCACTTCCACGTCCACTAACTCCTTTGCACCGTTGAACGCCTTGATAGTCACAGATTCCGGTGCAGCTTCCGAAGAGGCTGCGGTTTCGCTGGATGCAGCCACAGAGGATGCCACGGAGCTTGCCGTGGAGGAGGAAGCGCCGCAGGCGGCGAGAACACCCGCTGCACTCACAGCGGCCATAGCGGTCAAAAACGAACGACGAGAAATTTTCTTCATAAGAATGCTCCTTTTAAAAAGTACTGAAATCAATAATATATCGACAAAGGCTTGCCTTCGATCTGCATGATCTCAAAGTCCACCTTGTAGATATCGGACAGGTTTTCTTTGGTGATCACTTCCTGCACAGTACCAAACTTTGCGATTTTTCCATTCACAAAGGCGCAGATGTAGTCGGAATAAAACGCAGCATAGTTGATCTCGTGCAGAACAAGGATCACCGTTTTGCCCAGCTCATCGCACAGGCGGCGGACGATGCGCATAAGGTTGGTTGCATGGTAAATATCCAGATTGTTGGTCGGTTCATCCAGCAGGATATACTCGGTGTCCTGCGCAATGACCATGGCAATATAGGCACGCTGCCGCTGACCGCCGGACAATTCATCGATGAACTGCTCCTCAAAATCGCCCAGTTCCATGTAGGCGATAGCGCGGTCAATGATCTCGTTGTCCTCTTGGGTCAGCCGTCCGCCGGAGTACGGAAAGCGGCCAAACGCAACCAGTTCCCGGACAGTCAGTTTCATCTGGACATTGTTGGCTTGGGTCAGGATGGCGAGCCGCTTGCTCAACTCCCGGCTTTTCCAGCGCGTGATCTCCGTCCCCTCAAAATCCACAAGACCGCTGTCCCGTGCGATCAGGCGGGACAACATTCCCATCACGGTGGATTTTCCTGCGCCGTTCGGACCGATGAGGGAAAGGACTTTGCCTTTCGGAATCTCAAAACTCACGCCATCGACAACGGCTTTGCCATCGTAGCGTTTGGTGATCTCTTTTACAAACATGGTGTTACGCCTTTCTCTGGGTGAGCAGCAGATACAGGAAATACACGCCGCCGCCCACGGTGATGAACACGCTGACCGGAACCGAGTAAACGAACACCCGCTCCACCAGAAGCTGTCCGCCGATCAGAACAGCCATACCGAACAAAACAGAGCCGGTGATGAGCTGGCTGTGCCGGTAGGTGCGCAGGAACTGCCGGGAAAGGTTGGCAATGATAAGCCCCAGAAATGCCAGCGGCCCGACCATAGCGGTGGCTGTTGCAATGTACAGTGTTACCCCCAGCAGCAGCCGGCGGATGCAGCGGTCATAATCTACGCCCAGATTGATGGCCTGATCTTTGCCCAGTGTCAGAACGTCCAGCAGCACAAGCTCTTTCCGGAAGGCAAAGGCGACCAGCACCAGAACCGCAACGGACAGTACCAGAATCGCCGAATTGACATTGGAAAAGCTGGCGACCAGATCCGTCAGCAGCGTGTCGTACTCGTTGGGGTCCATCACACGGGTCAAGGTCGTCTGGATGCTGGAAAAGAACGAGGTCAGCACCGTGCCGATAAGCAGAACGTACAGAACATTGTGGTTCGTTTTCTGGAACAGATAGCTGTAAATTACGGTGGCAACAGCGCCCATAATGGCAAGGTCTACCGCAAAGGCTGCGTTGGCATTGACCGCCAGAAAGCTGCCCGAACCCGCCACAAAGAACACCGCTGTATGGATCAGCGAGTAAAGCTGATCCATACCCAACAGGCAGGGCGTGACGATGGTGTTGTTGATGATGGACTGAAACACGATGGAGGCACTTCCGATGGCAAAGGCTGTAATGAGCATGGCGATCAACTTGGGCGTGCGGATGCGCATGGCGTAGGCAAATAATTTTTGGTTTTCAAAGTGGACTCCCACTGTCATATAGCCCGCGCAGGCCAGCAGAACAAGAAGCAGAAGGATCAGCAGGCGCAGATGATTTTTGTGCGTTTTCATGCTGCACCTCTGGTTTTCTTGGCAACTTTGCCCAGCCGGACTGCCTTGCGTCCATGCCGAAGCCGATACAGCAGCAGACCAACAAACAGGATACTGCCGATGATGCCAACGATCAGCTCGATGGGCAGCTCGTAGGGATAGATCACAACCCGCCCGATCATATCGCAGACCAGCACGAACACAGCGCCAAACAGAGCGGTATCCACCAGCGTTCCGCGGATCTGGTCACCCTTGAACATTGCTACGATATTGGGCACAATGAGACCGATGTAGGAGATCGAGCCGACCACGACAACAACGGATGCCGTGATCATGGCAGCAATGGTCAGCCCCATAAACAGCACCAGATCATACGGAACGCCGAGGTTCTGAGAAAAAACTTTTCCCATACCCACGATATTGAAGTGGTTGGCAAAGACAAACGCCAGAACCACCAGCGGTACCGTCAGCCAGACAAGCTCATACCGCCCACGAATGACGGTGGAAAAATGACCGACCAGCCAGCTGGAAAGCGCCTGTGTCATTTCATATTTGTAGGCAAGATAATTGGTAACGCCCATTACGATGTTGGAGAACATGATGCCGACCAGCGGGACCATGACAACATCCTTGAACTGGATACGCTGGATGAACCAGACAAAGACCCATGTACCGAGAACGGCACAAACGAAGGAAAAGGCAGCACGTCCCCACAGGGTAGAACCCGGTGCAAACAGCAAAGCCAGCAGAATGCCAAACTGTGCAGAAGAGATTGTTGCGCCTGTGGTGGGCGAAACAAACTTGTTCATGCAGAGCTGCTGCATGATAAGCCCCGCCACGCTCATGCCGATGCCTGTGCAGAGGATGGCAAGCAGACGCGGCAGGCGGGAGATCAGAAAGATCTCCCATGTTTCCACGCTGCCTGTAAACAGGTCAGAAGGCCGGATGTCCAGCACCCCGACAAACAAAGAACAAACCGAAAGAATCATCAGCAGAACGCCGAGAAAAACGGTGGAACGATGATTACGAATGAAAAGCCCTCCTCAAGATTAGTGTGAACTAACTTTTTTGAAAATAAAAAGAGAACGCCTGTGTGTGAAGAAACTGGTCTTACGTGTTCACACACAGCGCGTTCTGCTGGAGGGATTATATCATAAGGCATTGATGGGTTTCAAGTGGCAAACTCTCACGAAGGTTTTACATAACAAACCATTCTTCTTTGTTGATTCCTACAAAGTTGCTCCGAACAAAAAGAGCCTTTGCATTTGTTGGTAAAAATCACCATGCGGCTTTAGTGCAAAACCTCCAGCAGCCGCCTGCCGACTTCCTGCTGCGATTCCCCAAACGCCACCGCCAGCTCCTCCCGCAGGACACGCTCTACCATCTGGTAGAAGTAGGCATCCATGGCGTTGATCTTCCGGCCGCGGCTTTGCTGCTGGGTCTGCTTTTGCCCCAGCTCCTTGAACAAGGTCAGGTACTGGTAAAAATCATTGGTGTGCAGCAGCGCCTGATAGTGTTCTGCCAGCGCTGTCTGTACCCCCGCCGGGATAGGCAGCTTCTCCGCTTTGA
>OJQT01000913.1_pt1 | contig 12018 bp, 7 predicted proteins | sample 1598771 | NCBI WGS metagenome assembly OJQT01 (sample SAMN03922517, study PRJEB24848) | human gut metagenome | isolation source: stool sample | host: Homo sapiens | place: Germany | collected 2010-02
AAAAGGGGGGGTGAGGGCGGAACACGGGTAAGAATATCCCGCCCTCAAGGGGGTTAAGAAGATGTCTGACTCTCTGTTACTTTTCCCACGGGAAGGTATACTGCGTCAGGCCCAGCTGATCACGCACCGTGCAGAGCTCCTTCTGCACTGCGTCGTTGATCGGCACGCCGCTGTCCTTGCGCTCGCACCAGACGTTCCATTCCTTCTCGCCGGCCGTATAGATGTGATCCTCGCCCGGCGCCCTGGTGGAGGCGCGCAATGCGCGCAGGATATCGCCGGCCGTTTTCTTAAAGGATTCCGCGCCCACAAAGGCCTCTGTGTCGATCGCGATGAAGAAGTGGCCCAGATGATAGGGTACCTTCTTGCCGCCCTCGCCGATGCCGGTGAGCATTTTCAGGTAGTTGCCCTGCTGCAGCGCCGCGCTCAGGAGCTCGACCACCGTCGCATAGCCATAGCCCTTATAGCCGGCCATCTCCTCGCCGATGCCGCCCAGAGGCGCAAGCGCTGCTTCGCCGGTGTTGAGTTCCTTGAGGATCGCATCCGTGTCGGTTTTGGCCGTGCCGTCGCGCCCGATGACCATACCCGCGGGAGTGGATTTCCCGATGCGGGAATAATACTCCAGCTTGCCGCGCTGGGTGATGGAGGTGGCGCAGTCGAGCACAAAGGGGAATTCCTCATCTGTGGGAATCCCGAACGTCAGCGGGTTGGTGCCAAGCATATTCTCCACGCCAAAGGTCGGCGCGATGGAGGGGCGGGCGTTGGTGCCCGTGATGCCGATCATATTTTCCCTGGTGGCCATTGTCGCATAATAGCCGGCGATGCCATAATGGCAGGAATTGCGCACGGCAACCATGCCCATCCCATATTTCTTCGCCTTTTCGATCGCCATCTTCATCGATTTATAACCGATCACCTGGCCCATGCCGTCATGGCCGTCAATGACCGCCGTGGTGGGCGTTTCCTTCACGATCTCAAAATTGGTGACGGGGCTCTGGATGCCGATATTGATGCGATCGATATAAATGGGCTTAAAACGGTTAACGCCGTGGGACTCGATGCCCCTGCGGTCGGACTCCAGAAGCACGTCCGTACAGATCTCCGCATCCTCGCGCGGCACGCCGACACCGACGAATGCATCCGTTACAAACGAGCTGATGGTTTTCCAGTCGACGATGGTCTTTGCCATGATGAATCACTCCATTTTCATAATAATCAGAATGGAAAATATATTTCAGAAAGGGGAAGATACCTCCCGCTTCGTCCCATTTAATGCTCCGCCCAATCGCGGGAGCGGCCCACCGCGCGCTTCCAGCCCTCATAATATTTATCACGGGTAGCTTTATCCATCTGGGGGATAAATATGCGGTCTACCTCACGGTTTTGCTCGATATCGTCGCGATCCTTCCAAACGCCCACGGCAAGCCCCGCCAGATACGCGGCGCCCAGCGCCGTGGTCTCAATGGTCTTCGGGCGGTTGACGGATGCCTGGATCATATTGGCCTGAATCTGCATCATGATATCGCTCACGCTCGCGCCGCCGTCCACGCGGAGGTCTCTCATCTCGATGCCGGAATCGCTGATCATCGCTTCAAGCAGGTCTGTCATCTGGTAGGTGATGCTCTCAAGCACCGCGCGGGCAAAGTGCGCCCGGTTGACGCCGCGTGTCAGGCCCACGATACACCCACGGGCATACATATCCCAATAGGGAGCGCCAAGGCCCGTGAAGGCGGGCACCAGATACATGCCGTTTGCATCCGGCACGCTCTCCGCCAGCTCGTCGCAGCGGCGCGCCGTATCGATCATATGCAGCTCGTCGCGCAGCCATTTGATGACTGATCCCGCATTAAAGGCGCTGCCCTCGAGTGAATATTCCACCTTGCCGTCCAGCCCCCAGGCCACGCCTGAAAGCAGATTGTATTGGGAGCGGATCCTGCGGCGCCCCGTGTTCATCAGGAGGAAGCAGCCCGTGCCATATGTATTCTTTGCCTGGCCGGGCTTAAAGCACGCCTGGCCGAACAGGGCCGCCGGCTGGTCGCCGATTGCCCCGCTGATGGGCACGCCCTCGATCTGCTCGAGGCCGAGGATGCCCGGCGCGACCACGCCATAAATCTGGCTGGAGGGCACGGGCGTCGGCAGAATCGACAGCGGGATTTCAAGCTTTTTGCAGAGCACTTCGTCCCAGCAGAGGTTGTCTACATCAAAGAGCATGGTACGCGACGCGTTGGAATAATCTGTCACGTGCACTTTTCCGCCGGTCAGATTCCAGACGAGCCAGGTCTCGACTGTCCCGAATAAAAGCTTCCCCTCTGCGGCAAGCGCCTTTACACCGGGGACGTTGTCAAAAATCCACTTGATCTTTGTCGCGGAAAAGTAGGCGTCGATGATCAGCCCGGTCTTCTCCCGCACATAGGGCTCCAAGCCCTCGTTCTTCAGCTGTGTGCAGTAATCCGACGTACGGCGACACTGCCAGACGATCGCATTATAGACCGGCTTGCCGGTCGTCTTATCCCAGAGGATCGTCGTCTCGCGCTGGTTGGTGATGCCGATGGCGGCGATCTCCCTGGCGTCAACCTCCCCGGAAGCGAGCACTGTTGCTACCGACTGCAGCTGGCTGTAGAGAATCTCCATGGGATCGTGCTCCACCCACCCGGCGTTGGGGTAGATCTGCTCGAATTCCCTCTGCGCCTTTGCAAGGATGTGCCCGCCCTTGTCGAATACGATCGCACGCGAGCTCGTGGTGCCCTGATCGAGCGCCATTACGTACTTACCCAAACTGATGGCCTCCCTCTGTATTTAATATAAGCCTGTATACTGCGCTCCCCCAAAGCGCAGAAAAAAAAGAACAGAAAGCACACCCCGCTAAACGGGAGTCGTTTCTATTCTCATATCTCCTAGAAATACACTCGTATTTTCCTGATTCAATTGATAGGTTCATTCTACCGCAAAGCGATCGGGATGTCAACAAGTTTTACAGTTCTATCCGCAGGAAAATCAAAATTTAGGAAGAAAAGCTTTGCCACGCAAAGCAAATGCGTTCAGCTGATCTCAAGTCCCTTTTGAGACACATATTCGCGCGTCAGCGCCCACAGGCCCCGGCGCAGCGCCTCCATGTCTGCGGGCAGTTGTTTGCGCGTTTGCTCATCCGCCACAGCGCTGCCTTTCTGCGTATAATTCGCCTTCACCTGTGCAAGAAGGCGGCCCGCCTTCTCCCTGAGCGAGGGTGATTGCTCCGCAAGGAACAGCAGCTTGTTTAAGTCGCGCATGCCCTGTGCAAGCTTCTCCAGCCGAACACTTGATTTCGTCTCCGGATGCTTCGCGTCCGGTTCATCCGGATAGACGAGGAAGCAGTCGCCGGACTCAAAGCTCACATGGGTGGTATCGCGCAGCGGATCCCTGACCCAAGCGTCGTACGCCCAGCGCAAAAATCCGTTCGCCCCCTGTGCGGCGGAGAAGAAAATCGTCCAGTAGCTCTCTGCCGGCATGCTGTAGGTGAAACTGTTGGGGAAATGGCCGACACAGGTATAGATGGTCGTCCGCAGGCCCGCCTTCCCTTTGCGCCGGTTTGCAAGCACGCGGTAATCTCCGAGCGCTTTTGTCGCCGTCTCCAAGCCAACGCTGACGCCCGCCATGCGGTCAATTAACGGGAAATACTTTGCGCTGAAATGATCCATCGCCGCCGCTTTTTTGAGAGGCTCTCCGAATGCACCCGTAACGGCATCGATCAGATCATAGGCTTTCTCCATCCGTTTGCGCTCATCGATGCCGATATAAATCTGGTCATACCACCCCTTCTCCTTTGCATGCGCACAAAGGGCCTGCAAAAAGGGCGTCCATATTTTCTTATATTTTCTGGTTCCAGGGTGCGGCGAAACGGATTTGAGCGCTTGCTTTTTTTCATCGTAATAAGTCACCTGATTGCCCCAGGGGATCAGGCTGTAGCAGACGATTTTATCGCCCAAGCCAAGCTCATGGCAGAGCGTTACCCATTGATCAAAATCTGTAAAGTCAAAAGCAAAGCTTTTATCCGCCCGGCGCCGCCATTTGATCATAGACGGATACGCGCCGTAGGTCTGCCCGTTCCAGGGCTCCTCCACGATACTCGCCGTGATGGCATGCCCGCCGAGCGCACGGTAACGCTGCAAGTGGGGGCGCAGCACGTCCAGATGCGCCTGTGAAAACGGCTCGAGCCCATAATACTGCGCCACACGGTATGGGTATTGCCAAAGCTCGATATCGAAGCGGTAGTCCTCCGGGGCCGGCTGCACTGCATCGAGCACCTCCAGCGTCAGTTCCTTCGTCAACGGCACGTCCAGCCCATCCGCCGTCACACGGATGGCACCCCGGTAAACGCCCGGCGCGGCATCCGCCGGCACCTGAATGGAGACAAACATCCCCTGCACCCGGCCCGGACCCAGCCCAACAGGCCCCGGGCCGTACAGGACATCCGGGAAGCTTCCACGGGAGCCGTCGTCCTTTTTCCCATTTCCGACAAACGCTTTCGTCTCCGAGAGGAACCTGCAGGAGACCGCTTCGGCCGGGATGAGATTTTCCCCATTCTCAAATGGCTGCGCGCAGGCGGTCACGCAGGCGGTACGCTCTTCACCGCCGAGCAGCACGAGCAGTGCGACCGCCGTATCGCCCCGCCATGCGGTCAGCGTGCCATCCGCATCGGGCGCGCCGAGCAGCTCTTCATAACGGTCCTGCGTGGGGAACAGATCGGAATTTGCAATGCATAATGTAAGCTTTGATTTCATAAAATGATATCCTTCCTGAAGCCTCAACTAATCACGTATGAATCATATCAATTTTCGGGCAAAAGGGCAAGCCCCGCGTCAAAAAAGAGGACGCTCCCCTATCTTCGTGGATTAAGATTAGCACAATGTTAAAATTATGTTAAAATTGTTTCTATAAAATATTGACAACAACTTTTGCCTGATGTATGGTTTCTATATCAGAATCGCCAAACAGGCCTCTGCCCGTTTTGAGAAGAGAAGGAGGATAATTGAATTGAAGAAGAGAATTGTCGCGGTGATCATGGTGCTGAGCCTGCTGGCCGCGATCCTGGCGCCCATGGCTTCGGCCGCATCCGTGAGCGCCACGAAAAAGGACGCTGTCCTGCAGTTCCATCAGGACGGCAAATTCAAAATCATGATGATCTCCGACACGCAGGATACCGATAAGGCGGATCAAAGGATGCTCAATTTCATCAATGCTGCCCTCGATCAGGAAAAACCCGATCTCGTCGTTTTTACCGGCGACAATATCGCCGGCAAATGGATCGGCTCCACGGTCGAAAAAGTCCGCATCGCGATCGACAAGATCATTCAGCCGCTGGTGCAGCGGGGCATCCCGTTTGCCGTCGTCTTCGGCAACCATGACGGTGAGTCCAGGGTGACCACCAAGGAAGACCAGATGGCAATGTTCATGGCCTATGACAACTGCCTTGCAATCGACGAGGGCGAGGCGCTGGACGGCGTAGGCACCTACAACCTGCCGATCCTGAGCAGCGACGGCAGCCGCGTTGCCTTCAACGTTTATATGATGGATTCCAACGATTACGATGAGAAGGGCAACTATGACGGCGTACACCAGAACCAGATCGACTGGTATGAGCAGACCAGCAACGCACTCAAGGCAGAAAACGGCGGAGCACCCGTCCCCTCGCTGCTGTTCCAGCACATCCCGGTGCCGCAGATCTATGATCTGCTCACAGAGGTGCCCTTTGGCATGATCGGCTCCGTGCGCGGCTACGGCCACAGATCCACGAAATGGTATGTCGTCAATGAGGATAAGGCGGAGGGCAACGTCAAGGAAGGCCCCTGCTGCAGCTACGACGACCATGGCCAGTATGCGAGCTGGCTCAGGCAGGGCGATATCGCGGGCGCTTATTTCGGCCATGACCACACCAACAATATGGTTGGCAAAACGGACGACGGCATCACGCTCGGCTACAACGCCGGCTGCAGCTTCCATCTCTATGGAGACGGCTTGAACCGCAGCATGCGCACGTTCATCATCGATGAGGACGACGCCTGGAATTACAACACCTATCTCGTCAAATACGGCGATATCATGCCGGATAACGGCGGCTGCCTGCTGGTAGACCTGATCGCGGTGCGCACGATCGACAACGCGCTGCTCTACGGCTATCAGCTCGTCAAAAAGATCCTCGGCGAGCTCATCCAGCGCTGCCCAATTTTCTAACACGCGATCGATTTCCAAACCAAATTGCACTCGTTTCTGCGAGCCGGATCCAAATCCGGCCCGCTTTTTTATTTTCAATCTTTTTTTATTCTATCAAAATGCCAAATAAAAATTGAAATCTGGATAAATTTATAATAAAATAGAATAGATTCCGTAAATACAATCGAGAGGGGAGCGTTATGATTGAGGAATTCTGAAGTGGAGGGCCCACCGCGGCGCAGCCTGAACCCACTGCGTTTTTTCTTCAGCAAGGATGCGGATGAGGGGTACGTCCCGAACAGGGAGCTGTTCTCCTATTCAGCCGCTCTGGCGGGCCAAAATGCAACGTACGGAATTGTGAACCAGTGGATCTTTTATTTCTGCACCAATGTGCTGCACATGAACCCGGATCATGTCGGAAAAATCACGAGCATCTCCAGAATATGGGATGCCCTGAACGACCCGCTCGTCGGCGTTGTGATCGACCGGCGCAAATATAAGCCCGGTCAGAAGCTGCACCCCTTCCTCGGCAAGCTGCCCATCGTGATCGGCCTGCTGACCGCCCTTCTTTTCTGCAATTTCGGCTTTGGGGAAACCGGCGCGATCATCTCCTTCCTGCTGATCTACTTCTTCTGGGATTTGACCTACTCGTTTCAGGATACGGCCCTGTGGGGCACCATGTCCCTGATCTCCCCGCATTCCGCGGAGCGCGGCAGGGTTTCCCAGTGGCTCAACATCGGCTCGGGAGCAGGCATGGGGATCGTCGGGATCATCCCGATGCTGATGGGCATCGGGGAAAAGCTGAATATCAGCCTGAGCCAGCAGTTTCTCTGCTATGGCATCGTGTTCGGCTTTGGCGGCGAGCTGCTTTCAAGCCTCGCCGCCAAAACGAAGGAGCGCGTCGAATATGCAAAGGAGGAGAAACCATCTTTCTTAAGCGATCTTGCCGACCTGCGGCACAATAAAATTTTGATCCTTCTGCTGCTCGCACAGCTGGTCAGCTTTTTCGACGGCGCAATCCCCTGGATCTATTTCTTTGAATACTGCACCTCCTACCAGGTCGGCTCCATCGAAATCAACGGGCAGACGGCGCAGTTCCTCTATGGCATCCTCATCAATATTTTCGGCGCCCTGAGCATGTTTTTCGCCACCAAGGTTGCAAAAAAGCTGGGCGGCATGCGCAATGTGATCATCCTTGCAAAGGTAACCAATATCGTCACGCGCAGCATCGCCTTTTTGATCGGCTACCAGACGCTCGGCCAGATCTCCGCCGTGATGGTGCTGATGAGCATCGGCGCGATCCCGAACAACATGGTTGGTATCGCACAGCGCAGCATTCTCTGCGACTCGGTCGACTATGCGGAATGGAAAACCGGAAAGCGCACGGAAGGCGTCAGCTTCTCCATGCAGAATCTGACGAACAAGCTGCTCGATTCCATCAAGCTCTTTTTCTGCGGCAAGGTATTGAGCTACCTCCACTTTGATGGCGAGCTCACTGTGGCTCAGCTGAAAGCCGTATCGCCGCAATATTTCACCGCCCAGTGGCCTTTGTTTATGCTGCTGCCAGCCCTTGGCTCCCTGCTGTATCTCATCCCGTTCCTCTGCATCCGCTATAGCAAACAGCAAAAGGAGCAGGTGGAGCAGGAGCTGAGCGAGCGCCATGAACGTGAAGCCGCCTGGGCACAGGAAGAGAACACCGTAAAATCCTGAGCGCTCTTTTATCTGCAAGCAGGGCGCGCCGCCAGATATGCCTTGCGCATTGGTGCGGCGCGCCCTGTCTGTACGTTCATATAGCTGCTCGTCGGTGTCTTTCTTCAGCATTTGCTATTGTAGAATCTATTCTTCTATGGTATATTTATATAAGATTTATAAAATTAATTTATGAAAGGAAGATATTTTATGAAAAAGTGGCTCCAGCGCATTCTGTCCATCTTCCTCGTTGCGCTTTTGCTCTGTGCCGCGGGTACGCCCAGAATCCAGGCGGCGGCCCCCGATTGTATGCAGCCGGAACCCGCCGGGGACATCTGGCTGGAGCCGCTCCGGAGCCTCCACTGGCCCTCCTCCGCGGACGACTGCGGCAAGATGCTCAAGCGCGTTTTCTACGATTATTTCGATCTCGCTGTAGACGCGCTGCTCAAGGCAGTCCTGCGCCTCCTGCCGGACATTGGATGGCCCGATCAGGAGGATTATCAGACTGCTAATTTCTACGAAGGGGATTCCACTTTCCTTGATCAGCCCGCCCAGGGCGCGCGCTGGCGCCTTGGGTATGCGAAGGCGAGCCTGCTCACAGGCAATGAAACGGACGGTAAGCATTATCATGCAGGCGGCTTCTCCTTCCCTGCAAAACCGGTCACCAAGGTTATCGATGACCAGGCGGTGCGCGTCGCCTGCCTCAGCGACGGCAGCGGCCGCGGAACCAAGGTATTTGTCTCCCTCGACGGCTATGGCGTCTCTCTGACGGACGTGCGCACAATCCGCGCCCGCCTGGCGGACTTCGCTGCGGCAAATGGGATCAATGCCATCAGCGTTTCCGCCGTCCATCAGCATAGCTGTATCGACACGCTGGGGCTCGGGGGCGACCTGCTGAAGATGCTCGTTGGCAACGCCGCTATCACAAAATATCATCTGAATTTTCCCATCAGCAATGGAAAGAACCCTGATTTTATGGAAAACTTATGTTCTGTCACGGCCGAAACCATCCGGCAAGCAGTCGCCTCGATGGCGCCGGGATCCCTTTACGCCTCCACCGCCGATGTTTCCGCCTATATGCGCGATAAAAGAGCGCCTGAAGTATTTGATCCCAACCTGACCCGCCTGCGCTTCATACCGGACGGCGGCGGACGGGAAACATGGATCGTCAACGGCGCAATCCATCCGGTCAGCTTCGGCACCGGCAGCACGGAAATCAGCTCTGATTTTCCCTATTATATGGAGCAAACCGTAAATCGGGAGGCAAACGCCAATTTGATCTTCTTTCAGGGCGCGGAGCTCGGCATCACCACCCAGCGCGAGTTAACAGATCAGGAGGGAATGACCTCTCTGGAGAGCGCGCAGGCCTTTGGCACACGCCTGGGGGAAATCCTCTGCGGCATCGGTCCGCAGGCCGAGCAGGAGGTCGCTCCCCTGCTCAACCTTCGGATGCGGGAGATTTCCATTCCGGTCGACAATCAGATCCTTGTATTGGCAGCCAAGGCGCAGGCCGTCAACAACATTGCGGTTAAAACGGCAGATGGCGTCGAAATCGTGACAGAGATCGGCTATCTGGAGCTTGGCAACAGGCTCTGCGCCGTCATGGTGCCCGGCGAGATCGCCCCGGAGCTGATCTACGGCGGCTGCCTCCCTGCCGAAAAGGCATGGAGCCATACGGACTGGCCGCTCGCACCGGTATCGGCGGCCGTGCCGGATCGGCATATGCTGGTGCTGGGGCTTACGAACGATCAGGCGGGCTATATCCTGCCGGATAACGATGTGCGCTGCATCATCGCCAACGTCAATGAGGAAGTGGTGTCCCCGGGCGGCAGGGCCGGTTCCACGGTCGTAAACGGTCTGCATGCGCTGATCGAAAGCGTAAAGTAAAAAGAACAAACACGGCGTGTACGAAATGGTACACAGCCGTGTTTTGATCTTTATACTGATTGTAAAAGCAGGAAATCGGAATCAGCCCTCGAAGTGGACGCCTTCCAGCGCTTCCGCGCTTTCGATTTCCGCCTGCAGCCTGTGCTCCTTCTCCTCGCGGAAGGACGCAATCTCCTTCTCGAATTTTTTCTCATCAAATTTATAGAAAAACATCGGAATGGCCTGCAGGATGAGGCCGATTGCGCCGAGGCCCGTGAGCATGAAGAAGATCGCGGTGAGCACCGTCTCATAATGCGTGCCGGTCAACGGCACGGTATAGTTCTGGCTCATGGAGGTCATGCCGAGCATCAGGCCGCCGCCGGAGGTGATCTTGTCGCCGACCATATAGCCGAAGCCGTTAACGATCGCAAGCACGATAACGTTGAACAGCGCGACGGAAATCTTGTTGATCAGGCTGCGGAAGGAGAACACCGTGCCCTCCAGCCGCTCGCCGCTCTTCATCTCCAGATTGTCGACCAGGTCGGAGAACATGGCAATCAGAAGCACCACCGTCATCCCAACCGGGAAATTGGTGAAGAAGCGCAGCACGATATAGGTGACAAGGCCCGCCGGCGTATTGTAAGGGATGATGTACATGCCGATGATGAAGGTCAGGATATCGGCTACCGCGCCCAGCAGGGACATCCAGATCCACAGCGTTTTTTTGCTCATCTTCTTGAGCAGCGGCGGGATGATCGCCATGGACAGCATGTAGGAAATGCCGCTGCCGATCTGGAGCAGCGGGGTCAGCAGGCCCTCGTTGGTGAGGTTGATATTGACCTCCACATGGATGAGCTTGTAGATCAGGTTGTTCAGGAAAGCCATGATCCGATCCATCGGCAGCACGCCGATGCAGTTCCATTTTGCGAAGTAAGGCAGGAAAATAGCGCCAAGATTCGCAATTGCGGAGAAGAAGGCCACCACAACGAGGATCACCATCTTCTTATCGCTGAACACAATCTTAAGGCCTTTAATATAATTGGTTTTTTCCGGCTTAACATAGACCTTTTCCTTGATGCCGAAATAGGAGGAGGCAATGAAAATACCCGCCATTACAGAGAAGATCAGAGCCGCCATAAAGTAGCCGGTCTTTTCCTGCTCGACCGTCTGGTTGCCCCATAAGCCCGCGATCGTAAAGAAGAGGACGGAGGGCAGAACCGTACCGATCGAACCGACGATATTGCTCACGGAAATCGCCTTGACACGCTTTTGGTTCTCTGGGAAGACCAGAGGCGTCAGGCCCTGATAAGGGATATCCAGAGCCGTATAGGCTGTGTAATAGAGCAGGTAGGCAATGATGGCATAGGCAAAATTGCCCTTCTGGCCAAAGTTAACAGGGAAAAAAAGCATAGAGGTCGCCAATACGACCGGGATGACCGTCCACAGGATATAGGGACGGCACTTGCCGCGCTTGGTGCGGGTACGGTCCACGATCAGGCCCATCATCGGGTCGTTGACCGCGTCCCATACCTTTGTGGCGGAAAGCACGACGCCCGTCATAGCGAGCGTCAGGCCCAAAACGTCTGTCAGATACATGTTCAGTGCTGTATTGATCAGCGTCTGGATCGTCAGCAGGCCAAACGGCAACAGGGAGAACGCGATGATTTCCCGGGTGGTATGGTCCCGGAGATTTTTCTTCGGCATATTGCAGAAATCCTTTCTTTATTGCTTAATATAATCCGTGATGCGCTCAGTTGAGCTCCTGGCTCAGGCCGATGCGTACGCTGCTGACCTTTGACAGGTCAATGTTTTTGACCAGCTGGCTTTCCGGTGCAAAGGTAAACGTATGCCGGACAGAGGAATTCTTCTTAAGGATAAACGGATTTTCAGAGAACGTGGCCGAAGCGGCTTTGAATTCCTCACCCTTCTCGTTTTCATCCGCCACATCCTTTTTGATGGTCAGATAAACGTCAAAGCGAATATTCTCAAAATACTTGAGACCGTCGTTGGAGTTGCCATCCTCGTCGACGGTATCGATCCCACTGGCGACGGTCGCGTCGATGGCAAGGTTCCCATTTTCATAATGCAGGTCCTTCGGCTCTGAGGAGACCGTGATGCGGTCCCGCGTCCACACCTGCGAAGTGGACGGCGCGGTTTCGCCCGTAGTGCTCTCCTGCTCTGCGTCGCCTCCGCCGGAGCAGCCGGCAAACACGGCAAGCATGAGAACGAAAACGAGCATCAGGCAGATTGGCTTCCAGCTTTTCATTCGTTTCATCATCC
>OJQT01000914.1_pt1 | contig 11991 bp, 17 predicted proteins | sample 1598771 | NCBI WGS metagenome assembly OJQT01 (sample SAMN03922517, study PRJEB24848) | human gut metagenome | isolation source: stool sample | host: Homo sapiens | place: Germany | collected 2010-02
CTACACTATCCTCTTCGTCGGCAGCGTCAGATGTGTATAAGAGACAGGTGCTGGACCAGATCGGCGCGTTCCTGGGGCCGGTGCTGCTGTATGTGGTGATGCTGCTGAAAACCGACGGCACCACCTTCCAGGTGTATGCCACATGCTTTGCGGTGCTGGCCATCCCCGGGGCCATCACGCTGATCCTGCTGCTGGTGACCCGGCGGAAGTTCCCCAACCCGGAGCACTTTGAGCCGGAGCCCAAGGAGTACGTCCCCTTCCACATGAAAAAGGAGTTCATCCTGTACATCGCCGGCATCAGCCTGTTTGCCTTCGGCTTCATCGACTATTCCATCATCATCATGCACGTCTCCCGGACTTTCACCGGTGTGTCGGCGGGCCTGCGGGAAACGGGAAGTCTGATCTCCAGCGGAACGCTGCCGCTGCTGTATGCCGGAGCCATGCTGGTGGACGCGGTGGCGGCCCTGTTCTTCGGGCTGCTGTATGACAAGAAGGGGGTCCGGGCCCTGGTGTGGAGCACGGTGCTGTCGGCGCCCTTCGCCATCTTCGTGTTCGCCGGGCACTCGGTGGCCTCCCTGCTGGTGGGCATCGCCCTGTGGGGCGTGGGCATGGGCGCCCAGGAGTCCATCCTGAAGGCGGCGGTCAGCTCCATGGTGTCCAAGGTCAGCCGGGCCACGGGCTACGGCGTGTTCGAGTGCGCTTTCGGCGTGTTCTGGTTTTTGGGCAGCTGGCTGCTGGGGGTGCTGTACGACGTCAGCATCCCGGCCATGATCGCCGTGTCCGTGGCGGCCCAGCTGGCGGCCATTCCCCTGTACATCGCCTCCTCCCGGCGGCAGCTTACAGCCAACCCATAAGCTGCACGAAGCTCCAGAGGAGCTTCGTGCCATAGAAGATAATAACTGCGCCGCAGACCTTGTTGATGACGTTGAGGATCTTTTCGTTGAACCGGCTGCCCAGCAGGGACACCACCGTGGACAGGGTCAGGAACCACAGGGCGGAGGCGCTGCCGAAGCCGCAGATAAACGGCAGGTCGCCGCCCTCCGGCAGGCTGGCCCGGAAGGCCCCCAGCATCATGGTGCCGTCGATTAGGGCCTGGGGATTGATCCAGGTGACCACAAAGGCGGAGGAGATCAGCTTCCAGATGGGGACGTTGACGTCCCGGCCGCCCTCCAGGGAGGCCGTGGACCGCAGAAGGCCGATGCCGATCCAGATGACGATGAGGCTCCCGATGCCCAGGATGACCTTCTGCAGCCAGGGCAGGGCCTGCATCAGCGCCCCGGCTCCCAGAAAGCACGACACCCCCAGGGACACGTCCCACAGGATGACGATCAGGGCGGTGAGATACACCCGGCTGCGCCGCTGGGTCAGGGCGCTGTTGATGACGAACAGATTCTGCAGCCCGATGGGGGCCACATACGCCAGGCCCATGGTGAGGCCCTGAAGATATATACGCATTTGCTATTTACTCCTTTTTTCTTATCTGCTATAATCGTATCATAATCCCGGGAAAAAGCAAGAGCGCAGAAAATTATGAGCAGGTCAGGAGGAGCTTACCATGTCCCATTACGACTGCCCCTGTATGGAAAAATGTCCCCTGCACTGGGCCATGAGCCGCATCGGCGGCAAGTGGAAGGTGCAGATCCTCTGCTCCGTGGCCAACGCCGGGACCATCCGCTACAACGCCCTGCGGGCCAAGCTGGACGGCATCAGCAACACGGTGCTCTCGGCGGCCCTGCGGGAGCTGGAGGGGGACGGCCTGGTGCGGCGGCAGGCCTATCCGGAGGTGCCGGTGCGGGTGGAGTACAGCGCCACGGAGCGCTGCATGCGCCTGCTGCCGGTGCTGGAGAGTCTGTCCGACTGGGCCGAGGCGGAGATGGACGGCCCGGAAGAAAAATTCCCGGAATAGGGGGAATTTTTGAAAAAAAGTGTTGACAACATGGGCGGTGCTGTGGTATATTAATTCTTGCCTGTCGGGGAGACGACATGGCGGCGTAGCTCAGTTGGCTAGAGCATGCGGTTCATACCCGCAGTGTCACCGGTTCGAATCCAGTCGCCGCTACCATCGACCGGTGAGACGCGGGAGCGTCTCGCCGGTCATCCCCTCAGCAAACAAAGACGGCCCGTTGGTCAAGTGGTTAAGACACGGCCCTTTCACGGCTGTAACATGGGTTCGAGTCCCGTACGGGTCACCACTTCGGCAATCCGTAAACGGGATTGCCGAATAAACGGAGGCTTAGCTCAGCTGGTTAGAGCGCCTGCTTCACACGCAGGAGGTCACTGGTTCGAGTCCAGCAGTCTCCACCAAACAGCACCTGATTTCTTACGAAATCAGGTGCTGTTTTCGTTTATGCCTTATCGCCGCCGGAGGATTTCCTCCCGGTGTGTTCACCACGCAAAACGGATGCATGCCGGAGCGCTCCGGCGGCGCAAAAGGCTTGCTTGCGATATGTCCGTTTTTGTTGCAAAATGCGAAAGAAGGATTTTCACCTATTTCGCTCAGGGGGGATACCGTGGCCTTATACACCAAGAAGCTGATTATGACCACCTTTCAGGAAATGCTTGCCGAAATGCCCTTCGACAAGATCACCGTGTCTGCTCTGGTCAAACGTGCGGAGGGCAGCCCCAATACGTTTTACTATCACTAGCAGGACATCTATGCCCTGCTGGACGACTGGTTTCAAAAACAGGTGGACGCCCTTGTTCCGGCGGGAGAGCCCATCGAGTGGAAGCCGGTTACGAAGAACATTCTGCGCGAATGCCGGGCCCACTCCAAAACCATCTATCATGTGTTTGATTCTCTTTCCCGGGACCGGCTGGATACGCTGTTTGAAAACTTCCTGCGCAGCGCCGTTCAGGACGCCGAATAAGCTGAGCTTCCCGCAAGGGCTGCCCTTTTGGGGGCAGCCCTTTTTGCGCAAAAAAGGAAAACTGCGCAAATTTGCGCATTGAGCCGACTGTCCTGAAATTCGGAGGAAGCGGCCGCTTTCGCCATGGTATTCGCGTTCAGATTCCGTTAAACTTATAAAACTACGATTGGTAAACGCCGCATTTTCATCACCCACACCCGATGGCCCCCACCTGCCGGAGCATTTATCCGAAGAAAGAGGCAAGCCTATGCTGACCTATCACATTCTATACAATCCCCACGCGGGGAGCGGACGCGGCCAGGAGGCCGCGTATCGGCTGAACGCACTGCTGCCTGACGACAGGCTGCTGTTCCGCGATATCACGGAAATCGATGATTACGGAGCCTTCTTTCGTTCCCTCCGGGACGATGACCGGGTTGTGATCGCCGGAGGAGACGGAACGCTGAACCGGTTCATCAACGACACCGCCCCGCTCCGGACCGACTGCGGCATCTACTACTTTGCCACCGGCAGCGGCAACGATTTCCTCGCGGACATCGGCGGTTATTACCGCTGAAGGCCCTGACGGTATTCCCGTCCATTTTCAAGGGTGAGCATATCCGGCATATCCATGTGGTGGAGGTGCTGACCGGGCAGAACATCACGGTGGAATTTGACCGCCCCGCCCCGCTCCAGATCGACGGGGAGACCATCCCGGGCGTATCCTCCTATCGCGCGGCGGCACATTCACAGATTCCGGCAAAAACGTAAAAACGATTCAATAACAGAAAGGAAAATGATCTATGGGAATCACCGATAAAATTTCTCATGCGGCGGAGCGCAAGGCCTTTGAGACCATCCCCGATGGCAAGTGGGCCCACTATACCCAGCGGCTGATCCGGGAGAACGACCCCTATATTCTCAAGATCTTCCTGACCAACGCGGCCTATGAGGGCGGCTTCCGGGGCTATCAGACGGCGCAGGAGAACGCAGCCAAGTACGATATCAACGTGCCGTGGCTGATTTTGATGGATCCCACCTCCGCCTGCATATGCACTGCACCGGCTGCTGGGCGGCGGAATATGGCCACAAGCAGAGCCTGACCTTCGAGGAAATGGACCGGGTGCTCACCGAGGCCAAGGCCCTGGGTACCCACGCCTGCCTCTTCACCGGCGGCGAGCCGCTGCTGCGGAAAAAGGACATCATCCGTCTGTGCGAAAAGCACCGGGACATGGCGTTCCACGCCTTCACCAACGGCACCCTCATCGACGAGGAGTTCTGCCAGGAGATGCTGCGGGTGGGCAACTTCTTCGTATCCATCAGCGTGGAGGGCTTTGAGGAGGCCAACGACGGCCGCCGCGGACGCGGACACTTCCAGAAGAAGGCGCTGGACGCCATGGACCTGATGCGCAGCCACCGTATCCCCTTCGGCGTCTCCATCTGCTACACCAGCAGGAACTATAAGGTGGTCACCAGCGACGAGTTCCTGGACCTGCTCATTTCCAAGGGCTGCGTCTTTGCGTGGTACTTCCACTACATGCCCGTGGGACTGAACGCCGACACCTCCCTCCTGCTGACACCGGAGCAGCGGACCTATATGAAGGACCGGGTCCGTGAAATCCGCGGCGTCACCAGCGGCAAGGAGCTGTACTGCATCGCCTCCATATCCGCCACGTTATACGGCGTCATGGAGGCATTCAGCTTCACGCCGATGCCCAGCTGCCGCAGAGCCCGGATATTCTCCGTCACCCGGCCGAACATGGGGCGGCCGCACAGGCGCTCATACGTCTCCTCGCTGCCGCCATACAGCGTGATATTGAAGCGGAAGGGCGGCTCATGCCGGAAGAAATCCAGCCAGTCCCGGTCGATCAGGGAGCCGTTGCTGTTGACGGACACCAGCAGGCCCATTTTCTTCAGCTCCGTCAGCAGATAACGGAAATCCGTCCGGATCAGGGGTTCGCCGCCGGTCAGCAGCAAAAACAGCATGTCCCGGCTGCGGGCCTGTTCCGCAATGGCCAGCCATTGGTCCGCCGTCAGCTCCCGGCCCCGGCGCTGCTGCTCCTCCGCCGTCAGGTGGACATAGCACATTTTGCAGTTGAAGTTGCACCGGGCCGTCAGCTCAAAATTTCCCGCCAGGGGCGTACCGGTCCGGCAGACCCGGGCATGCAGATAGGTGGACAGCCGGGGTTCCGTGGTGCCAGTTTCCATGTCAGCTCCTCCTCAATTCTTCTTCCAGGGTCCGGACGGCGTCCCCATCCGCCCGGCAGGTCAGCTGCCGGACGGGCACATTGGTGACCAGCAGCGCCGCCAGCTCCGTCATCCGCGCCGCAGAAGCGGCGTCCCGCTGATAGTAGGCGCACTGGCTCAGCAGCCGGGCAAAGGCCTCCTGCGGTCGCAACGCAGTAATCTGATTTTCGCTTCCCTGCTCCAGCAGGACCACCGCCTGCAGCGAAGCCGTGACGTTCCAGCTGATGCCGGAGGTCCCCGCATAGAACACGCCGCTGACGGTCCCTGTATCGGGCCGCACCAGGGCGCGGTCGCCGTTGACGATCTCCGCCCCGGCATAGCGCTGCCACAGGGCGGCCTGGGGTGGATAGCGACTCCCGGTAGCGCCGGGCGAAGGTCACCTCCGTGCGGCTGCCCCGGGTAACGGCATAGGTGAACTGCGGAGCCCTCCCCGCTGCGCTGTAGCGCTGCAGCGTGTGGCGTCCGGCATCGGTATACCAGCGGAACGTCACCCCCCAGTGGGCGGCGTCATCCGGCGGCTGGGGCAGCCGGTCGCTGAAGGTCAGGCCGATGGTGTGCTCCGCCGTCCCCTCCGCCGTCCGAAAGGGGCGGCACAGCGCCGAATCGGTCAGCTCCTCCGGCGACTCCAGGGCCAGGGCCATGCCGCCGAAGCGGTAAAAATCACGGTGCATAGGTCACGAAAAGCAGCCGGGAGCCGTCGGAAAAGTGCCCGGCGTAGCAGCTCTGGGTCTCACCGGGGCCCAGGTCCGTCAGCCCGACCCGGTAGGTAATGCCCCCCAGCAGCAGGTCGCCGCTGGCGTTTTTGTAGTACACATACACCTGGGACACGGCGCTGTCGCCGCAGTTGGTAACGGTGATGGTGTTCTGCTCCGTGGTGATGTCGAACAGGTCCTCATGCAGGGACAGCGGCTCGCTGAACACGGCGTACAGCGACACGGCGGCGGTCAGCTCCTCCGGCTTCTCCGGCAGAGCCTGGCGGCTCAGCTCCAGCGCCTGGACCGTCTGTCCCGCAGGCAGGGTGCTGATGTCGAATTCATAGCTTTCTCCACTGCGGGAAAGGGTGATGTGGGCGTACTGCACGTCCTGTTCGCCGGTGTTCTTCACCCGGATGCAGAACACGTCGGACACCGTCTCGTCGCTGCCGTCCTCCACAAACAGCCCGGCGTAGTGGCCGGTGCCGACGATTTCCAGGTCATTGCCGATGGCCACGCCGTCCAGCTTGGAGGGCTCCGGGGCCAGGCCGTATTCTTCGGGCTGCGCGGGCCGCTTCTTCCCGCAGCCCGCGCAGGCCAGGACCAGCGCCAGGGCCAGCAGCAGGGCGGTGCACTTGATGGTTCGTTTCATAGATTGCTCCTTTCTCAGAACCACCAGTTCCACCAGGTGGCGGGCCGCACCGTCAGGGTGGCGGTGATGGGCTCACTGGCAGTACCTTCCGCATTCACTGCGCAGACTGCGTAGTCCGTGGTCTGGGCAGGAGCGGTGGCGGTGTAAGTAAATACGCGGTAGGTGACCTTGGGGGACCACCAGCCCCAGCCGGTGCGCTCAGTGCGGGTGGTATAGCTACTGACGGTCACGCCGTCCACGGTGATGGCGTCCACGTCCTCACTGGCCTTCACCGTCAGGGTAGCCTTCCGGCCGGCCCGGACGCTGCCGCCCCAGCTTGCATCAAAGCGCTCAGGCTGGAAGGTCTCCACCGGAGCCGCAAACAGGGCCTGGACCATGGCAACGGCGTTGGCCTGCTCTTCAGCCGTCAGGTCACTCAGCGTCACCGTTTGCCCGCTGGTCTTATAGGTGATCTTCAGGTTGGTCAGGGACAGGATGCCATTCCCGGTGTTGCTGATAGTCACCAGCTGACCGTCCTTCGCCTGTTCGGTAATGTTATAGTACATCTCCGTGGCGGTGTTAAACTGCTGTTCGAGCCTAGTAGTGGTACTTACCTTGCCCTCCACAACCATCGTAGCCGCGCCATTGGGAGCCTTGGCGCCGATCTGGATGCTGGCAATTTCATTTGTATTGCCGGTCAGCTTGAAGGAGATGGCCTGACCTTGTGCCAGATAGGCCTCGTTGTTGGGACCGTAGTTGGCATACTGTCCAATCGTAGCTTCTTCAGCGCCGTCGATGAACACATCCCTTCTCCGCCTTTTTGCAACAGGAAATTTGACAATTCTGCAAAAAAATACAGCCCAGGTTATGGTCATTCCGCAGAGTGCGGTCATACCCCTCCCGGGCCCGGCATATGCTGTTACAAACTCTGAAAAGGACGGGATGGCCATGAGAAACGGGAGAGTGCGGATATTTCTGCTGCGGCGGCGGGCGGTGGCGGCTGTGGGGGCCCTGGTGCTGGCGGGGGCCATCTTCTGGGCGGTAAGCTATCCCGCCGGGACGCCCGCCTCCGCCGCTCAGCGGCAGCTGCCGATCTACAGCGTGGAGCGGGAGCAGAAGATGTGCTCCGTCAGCTTCGACGCCGCCTGGGGCAGCGAGGACACCCAGGCCCTCATCGACATCCTGGCCCGGTACAACGTGAAGGCCACCTTCTTCTGCGTGGGGGACTGGGCGGAGAAGTACCCGGAGTCGGTGAAGGCCCTGCACGACGCGGGCCACGAGGTCATGAGCCACTCCAACCACCACGACCACTACAACACCCTCACCGCCCAGCAGATCGTGGAGGACGTCACCGCCAGCAATGAGCGCATCGCCGCCGCCACCGGCGTGACCCCCACCCTGATCCGCTGCCCCTACGGCGAGTATGACGACCATGTGATCTCCGCCATCCGGTCCATGGGCATGGAGCCCATCCAGTGGGACGTGGACAGCCTGGACTGGAAGGACTATGACGCAGGCACCATCTGCAAGCGGGTGCGGGATAAGCTGGCCCCGGGGTCCATCGTGCTGTTCCACAACGCCGCCCTGCACACGCCGGAGGCCCTGCCCTCAGTGCTGGAATACATGATCCGGGAGGGCTATACCGTGGTGCCCATCGGCCAGCTGATCTATTGGGAGAACTACACCATCGACCACACCGGCCGCCAGTTCCCGGCGGAGACCGCCCAATAGCGCGCGAAACCCCTGCGGCGCAGCCGCAGGGGTTGTTGGTCATTCGCCGGTCTGGGCCGGAGCGGGGATTTCGTCGTAAAACACGTCCAGGATCAGGTCATACAGGGCCTCCTGGTCCACCGTCAGCTCCACCCGGTTGCCGTCGCCCAGGGCGGCCTGGCCGGTGACCCGCAGCATGTCGCCGGAGAAGCTCATTCCGGCGGCCTGGGTGGCCAGATACGTCAGCTTGCCCAGGTCCAGGTCCGTCAGCACATAGTCGCTGACGGCGTTGTACAGCGGCAGGACGCTGGCAGGACTGGAGGCCACCCGGGCCTTGGCCTGGCCGATCAGGGCCAGCATATACTGCTTCTGGCGCTGCATGCGGTCCTCGTTGCCGGTGGCGTCGCCCCGGCGGCACTGGATGTACAGCCGGGCCTGCTGGCCGGTCAGGGTCACGTTCTGCCCGGGGTACATATTCCAGCCCCCGGGAACGTTGGTGAAGGGATAGTCGTCCAGCACGTTGACGGTGACGCCGCCCACGGCGTCGTTGAGCCGCCCGATGCCGCCCATGTAAAAGGCGGCGCAGCCGTCGAACTGCAGGCCGTAAAACAGCTGGGACACCGCCTCCCGGCACAGGCGGCAGCTCTCATACAGGCCGTCGCCGTTGGAGAAGGACAGGGCCAGCTGGGTGTGGGCCACGCCGGAAATTTCGCCGGTGTCGTCCGGCACGCCGATGTCGCACATGGTGTCCCGGGACACGGAGATCAGGGTCATTTTGTTGGCGTCGGTGTCCAGAGCCGCCACCAGGATCACGTCCGCCTGGTTGTCGCTGCCGTAAGGCAGGGGGGCGGCGGGCTTGTTGTCCGAGTCCACCCCGATCAGCAGCAGGTTCACCATGTGCTCCTTATAACGGTAATATTTTCCGTCGTGCAGGACGGTGTAGCTGTCCAGCTGCTCCGTGCCGCCGGGGGTGACGGTGGGGGCCGAGCCTCCGTTCCGCAAACTGCTGCGCCCGTGGAGCCAGATGCCCGCCACAACGGCGCACAGCACCGCCGTCACCGCCATGAGGATGATGAAAATCAGCAGCGGCGTGGACAGGCGCTTTTTCTTCTGCTGCACCGGGGCTTCCTGCTTTTCCTGTTCCATAGGGTTCTCCTCATTTAATAACATCATAGGTCTCCGTCAGCACCCCCTGGACCAGGAAGCGTTGCATACGATTCTGCCGGTAGCAGGTGGACAGGGTCAGCACCTTGTCCCCGGCCTGGGGAAACAGCTCCCGGCGGTAGTTGGCGTTGATGGCCTCCCCCAGGGAGGCGAAGTAGTCGGCGAACTGCTGGGGATCCGTGAAGTCGTGGCACAGCAGCAGATGCTCGCTGGAGTGGGGATAGGCGGCGAAAATGGTGTATTCATACACCTTGTCCGGGGTGTAAACGAAGATCTTCTGGTTTTTGGCGAAAAACGCCGCATCGGCAAAGTTGTTCACCTGGGCAAACATGGTCTGGGACTGGCGGTTGTGGCCATACAGCACCGTCACCGGGTCCTGGAAGGTGGTGGTGTTGTACCGCTGGGAAAAAATGCTGCCGCCGGAGTAATAGGACCGATCCACCCCGTGATCGTCGTAAAACAGGTCGTCTGCTGCGCTCTGGACCACGGCGTAGTTGATGTTGGTGCCGGGGACCTCGATCCAGGCGTAGATTTCCGGATTGACGTCGTGGAGGCTGTCAAAGTCCACATTGATGGCCATATATTTGCCGTCGTCCTGGGGGTCCAGGGGCTCCACCACCTGGCCGGAGCGGACGCCGCTGCCCAGCTTATCGCTGACAGACTTACCCCGGACATACTGGACGATAAACAGGATGCAGAAAATACACACGATCACCGCAATAACGGCCACCACCGTCAGCAGGATGCGCACAGGACGCTTCATAGGACATTTCTCCTTTGTTCAGAACGGGAAAAAGGCCCCATAAACGGCTCAGCATTTATGGGGCTCCTCGTTATTGGATGGACTTCGTTATGCCCGGGTGCGGGCCTTTTTGGTGCAGACGTAAGCCACGCCGCCGCTGACGGCAATGGCCATCACCACGCTGCCGATGCCCAGGTCGTAGCCGGTCTGGGGAGAGGTGGGGGTGGTGCCGGGCTCATCGTCGTGCTTGGGGCTGGGGACGTAGCCGCCGTCGGCAAAGGCAGTGACGGAGAGCATGCAGCCCAGCATCACAATAACCGTCAGAACAGCAAGAATCTTTTTCATGGTAACATAACCCTCCATTACCCTATTTAGTAATGTCCATTATAATGTCTGCTTGCGGAAAAAGCAAGTACTTTTTTGCCGGATTCGAAAAATAATTTATTCTTCGGCAATCGCAGGGTGGTTACACGCCGGTCAGGTCAAAGGCCGGGGTGTATTCCTCCCGGGCGGAGGTGCGCTCCTGGGTGAAGCCGTCCCGGATGTCGCAGTTTTCCATATATCGCACCGCCGCCCGATACTCCGCCCGGGTGACGTGCCGGGCCAGGGGGCCTGCGGCCCCGGGCTGGGGGGTATACTGGCTCATCAGGGAAAACAGCACCTCCCCGGGACGGAAGGTCTCCGCCACCCAGTCGATGACCCGGCGGGTGTTCTCCAATTGTCCCGGCAGCACCAGGTGCCGGATCAGCACTCCCCGGACCAGGAGGCCCTCCCGTATTTCCCAGGGCCCCACCTGGCGGAACATCTCCCGGATGGCGGCCCGGGCCGCAGCGGGATAGTCCCCTGCGCCGGACAGCTGCCGGGCAGGCTCCTCCAGGGCGTACTTCATGTCCGGCAGATACACCTGGACCTTCCCCTCCAGCAGGCGCAGGGTCTCCACCCGCTCATAGCCGCCGGTGTTGCACACCACCGGCACCGGCAGGGACGGCTCCAGGGCCTGAGCCACCCAGGGGGCGAAATGCCCCGGGGTCACCAGGTTGATGTTGTGGGCCCCCTGGCGGATCAGCTCCCGGAATATCTCCCCCAGGCGCTCCACCGTCACGGGCTTTCCCACGCCCTGGGCGGAAATTTCGTGGTTCTGGCAGAACACGCAGCCCAGGGTGCAGCCGGAGAAGAAAACCGTGCCGCTGCCCCGGGTGCCGCTGATCACCGGCTCTTCCCACATATGAAGCCCCGCCCGGGCCACCACCGGCCCCGCCGGCATCCGGCAGAAGCCCTCCCCTCTGGTCTCCGTGCGCTCCGCGCCGCACATACGGGGACAAAGCGTGCACCTCATGTCCGGCGGATGTGGAAGTCCGGCCCCAGGTCCCCGGCCATCCAGTGGCGGCGGCACAGGCTGGTATACCGGTCGTTGGCTCCCAGCACCACCTGCTCGCCCTCCTTCACCACCCGGCCCCGGCTGTCGAACCGGGCGTTGAAGGCGGCCTTCTTGCCGCACCAGCAGATGGTCTTGACCTCCTCCAGCTTGTCGGCCATGGCCAGCAGGTAATAGCTGCCCTCGAACAGCTGGCCCCGGAAGTCCACCTTCAGCCCGTAGCACAGCACCGGGATGCCGCAGTCGTCCACCAGGTGCACCAGGTAAAATACCTCGTCCTTGGTGAGGAACTGGGCCTCGTCGATGATGATGCAGGCGTATTTCTGCAATTCCTGGTCGGCCATAGCCCGCATTTCGTCAAAATAGATGCAGGGGTGGGTCAGGCCGATGCGGGATGAGACCATGTGGTCCCCGTCCCGGGTGTCCAGCCGGGGCTTCACCATCAGGGTCTCCTGGCCCCGCTCCTCATAGTTGAACCGCGCCATCAGGGCGTTGGCGGTTTTGCTGGAGCCCATGGCCCCGAATTTGAAATAAAGCTGCGCCATCGTCAGTCTCCTTCTGCGGGCAAGGCCCGCGTGAATTGG
>OJQT01000931.1_pt1 | contig 11753 bp, 5 predicted proteins | sample 1598771 | NCBI WGS metagenome assembly OJQT01 (sample SAMN03922517, study PRJEB24848) | human gut metagenome | isolation source: stool sample | host: Homo sapiens | place: Germany | collected 2010-02
AGGAACCGGTTTGTATGGCCAGTTTGATTAGTGTTAAAGCTAAAGAGAATGTATTAGGTAAAGACATTCTTTTGTTCTCTAATCCGAATGATACCAAGAACCGTCATAGCATTACAATCAAAGCAAGTCTGGATGGCGGGGTGACTTGGTTGCCCGAGAATCAATTGTTGTTGGATGCCGGTTGGGGTTGGGGATATAGCTGCTTAACTATGATTGACAAGGAAACAGTAGGGATTTTATATGAAAGCAGTGTGGCCCACATGACTTTCCAAGCGATAAAATTGAAAGATATTGTAAAGACCAAATAAATAATGAAACGCTGGTTTTCTAGTTTTATTGGTATGATACTGGTTTGTGCTATAACCATAGCACAAACCAGTATCTCATTACTTCCTAAACCTCAGTTGTGTAAGGATACGGGGAAGAACTTTACTATGGGAAAGGTGAAACTTTCTACTCCGGTATTGAGGCCGGAGTGGGAAGTTTTTATCATGAATGCGGGTGGTGAGATTGTTGAACACTCATCATCGGTGATTGAAGTGGAACTGGTTCCGTCTATTGATGAAGCTAGGTTAAACCGGGATGAAGCCTATCGTCTTTCTGTTTCAAACAAGCGAATAAAGATAGAGGCTGTAACAGAACAGGGTGTGTATTGGGCTATGCAGACACTTCGGCAATTGGAGCAGAAAAAAGGGAAAAGAAGCTCTGTTGCCGGATGTGAGATTGTAGACTGGCCGGCATTCAGGATACGCGGATTTATGCAGGATGTGGGACGCAGTTATATTTCAATGGAAGAATTGAAAAGAGAGATCGAGATTTTATCTCGGTTTAAGATTAATGTATTTCATTGGCATCTTACTGAAAACCAGGCATGGAGATTGGAAAGTAAAATCTTTCCTATGCTGAATGATAGTGTGAATACCATCCGTATGCCGGGTAAATATTATACGCTGGAAGAGGCACGCGATTTGGTGGATTTTTGTAAGAAACATCAGGTGTTGTTGATTCCTGAGATAGATATGCCGGGGCATAGTGCTGCCTTTGTGCGTGCTTTCCGCCATGATATGCAAAGTCCGGAAGGGATGAAAATATTGAAACTGTTACTGGATGAGGTGTGTGAGACATTTGATGTGCCTTATTTACATATAGGTACAGATGAGGTGGAGTTTACCAATCCGCATTTTGTACCCGAAATGGTGGCGTATGTACGCTCAAAAGGGAAAAAAGTAATATCCTGGAATCCGGGCTGGCACTATAAACCGGGGGAAATAGACATGACACATTTGTGGAGTTACCGTGGAAAGGCGCAACCGGGTATTCCTGCTATCGATTCCAAATTTCATTATCTGAATCATTTTGATGTTTTCGGTGATATTGTAGCTTTGTATAACAGCCGTATTTATGATCAGGCAGAAGGCAGTGAGGACGTTGCGGGAACTATATTGGCTTTGTGGCACGATCGTTTGATTGACAATGAGTGGAATCTGGTTATTGAAAATGGCTTGTACCCCAATATGCTTGCTATTGCCGAGCGTGCCTGGAGAGGGGGAGGTACGGAATATTTTGACGGACTGGGTACGATACTTCCCTCCGAAGACACGGAAGCATTTAAAGAATTCGCTGATTTTGAAAAGCGTATGTTGTGGCATAAGGAGCATACGTTTAAAGGATATCCTTTCGCCTATGTAAAACAGACTAATGTAAAATGGAATATTACGGATGCTTTTCCTAATGGGGGCGATATGGATAAGGTGTTCCCGCCTGAACAGGAATTAAAGGATATCTATCATTATAACGGGAATACGTATGGTGTACGTCAGGCAATGGGGGCAGGTATTTATTTGCGTCATGTCTGGGGGGATATGGTTCCTGCTTTTTATGCTGATCCTAAGGAAAACCACACGGCTTATGCATATACTTGGGTGTATTCGCCCAAGGATCAGGAGGTGGGGCTGTGGGCGGAATTCCAGAATTACAGTCGTTCGGAAATGGATCTGGCGCCATTGCCTGGCAAATGGGATTATAAGGGAAGCCGCATCTGGATTAATGGTTGCGAAATATTACCTCCTGTATGGACTGCTACGCATAAGGTGAAAAGTTATGAAGTACCTTTGGGAAATGAGAATTGCGTAGGAAGATCTCCATTGGCGGTGCATTTAAATAAAGGTTGGAACAAAGTTTTCTTAAAGTTACCTATCGGTAAGTTTAAGATGGCTGAGACGCGTCTTGTGAAATGGATGTTTACCACTGTCTTTGTGACTCCTGACGGAGAAAGGGCGGTAGAAGGATTGATTTATTCACCAGATAAACAAAAATAAAATGAAACGTATTGTCTTATTGTTATTGGGATTATTATTAGCGTTACCCCAGTTTGCTCAGGAACGCAAGTATTCTACTTTTTATGAGCAGAGAGCGACTTTGTTTGAAGAACTTCCGGTTACTTCAAAAGATATTATTTTTTTAGGGAACAGTATTACCAACGGTTGCGAGTGGGCTGAGTTGTTCCAAAATAAGAATGTGAAGAACAGAGGTATCAGTGGAGATATCTGTATGGGGGTATATGACCGTTTGGATCCGATTGTAAAGGGAAAACCGGCAAAGATTTTTTTATTGATCGGTATCAATGATGTTTCTCGGGGAACGTCTGCGGATAAAATTATTTCAGAAATAAGTATGATTGTTCGGAAAATAAAGCAAGAATCTCCAAAAACAAAATTATATTTGCAAAGTGTATTGCCGGTGAATGATTGTTACGGTATGTTTAACGGGCATACATCACGCTGGCAGATGGTAAAACAAATTAATGATTTGTTGGAACCATTGGCGGTAAAGGAAGGAGCTGCCTATATTGATTTGTATAGTCATTTTGTGGAGAAAGAGACAGGCAAGATGAATCCAGTATATACTAATGACGGATTACATTTATTAGGAAAGGGATACTTGCTGTGGCGTGATATTGTAAAACCTTATGTTGACCAAAAATGAAGAAGACATTAATACTGATTTTATGTTTGTTTCTTTGTACCGTTTCATTTGCACGGAAGCGGGTGAAGGTTGCTTGTGTAGGTAATAGCATTACCTATGGCATAGGTGTATCCGATCCTGATAAGGAGTCCTATCCTGCCCGGTTACAGCAAATGCTGGGTGAAGGGTATACGGTGGAGCGTTTTGGAAAGCCGGGAGCTACGTTGCTGAACAAGGGACACCGGCCTTTTATGCAACAGAAAGAGTTTAAGGATGCATTGGCTTTTGCTGGTGATGTAGTGGTTATTCATTTAGGAGTGAATGATACAGATCCGCGTGATTGGCCCAATTACCGTGATTTTTTTATAGCGGATTATCGTGCACTGATTGATTCGTTCAGAGTGGCGAATCCTGAATGTCGTATTTTGATTGCCCGTCTGACTCCGATTGCCGACCGCCATCCGCGGTTTGAGTCCGGCACACGCGACTGGCATGATGAGATTCAGCTGGCTATAGAAACGATAGCGAAATACGCACAAGTACAGTTGATAGATTTTCATGCACCTTTATATCCATATCCTTTTATGTTGCCCGATGCTGTCCATCCCGATAAGGAAGGTGCGGCTGTCTTGGCAAAAACGGTGTATGAAGGCATAACCGGTGATTTTGGCGGTTTGCAAATGCCGGAAATTTATACGGACAATATGGTATTGCAGCATGGACGTCTGCTGACTATTCAGGGAAAAGCGGATGCCGGTGAGAAAGTAACTGTTTCCATAGACAGGCAGCAACTTCAGGCTGTGACGGGAGCAGATGGAAAGTGGGCGGTGGATGTCCGGCCATTGAAGGCGGGCGGTCCATATACACTGACTGTTTCTACAGAAAAACGGAAACTGGTCTATGAAAATGTGTTGGCGGGAGAAGTGTGGCTCTGTTCCGGACAATCGAATATGGAGTTTTATCTGAATTGGAGTGCGACTGCCGCACAAGATGTTCCTCAAGCTGCAAATAGCAATATCCGTTTTTATGATATGAAAGCCCGTTGGCGTACGGATGCGGTGGAGTGGGATGCTTCGGTACTCGATTCATTGAATCATCTGCAATATTATAAGGATACACGGTGGACAGTTTGTTCGCCTGAAACAGCCGGTAATTTTTCGGCGGTGGCTTACTATTTCGGAAAGAAATTGCAGGATAGTTTGCAAGTCCCTGTAGGACTGATTTGCAATGCCATTGGCGGATCTCCTACTGAAGCATGGATAGACCGTAGTACATTGGAATATCGTTTTCCGGCTATTTTACGTAATTGGATGCAGAATGATTTTATCCAAGACTGGGTGCGTGGGCGTGCTGCCTTGAATGTAAAGAAGTCTTTCAATAAATTGCAACGCCATCCTTATGAGCCTTGTTATTTGTATGAATCGGGTATCCGTCCTTTGGAACAGTTTCCGGTCAAAGGCTTTATTTGGTATCAGGGTGAGTCTAATGCCCATAATCGGGAGACTCATGAAAAGTTGTTCAGATTGTTGGTGGAAAGTTGGCGCAAGAATTGGGGGGATGCGGAACTTCCATTCTATTTTGTCCAATTGTCCAGTATAGACCGTCCGTCATGGACTTGGTTCCGTGATAGCCAGCGTCGTTTGATGGCGGAGATTCCTCATATCGGTATGGCTGTCAGTTCAGATAGGGGAGACTCATTGGACGTACACCCCAAACAGAAAAGAGAAGTCGGTGAACGGTTAGCTGCATGGGCTTTGAATAAAACATACGGATATAAAAATGTCATTCCTTCGGGACCGCTTTATAAATCAGTCGTATTTAGTGGAGGTGCGGCTTATATTTCTTTTGATTATGCGGAGAAGTTGTCCACTTCGGATGGGAAACCGGTTCGTACATTCGAAGTGGCAGGTGATGATGGATTATTTTATCCGGCACAGGCTGTTGTTGAAAACGGTAAAATAAAAGTATGGAGTGACAAGGTGAAAGAGCCGGAAACGGTTCGTTACGGATGGCAGCCATTTACCCGTGCCAATCTGGTAAATGGCGCCGGTTTGCCTGCTTCCACATTCCGGGCTGAATAGTATATAAATTAATAAAGATAGGTAAGATGAAGAAAACATTAAAAGTTTTGATGATGTTAGGATGCTTTCCGATGATGCTCAGTGCAAAGGAGTATAAGAAGTCAGAGAGTCTGAGTCTTGATAAGGGATGGGAGTTCGCCCAGGTCGGCCGGAATGAATGGTTGCCGGCTACGGTGCCCGGAACGGTACATCAGGATTTGATTTCTCATAATAAACTGCCCAATCCATTTTATGGGATGAATGAGCAAAAAGTGCAGTGGGTGGAGAATGAGGACTGGGTCTATAAAACTACTTTTAATGTGACGGATGAGCAACTCTCGCGGGATGCTGCCTTGTTGATTTTGGAAGGGTTGGATACGTATGCGGATATTTACCTGAACGGCTCTTTGTTGGAACGTACGGACAATATGTTTGTCGGCTATACTCTTCCGGTAAAAGAGGTGTTGCGGAAGGGAGAAAACCATTTGCAGATTCTGTTTCATTCACCTGTCAAGCAAACGTTGCCCCAATGGGAAACCAATGGCTTTGATTATCCTGCTGATAATGACCATAGTGATAAGCGGGTCAGTATCTATAGCCGTAAAGCGCCTTACAGTTATGGCTGGGATTGGGGAATCCGCTTGGTAACCAGTGGTATCTGGCGGCCTGTGACACTGACTTTTTATGATGTGGCACGCATTGATGATTACTATGTACGTCAGGCTTCGGTAACAAAAGATCTGGCGAAAGTTGAAAACCTCCTGACTGTAAACAGTGTTTCTGCAACTCCTCAGAAAGCGGAAGTAACCGTTGCTTATTCTTATAAGGAGGGTGAAAAGGTAACCGAACAGAAAGAGGTGACATTGCAGCCAGGAACAAACCATATTCTTCTTCCCATAGAGATACGGCAGCCTCATTTATGGATGCCTAATGGTTGGGGGGAACCTGCATTGTATGACTTTGAAGCCGTAATAAAGGTGGATGGTAAAGTGATAGCTTCTCAAAAAGAGCGTATCGGACTCCGTACAATAAAGGTGGTGAAAGAAAAAGACGATCAGGGAGAATCCTTCTATTTTGTAGTCAATGGTGAACCGATGTTTGCCAAAGGCGCGAATTTTATTCCGGATGATGCTTTGCTGCCTAACATTACTGAAGAACGTTACCGCCAGTTGTTCAAGGATGTGAAAGATGCCAATATGAATATGATTCGTGTATGGGGTGGAGGGATTTATGAGGATGATGTTTTTTACCAGGCGGCGGATGAGAATGGAATTTTAGTTTGGCAGGATTTTATTTTTGCCTGCACTACTTATCCGTCCGATCCTGCTTTTATGAAACGGGTAGAGGCCGAGGCGGAATATAATATCAAGCGTTTACGGAACCATGCCAGTCTGGCTATGTGGTGTGGAAATAATGAAATTTATGAAGGTATGCGTTACTGGGGATGGGATAAGAAATACACTGATCCCGGTATTATGGAAGGAATGAAGCAGGGTTATGACAAACTTTTCCGTGAGTTGTTGCCTCGTAAAGTAGCTGAACTTGATCCGGACCGTTTCTATATGCATGGTTCTCCGTACGAGGCCAATTGGGGACGTCCCGAAAGTTGGAAGATTGCCGACAGCCATAATTGGGGTATCTGGTATGGTCAGAAACCGTTTGAAAGTCTGGATACGGAAATTCCGCGTTTTATGAGTGAGTTTGGTTTTCAGGCATTTCCTGAAATGAAGACGATTGCTACTTTTGCCTCACCGGAAGATTATGCATTGGAATCGGAGGTGATGAATGCTCATCAAAAAGCCACTATCGGTAATTTCCTCATCAAGAAGACTATGGGACTGTATTATAAAGTGCCTGAAGATTTCGATCAGTTGGTTTATATGGGTTTGGTTTTGCAGGGGGTAGGAGTGCGCCAGGGTTTGGAAGCCCATCGTCGTAACCGTCCCTATTGTATGGGGACTTTATATTGGCAGCTGAATGACAGCTGGCCGGTCGTTTCCTGGTCGAGCATTGATTATTATGGCAATTGGAAAGCGTTGCATTATCAGGCAAAAAGAGCTTTTGCTCCGGTATTGGTAGATGCTGTCAAGGAAGGGGAGGATTTGAATATTTATGTTATGTCGGACAAGCTGGAAGCGGATAAAGAGGTGACTTTATTGTTGCGTGTGATGGATTTTAATGGAAAAGTTCTGACTAAAAAGAGTATCAAGGGCGAGGTTCCGGCCAATGCTTCCACCTTATATTATAAGGAACCTTATGCGGGTATAACAACAAGTCCTCAAAATACTTTTCTTCTAATGACATTAAAAAACAAGAAAGGTGAGGTTTTATCCGAAGAAATTTATTACTTTAACCACGCAAAAGATCAGGAGCTTCCGAAGACCGAGATCCGCTATAAAGTGAAGCCGATGGATGGAAAATATGAAGTGACTCTGTCTGCCAGACAGCTGGCCAGGGATGTGTTCATAGAGATTCCTGTTCAGGGTGCGAGATTTACTGACAACTTCTTTGACTTGTTGCCGGGACAGACAAAGAAAGTGATTATTACTTCAGATAAACTGAAGAAGAATGAAAAGGTTGATATAACTATCAAGCAATTAAGTGATACTAACTAATCAATTAATATCTATTATGAAAACTTTAATGGGCCTTGCAGGGCTGACAATGGCAGGTTTTATGCTTTTATCCTGTAACACAGAAGTAAAAGAAGCAAATTATCAGATAATTCCGTTACCGCAGGAAATTTCGGTAATGGATCAGGCTGCTCCGTTTATTTTGTCAAATGGAACTAAGATAATGTATCCGGAAGGCAATGAAAAAATGCAAAAGAACGCTGAATTTTTGGCAAGTTATATCAAAGATCTTACCGGAAAGTCATTGGCTGTACAAGCTGGCACAGATGGCAAGGGGATAATCCTGCAATTGGGTGGAAATGCTAAAAATCCTGAAGGATACCAGTTGAAGGTAACCAGCGACCAAGTGGTTATTTCCGGACCTACGGAAGCCGGAGTATTTTATGGCATCCAGACTTTGCGTAAATCTATTCCGGTGGCACAAGGAGTGGATATCGCTTTACCGGCGGTTGAAATCAATGACTATCCTCGTTTCTCTTACCGTGGTGCTCATTTGGATGTTTCCCGTCATTTCTTCCCGGTTGATTCGGTAAAGCGTTTTATAGATATGTTGGCTTTACATAATATGAATCGTTTTCATTGGCATCTTACAGATGATCAAGGTTGGAGAATTGAAATCAAAGGTCTTCCTGAATTGACGGAGGTGGGTTCTAAGAGAACGGAAACCGTTATCGGTCATAACTCGGGAAAATATGATGGAAAGCCTTATGGTGGCTTCTTCACACAGGAAGAAGCAAAAGAAATTGTAGCTTATGCTGCCGAACGTCATATCACGGTTATTCCTGAAATAGATTTGCCGGGGCACATGCAAGCGGCATTGACTGCATATCCTAATTTAGGCTGTACAGGTGGTCCGTACGAAGTATGGAAAATCTGGGGAGTATCGGAAGATGTGCTTTGTGCAGGAAATGATGAAACCTTGAAATTCATAGATGATGTATTGGGAGAAATTATTCAGATTTTCCCGTCAGAATATATTCATGTGGGTGGTGATGAATGTCCTAAAGTGCGTTGGACAAAATGTCCAAAGTGCCAGGATCGTATCAAAGCTTTAGGTATTAAGGCTGACAAGAACCACACGGCAGAGGAAAAATTACAGAGCTTCATTATCAATCATGCGGAAAAATTCTTGAATGACCACGGACGTCAGATTATTGGCTGGGATGAAATTCTGGAAGGCGGGTTGGCTCCTAATGCTACTGTCATGTCATGGCGTGGTGAAGGTGGCGGTATTGAGGCTGCCAAGCAGAAGCATGATGTTATTATGTCACCGAATACTTATTTGTATTTTGACTATTATCAGAGCAAGGATGTGGAACAGGAACCGGAAGCCATTGGCGGTTACTTACCTTTAGAACGTGTGTATAGTTATGAACCTATGCCGGCATCACTGACACCGGAGGAACAGAAATATATTAAAGGTGTACAGGCTAATTTGTGGACTGAGTATATTCCTACATTTAGTCAGGTGGAATATATGGAATTACCACGTATGGCCGCTTTGGCAGATATTCAATGGACAAATCCTGAACATAAGGATTATCAGGATTTCTTGCAGCGTTTGGTACGTATGGTGAAGATATATGATGTATATCAGTATAATTATGCCAAGCACGTGTTTGATGTGACTGCCCGGTTTGAGCCTAATGCGGAAACTGGTACGGTGGATGTTACTTTGTCTACTGTAGACAACTGTCCGGTATATTATACATTGGATGGCATAGATCCCACTACCGCTTCACAGCTTTATACAGAACCGGTGAAGATCAATACAAATTGCACGTTTAAGGCTATGGCTGTCCGTCCTACAGGCAATAGTCGTATTGTGAAAGAAGACATTGCGTTCAGCAAATCGACTTCAAAGAAAATAACAGCTCTACAACCTGTGAACAAGCAATATGAATTTGCCGGTATCTCTACCTTGGTGGATGGTTTGAAAGGAAATAGAAATTATAAGACAGGACGTTGGATTGCTTTTTATAAGAATGATATGGAAGCCGTGATTGATTTCGGGCAGCCGGCTGATTTCAGCAAAGTGACACTTACTACAAATGTGGAGAAGGGTGACTGGATATTTGACGCGCGTTCCATCAGTGTCGCTGTTTCAGAAGACGGTGAGAATTTCAAGCAAGTAGCTTCAGAAGAATATCCTGCAATGACTTTGGATAATCCAAACCAATTATATGAACATGTATTGAGCTTTGAACCTGTGAAAGCACGTTATCTGAAAGTATTGGCAAAGCCGGAATACAATATTCCTTCTTGGCATGGAGGTAAAGGAAATCCTGCATTTCTGTTTGTAGATGAAATTACTGTAGATTAATTGTAAAATCAGTGCTGGTGTTGCGTAGCGTTTGTCCTAAAAGATAGCTGCGCAACACTGCTTGTAAAGAATTTGTAAACTTCACCATGAAAACATGATCAGGAAAATAATATATGGCATTTATGCGATAATAGGCATGATGGTAGTGGCTGCTTGTAGCAGCCGGCCGGATGTTTATGAAATATCTCTTGAGAAAATGCAGGGATTTCCTACGGAGGATGCTGGTTTTCTTAAGGGAGTTTCTGCATTATATGCGGGAGTGATTGATGGAAATTTATTAATAGCCGGAGGTTGTAATTTTCCCGATACACCGGCGGCCGATGGCGGGAAAAAAGTCTTTTACCCAGATGTATATATAACCTCTTTGTCAAATGATACGGCTTTTGAGTGGAAAAAAATAGGCCAACTGCCTCAGGCAGCAGCTTATGGAGTCACTATTTCTACTGAAAAAGGGTTAATTTGTGTTGGAGGAGCTACAGCAACCCATAGCCTGTCTGATGTTTTTCTTTTATCTTTGCAAAAAGACGTTTTGAAAAAGGATACGTTACCATCCTTACCTGCAACTATAGATAATATGGCAGGTGCATTAGTAGGACATTCACTATATATTGTCGGGGGAAATGTAAATGGCATTCCGTCCTCGGCCATGTACATGCTTGATCTGTTGGATTTGTCTGGAGGATGGAAAAAAGAAACAGATATTCCGGGTGAACCCAGAGTACAACCTGTTTGCGTGGCGCAAGACGGAAAACTTTATATATGGGGTGGCTTTGCCCCGGCTATTGAAGGGCACCAGGCTTCTTTATCGGTAGATGGATATATGTATTCTCCGGAAACGAAAGAATGGTCATCGGTTGCCACTCCGTGTGATGCAGAAGGTAATGAGATCTCTTTAGGTGGTGGAATGGGAACCTCTTTTGGCGAGGGGATGATATTGTGTGCCGGAGGAGTTGATAAGGATATATTCTTAAAGGCTCTCCAAGGTATTTATGCGGGAAAAGAATATTTGTCACATCCTGTAGAGTGGTATCGGTTTAATAGAAACCTGCTGCTCTATCATCCGCAGACGGATAAATGGACTACATTAGGCGAATATGAGCAAGGTGCGCGTGCCGGAGCTGTAATAGTTTCTCAGGACGGATTCCATTACATTATTAATGGAGAACTGAAACCGGGCATTCGTACCAATGAAATTAATAGAATTAAAGAAAATAGAAGATGAGAAAATTGATTATATTGGCAGGAGCTGCATTGGGCTTGTTGTTTGCAAGTTGCACAAAGGAAGAGCAACGCACACTTTCTGTTATTCCTGCACCATTGAAGGTGGAATTGCAACAGGGAGTGTTTCCTCTGAATCCGGAAACAGGATTGTATATAGATGCGTCCGAAGGAGATAAAAAGATTTTGAAAGATTATTTGGCGGCTTCTTTCATGAAGCTGAAACCGGTAGCGGCAGAAGAGGGACATACTATTGTCTTGAAGCAAGTGGCTCAATTGCCGGAGGTAAACTCTTCCGAGGGGTATGTTCTGACGGTAACTCCTGATCAGGTACTTATTCGTGCGACTTCCGGAGCAGGACTATTCTATGGAGTTCAGACTATGCTGCAAATGGCTGATGAAAAAGGATTGCCGGTAGGAATCATTACAGACGAGCCCCGTTTTGCTTATCGTGGCTTTATGATGGATGTTTCCCGTCATTTTTTCAACAAGGAATTTATAAAAAAGCAGATGGATGCTTTGGCATATTATAAATTGAACCGTTTGCATCTGCAT
>OJQT01000951.1_pt1 | contig 11560 bp, 15 predicted proteins | sample 1598771 | NCBI WGS metagenome assembly OJQT01 (sample SAMN03922517, study PRJEB24848) | human gut metagenome | isolation source: stool sample | host: Homo sapiens | place: Germany | collected 2010-02
CGTCAGATGTGTATAAGAGACAGCTTTTGCATAGGCGGAAGGCGCAACCTTCGATTCCCCGTTTCCGCGCAGGTCGATGACCGTTTTCACCGGGATTTCGGCGAGCCGCGCACGGTCCGGCCCCATCGGCCCGAACGGAATCCCGCAGCGGATAAAGCGGCCGAACTGCGTCACCTTTCCGTCCGCACATGGATATCCTCCGAGATCGCGGCAGTTAAAAACGCCGTCGAGCGGAATGCGGCGGGCATTGCCGGAAAAATTACTCATAGCTCATCCTCCTAAAAATTTGCCGGCGGGCATATGAAACACCGTCCGGAAAGAGCGGTAATGAGATAAGTATACCATTTCTGCCGCGCAACGTCAATTTCCAGAAGTGGAGCGGTCTTTTTTATGCTTTGATGGATCAGGCAATTGTATTTTTTCAGGAATCTGATAAGATAGATAACAGGCATAACGGCAGTTGGCGGGAGCCGCTTCTGTCCGGATGTTAATTCTATGAAGAAAGGTATGTGAACCCTCTGATGATAAAAAGAGGAAGCGCCCTTTTGATGGCCGCTTTATTGCTGTTTGGTATCGCGGGCTGTGGCAGGCAGACGGGCGATATCCGGATCGGAAACAAAACGCTGCCGCAGGATTCGGAAAACCTTGCGCTGTGCCTGAGCGAAATTGAGGACTTATCCCCGATCCGCGGGTTTCAGAAGGCGTCCAAGGTGAGCCTGTGCAACAACGGCCTGACGGATCTTTCCGCCCTGAAGGATATGAAGCAGATTATCAATCTGGATGTATCGGAGAATCAGATTACGGATGTATCGGTACTGGAGAGCCTCCCCCAACTGAAGATTCTGAATATCGCGGGCAATCAGGTCTCTGATCTCGCGCCTTTGGCAGGGCTTACGGCGCTGGAGAGCATCAATTTATCCAATAACCCGATTGATGAGATTGGGGTTTTATCCGGCATGAAAAACCTGACGGTTGCCGAGTTGTCCCACAGCCAGATCAGTGACCTGACGCCTCTTGCGGGATTGACAGGCCTTGCCAGCCTTCGGCTGTCCTACAATCAGATTACGGACATTACGCCGCTCGCAGGGCTTCAGAACGTGACACATCTTTCTCTTGCAGGAAATGAGATCAAAGGGGAGGAGAATCTGCAGGTATTGATGCAGATGAAGAGCCTGGTTTCCCTGACGTTGGGCTCCGGCTTCACGCAGGAAGAGATGGAGCGCCTGCAAAAGGCGCTGCCGGATTGTATGATATTCGGTCGGTAAATGTTGAATCTTGATTCTGTTGACAATAAAAGAGGGCGGTGCTAGGATAAAAATATATCCAAAATAATATGCTTTGGATAAAGATTTATAGAGAAAGGATGAAAAAGAATGACAATGGGTAAGAGACTGCTCAGTATTCTAGTGGCGCTGTGTATGGTATTGTCTGTGATCGGCGTTGCCGCTTACGCGGCTAGTGACAGCGAACCTCAGCAGCAGGCAGATCCGCTGGCTGCGGTGGAGATTCCGGTGCCGTCAGAGGTGAAAGATTTTGCGATAAAGTACTTTGGCAGCACACAGGCGTTTGCGGACTTCGTTGCCAGTACGGTAGGGAAAATTGTAACAGGCACGAAGAGCGATCATCTGGCGGAGGTAATCGTGAGGGCGTTTGAGGATGGCATCATCATCGGCAATATCAGCACGATGACGGATGAAGAGGTCAAAGTGATGCTCGACCAGATTTACTGGGTCTATGCAGACAATCCAGGCCCGATTACACAGACGGTTGATTGCATCAAGATGTTTGTCAACTGGTGCGATGCGGCAATCCATTTCGGTCAGGACGGCCCTCTGCTTGGCACAATGCAGAAGAAGCTTGCAACCTATTATTGGAATTGGCTGCAAGAGCACTGCGTACCGGGTCTAGGACCGGATGAGCCGGTTGATCCGAGCGAGCCCTCGACGGAGCCGACTGAACCCTCGACGGAGCCGACCAGGCCCTCGACGGGGCCGACCGAGCCCTCAACGGAGCCGACTGAGCCTTCGACAGAGTCGGCGGTAGCTCCCACAGACGAGCCTACAATGGCTCCCACGGATGAGCCCACAGCAGATCTCACAGACGAGCCGGGTGAACCGGCACAGACGAATGAGGCGCCTGCAGGGGAACAGCCTTCCTCGCAGGAAGCGAGCCCGGATACCGGTGATTCCACTGCAGTTTCCGCGCTTGTGCTCGTTTCGACGGCCGCAGCCGCAGCTTTTGTTCTGACCTGCAAGAGAGGCAAACGGATTGAGAAATAACCGAACGGCATGATAAAATACCGCAGGGCTGAGGAGACTGCCTTGCGGTATTTTTCTTTGGAATCGATCGGGCGTGGGGGAACTTGCTTATAGGTCGTCCGCATCCTGAACCGGTCGTTCTTTCTGCTGGGCCGTGCCTGTGTAACTGCCCAGCACGTCGGTTGGAATTCCATTTTCAGCTGTCTGCCAGATCTCAGCGAGCACTTCAGGGGGGAGCGCTGGCTGGGTTCTTTTGTTCCTCGGTTTCTCCATTTATCTGTCAGTTCCTTTCCGCACATTTTTTAGTTTGTTGCAGGTTTAAGATAGTTTGCGTATTCCGAGCCGGTATCATCAGAGAAAAAATAAGCCGTTACAGGTAAAAGTTACCGAATGGAAGGATTACAAAGAATCGATTGACAAACAAGCGGCAAGCTTGTAGAATAAAAATGGTATATACAGGGAGAGTTCTTCTTGTATGATAGCTGAAAGATCAAAGAGAAAGGATTGAAAAGTAAGTGACAAAGGGTAAAAAACTGTTCAGCCTTCTGATGGCGCTTTGCATGGTGCTGTCCATGAGCGGCATTGCAGCTTTTGCCGCGGATGACGTTCTCAAGCCGGAAGCCGGCCAGAATGCGGAGATCCTTGAACCCACAGCGGATGCTGTAAAGGACTTTGCAGAAAAATATTTTGGCAGCGTGCAGAATTTTGCGAAGTTTGTAGGCAGTACTGTTGGATTGATCGTCACAGGCGCGAAGAGCGACAACCTTGCGAAGGCGATCGTCAATGCGGCGGAAAACGGCGTGATCATCGGGGATATCAGCAAGATGACGGATGCCGAAGTGAAAACGATGCTCGATCAGATCTACTGGGTCTATGCGGATAATCCGGGCGTGATCACCAGAACGGTCGACTGCATCAAGATGTATGTCAACTATGTCGACGCTTCCATCCATAAGGGTCAGGACGGTCCGAACCTCGGCGTGATGCAGGTGAAGCTCGCTACCTACTACAGCAACTGGCTCAAGGAGCACTGCGTGCCGGAAACGACCACCGCCGCCCCGACTGAAGCGCCGACTGTGCCGGTCGTTACGGTTCCCGTTGAGAATCCGCCGACCGGCGAATCGATTGCGATTTCCGCGCTTGCGCTCGTCTCTGTGGCGGCCGCGGCTGCGTTCATCATGACGCGCAAGAAGAATCAGGAAGACTAATCGAGCGGGGAAATTTTAGATTGCGCGCAATACCGCAGGACGATGTATCATCGCCCTGCGGTATTTTTTATATAAAAAGCTGCAAATCGGCATGGCGGCAGTGCTTTTATTTTGAGAAACGGCATTCCGGCCGGTTGCTTTTTTGCCCTGCGGCGTATACAATAAGAGAAGAAATCGCATGCTAGGGATGCCTGCATGCTCCGGTATTATCTGGAAAGGAATTTATAAAGTATGCAGGATTTATGGAAACGATTACTGAAAAAAGGGCTGCTTTTCGCCGCCGGGAGCTGCTGCCTGCTTATGCTGCTGGCCTCCTGCGGGCGGGAAGGCGGCGGGCAGCCGCAAGGCTCTTCCGAAGCGCCGAAAGCACAGTTCAGCGAAACGGGGATGACAGCCGCGGGCAAATTCTTTCCATACGAGGGCACGCAGGAGATTTCCCTCTGCGGGGCGAAGCTTGGCACGCTGGATGGATTTGAGAAGTTCACGCAGGCGGAGACTCTTGGCCTGTGCAGCAATGGAATATCCGATCTCACCCCGCTGGAAAAGCTGACGAAGCTGCGCGAGCTGAATCTGGAATCCAACCGGATCAGCGACCTTTCCCGACTGAAAGGCCTGACGGGGCTGAATGTTTTGCTGCTTTCAGAAAATCAGATCAGTGATCTTACACCTCTATCGGGCCTCACCCATCTGATCGCGCTTTCCCTGAATGAGAATGGGATCTCTAACCTGACGCCGCTGAGCGGGCTTACGCTGCTGAGCGACCTGTCGCTGGCGGGAAACCAGATTTCTGATCTTTCCGCGCTCTCCGGCATGACGAAGCTCAGGCACCTGTATCTGGCGGAAAATAAAATTCGCGATCTCTCCCTTTTAAAGCCTCTCTCCTCCCTGCAAACGCTGGATCTGACGGGAAATCCGCTTGAGCAGGCACAGGTTGAGGCCCTGCGGGAGGCACTGCCGGAATGCGAGATCCTGTTTTGACAGGCGGTGCGCTGCTGCTGCCGGGGGAACATCTGGAAGCGGTTGGGAAGGGGCTTTTTGTAATCGTCTCCCGTGCGCACGGCTTCGGGGTGGATGCGCTCCTGCTGGCCGATTTTGCCGCGCCGCGCCTGGGCGAGCGTGCGCTGGATTTGGGCACAGGCTGCGGCATCCTGCCGCTTGTTTGGTGCCGGGAGGAAAAGCTTGCCCATGCGACTGGCCTGGAACTTCAGCAGGCGGGGTATGATCAGTTCCGGCGAAGCATTCTTTCCCATCATTTGGAGGGCCGCCTGCGGGCCGTCTGCGGCGATTTGCGGAATTGGAGGCCGCCTGCGGGCGAAAAGCTTTTCGATCTCGTCACGGCCAATCCGCCATATTATCCGCCGCAGGCCGGGGCAGTCTGCGCGCAGGAACACCAGCGTATCGTGCGTCAGGAGACGCAGTGCACGCTTGCAGATGCGGTACGGGCGGGCGCACGGCTGACGCGCTTCGGAGGCCGGTTCTGCATCTGCCACAAGCCGGAGCGGCTGTGCGGCGTGCTATGCGAAATGCGCGCGCAGGGGCTTGAACCCAAGCGGCTGCGTTTTGTTGCGCAGCGGGCGGAATGCGCGCCCTGGCTCTTTCTGCTGGAGGGGCGCAGGGGTGGGAGGCCGGGCCTTCGCGTGGAGCCGCTTTTTGTGATGGAGGATGCTTCCGGTGTATGTTCGCCCGGGATGCGCGCAATTTATGAGGCAGGCAGGGAGGAAGACGATTGAGCGGGATTTTATACCTGGTCGGCACGCCGATCGGCAATCTGGGTGATTTTTCCCCGCGCGCGGTGCAGACGCTGGAATCTGCCGATTTTATCGCCGCTGAGGATACAAGGGTGACGCTGAAGCTGCTCAACCATTTTGGGATTCAAAAGCCGATGGTGAGCTATTTTGAACATAACCGCCGCGAGCGGGGCGAGCAGATCACGGCACGGCTGCTCGCAGGAGACAGCTGCGCGCTGGTGACGGATGCAGGAATGCCCGCGGTGTCCGACCCCGGGGAAGATCTGGTGGCGCTTTGCCACGAGCGGGGGATTCCTGTGCGCGCCGTGCCCGGCCCGGCAGCCTTCGTGACAGCGCTCGCCTTATCTGGCCTTCCGGTGGGCCGGTTCACCTTCGAGGGTTTTCTCAGCGTCAGCAAGCGCGGCCGCAGGGAGCATCTTGCATCCCTTGCCGGGGAGATGCGCACCATGGTATTTTATGAAGCGCCCCATAAGCTGTCCGCTACGCTGCGGGATCTTTACGCCGCGCTGGGGAATCGGCGCATCGCGATCGCGCGGGAGATCACGAAGGTGCATGAAGAGGTGATCCGCACGACGCTCGGACAGGCGGCCCAGGATTATGCGGACGGCGGCCTGCGCGGGGAGATCGTCCTGGTGATCGAGGGCGCGGAGAAGCCCGGGCAGGATGCGGCCACACTGGATGAGGCGGTCAGAATCGCACGCAAGAGGATGGAGGGCGGGCAATCGCCAAGCGAGGCGGCCCGTCAGGCGGCCCGTGAAACAGGCCTGAAAAAGGGCGATATTTATAAGGCTCTTCTGGAGCCTCCTGAGAAAGGCTGACACGGAAGAAAAAGCGCTTATGGCAATGGCTTGGAAGGGATGATCGGTCGATGAATGTGTTTGCAGAATACTGGTATCTGTGGCTCCTGCTCGTTGCGCTGGCTGTGGCGGCCTTCTTCGTCTGGGGCAAGGCGGCGGCAGCAGCGCGAAAGAGAGGGGAGAAGCGGGCGGAGCTCGAGGAAAAGCTGAAGTATGAGGCGCGGCTCAGAAAGGAATACGCGGAGTTGACGGCGGAAGTGATCGCTGAAGCGCAGCAGAATACTCTGCTCGACGGCGTGGTGTGCCGGTTGCAGCAGCGGCTGGAAAAGCAGGCGGATCTGACTGCGGCATTTCAGGCTTGCACGGAGCCGGAGCGGGAAATGTATGCCCTTTCTTATGTCTGCGAGGATGGTGCGCAGAAGCTGAGCCGTTTTTTCCGTATCAACGGGGAGCCGCTTCTTGCTCTTGCGCCGCAGGCGCTTCTGCATGTGGACGCGCAGGAGGAGGCACGCATCGCGGCGGAGGAATATGAGATGTTCGACGAGGGGAACGAGGAGGTATCCCTGGATCAGGAGCGGATCGAGGCGCTTGACCGGGCGTTTGCAGAGGCCTTCCATCTGGCGCGGGTCAAATCCCTCGCGGCGGATTATATTCGGGCGAATGCCCAGGCCTTTTTACAGAGCGGACAGTCCTGATAGCGGACTGTCCGTCTTTTATTCCCCCAATTTTTAGGCAGCGATTTTTATGCAATTCTATCGATAAAGTGGTTGACAGCGCTAGGGGAGTATTGTATAATAACGAAGTATCCGTAAAGGAAAACAACCCCTGCGATTTGCCGGAGGGAGGGAATTACAGATGAGCCAGGTCAAAGTAAAAGAAAATGAATCCTTGGATAGCGCCCTGAGACGGTTCAAAAGACAGACGTCGCGCGACGGTGTCATTCAGGAGGTCCGCAAAAGAGAGCATTACGAAAAGCCCAGCGTGAAGAGAAAGAAGAAATCCGAGGCTGCTCGTAAGCGCAAGTATAAGTGATTTGTTTTTTAAAAGCGGGCTGTGGCCCGCTTTTTCATTTGTGATAGAAAGCCCGTATCCGCCGTTGCCGCAGAAAAGAAAGGAAAGCCGTTTTGATGAAAAATCTTTTAATGCCGCGTTACCGCGTACGCCGTGTCACAGACCTAAGGCCGGAGCAGCTCAAAAAGCTTGGAGTCAAAGGCCTCGCGCTCGACATCGACAATACCATCGCCTATGACAGCGTGCAGACCTTTATCGAGGGTGTGCCGGAGTGGATCAAAATGATGCAGGAGAGCGGGATCCGGCTTGTGATCGTCTCCAACGCCCTGCCCGCGCGCGCGCGCAAGATTTCAGAGCTGGCGGGCGTTCCGGCGCTTGGCATGTCGGCAAAGCCGCTGCCCTTCGGCTTCTGGCGGGCGGCAAGGCGCATGGGGCTCCGCATTTCGGAGATGGCGGTTGTCGGCGATCAGCTCCTGACCGATATCCGGGGCGGCAATCTTTGCGGCGCCGTGACGGTCTTCGTCGATCCCGCCCGCAAGGAGGAGCGCAATGTCAGGATATTTGAAAACCGGCGCAGGCGGGAAAAGCCCATTTTAGAGGAATTTAACCGCCGGCACCCCATGGGCTTTTACGATTTGGATGCATGATGCTTTGATATAGAAAGGAAGAGGTATCGCGATGAAACTGCGTGTGATCAACGGGCCGAACCTGAATATGACCGGGCTGCGCGAGCCGTCCGTCTACGGCAGGGAGACGCTCGACGATATCAATGATTGGCTGCGGGCGTTTGCCGGGCAGCAGGGGCTCTCCATCGATTTTTTTCAGTCCAACAGCGAAGGCGAGCTGATCGGCGCCGTGCACGGCGTGCTGCTGCAGGGGTATGACGGCTGCGTGATCAACGCGGGCGCCTATACGCACTACAGCTACGCCCTGCGCGATGCGATCGCCGCGACGGGCAAGCCCTTTGTAGAGGTCCATCTTTCTAATATCCACGCGCGCGAGGCGTTCCGCCATACGTCCGTGATCGCCCCGGTGTGCATCGGGCAGATCGCGGGCCTCGGCAAGCTTGGATACCGGCTGGCGATCGAGGCGCTGGCCGCATATGATAAGACGGGAGAAGTCTCCCGGTAAGAAAGGGTGGTCGCACCATGCGGGAACGGTTGCAGGCGCTGGCGGAGCTTTTTCCGCCTGAGGCACAGGCGGCGCTGGTGGTCAGCGAAGAAAACAGGCGGTATTTCACCGGATTCCCGTCCTCGGCGGGTGTTTTGATCGTATCGCGCGGCGGGAGTATTTTCCTGACGGACAGCCGCTATATTGAGGCGGCGCGCCGCACGGTGACCGGCTGTGAGGTAGAGGAGCTGACCAATCTCTCCGCACAGCTGCCCGCGCTTTTGAAGGCGAACGGGATCAAACGGCTGATGCTGGAGGCGGAGCGCGTCACGCTCAGCCAGGCCGCGCGCTACCAGGCGCTTTTGCCGGACGTGGAACTGGATACAGGCGATGGGCTGGATCAATGCATCGATTCCCTGCGCATGGTTAAGAGCGCGGAGGAAAAGGAGCTGATCGTTCGTGCACAGCGCATTGCGGAGCAGGCGTTCGAGCATATCCTCACTGTGATCCGCCCCGGCGTAACAGAGCGGGAGATCGCGCTGGAGCTCGATCATTACATGCTCTGCCATGGCGCGCAGGCGCTTTCCTTCGAGACAATTGCCGTGGGCGGCGTGCATTCGTCGATGCCGCACGGCGTCCCTTCCGAATACAAAATCGCGCGTGGGGATTTCATCACGATGGATTACGGCGCGGTTGTGGGCGGCTACCACAGCGATATGACGCGCACGGTCGCAGTCGGTGCGGTTTCAGAGGAACAGAAAAGGGTGTATGATATCGTTTTGCGCGCCCAAAGGGCAGCGCTCGATACCATACGGCCCGGCGTGGCCTGCGCCGATGCGGACCGCGCGGCACGGGAGCTGATTACCCGCGAAGGCTATGGTGACGATTACCGCCATGGCACAGGTCATGGCGTTGGGATTGAGATCCATGAGCAGCCGGTCCTTTCCCCGGCATCGAAGCAGACGCTGGCCCCAGGCCATGTCGTCACGGTGGAACCGGGCATCTATCTGCCCGGCCGGTTCGGCGTCCGAGTCGAGGATATGGCCTTCGTCACGCGGGACGGCTGTGAAAATCTGACGAACACGCCCAAGGCATTGATCGTTTTGCCTGTATGAGGCAGGTTTTCGCAGATAAGTCTTGAAAATTTTCGGGAAGTACGATAAACTAATATCGTTTCAAAGCTATAATACGTTAATCGGAGGAATCTAGGTATGATATCAGCAGGTGATTTCAGAAACGGCGTTACGTTTGAGATGGATGGCAACGTCTATCAGATCATTGAGTTCCAGCATGTAAAGCCCGGCAAGGGCGCGGCCTTTGTGCGCACAAAGATCCGCAACGTGATCGCCGGTGCCGTCACGGAGCGCACCTTCAATCCCACAGATAAATTTCCGACCGCTTATATCGAGCGCAAGGAAATGGAATATTCCTATAACGACGGCGACCTTTACTACTTCATGGACCCGGAGAGCTATGAGCTCATCCCGATCAACGCAAGCGACCTGCCGGATACCTTCCAGTTTGTCAAGGAGAATATGGTCTGCAAGATTCTGTCCTACAAGGGCAATGTATTCGGCGTAGAGCCGCCGACGTTCGTCACGCTCGAGGTCACCAAAACCGATCCCGGCTTCAAGGGCGACACGGCGACCAACGCCACCAAGCCCGCTACGCTGGAGACCGGTGCGGAGATCCGCGTGCCGCTGTTTATCGACGAGGGCGAGATGATCAATATCGACACCCGCACTGGCGAGTATATGAGCCGTGCATAAGCGTCCTTTCGGGCGGGTATATTGAAATGGGATCCTGTTCCGGGCTTATGCGGCATGGCCGGATCAATTTATAACCTTTAAAGGAGATTATCATGATGACAGTTACGGAAAAAGTGGCCTATCTCAAGGGCCTTGCAAAGGGTCTCGACCTTGCACAGGACAAGGCGGAAACCAAAATGTTTGACGCGATCATGGAAGTGCTCGAGGATATGGCGCTTACCGTCTCCGATCTGGAGGATGAGGTCGCGGAGCTGGGCGAGCAGGTCGACGCTGTCGATGAGGATCTCGCGGACGTCGAGGAATTCGTCTTCGGCGAGGATGACGACGAATGCGGCTGCTGCGATGATGACGAGATGTACGAAGTCGAGTGCCCCGCCTGCCATGAGACGATCTACTTGGATGAAAGCATCCTGGAGGATGGCGAGATCGAATGCCCGAACTGCGGCACGGAGCTGGAATTCGATTTTGAATGCGATTGCGACGACTGTGAAGATGGGGACGAGGAAGACGACTGATTGCCCGGCCGGCTTGTGTTCCTTTAAAAAGCGGACAGTGGGGTGAAGGGGCTGCGGGCCCTTTCATCCCTTTTTTATTTTCAGGAGGCGTTTCAATTGGAATATGGCGTTTATTATGAAAGCGTTACCGGCAATACGGAGCAGCTGGCGCAGGCAGTACGGCGGGCTTTGCCGCCGCAGGCGTGTAACGCGTTTGCCTTTACGCCGAATGCTGCGGAGCCGCTGCCAGAGCTAGTCTTCACCGGCTTCTGGACAGACAAGGGAACCTGTCCGCCCGCGACACAGGCACTGCTCCAGAGCCTGCACGGCCGGAAAATCGTCTTGTTCGGCACGGCGGGCTTTGGGAGTGGCGATTATTTCGATGGGATCCTGCAGCGCGTCAAATCACTGATTCCGGCGGACAACCATGTGCTCGGCGGCTTTTTATGCCCCGGCGGGATGCCGGAAAGCACGCGGGAAAAATATGCGGCAATGCTGGAGAGCCATCCGGGCGATGCGCGCGCGCAGGGAATGCTGGCGGCGTTTGACAGGGCCAAAGGGCATCCGAATGCAAGGGATCTGGAGCAGATGGAGGCATTTGCCCGAGAAATGTACGCGAAGGCTTGAAGAGTCCATACAGGAGGGAGAGGCCGGCCATGATCCGCAACGTGATTTTTGATTTTGGAAATGTCATCGCGCGTTATGATGCCGATGAGCTGATCAGCTGGTTTTGCGCGGAGGAGACGGATCACATGGCCCTTCGGCAAGCTATTTTTCATGACTGGGCCTTGCTGGATGCTGGCAGAATCTCTTATGAAGATTATACCGCGCGGGCGCTGGAGCTGCTGCCCGCCCGCCTGCATCCCGCGGCGCGCTCTTTTTTCCGCGATTGGTATCGCCATATGCCCTATGTGGATGGAATGCCGGAGCTGATTGCAGACTTAAAGGGAAAGGGAATCCCGCTATATCTTCTGTCGAATGCATCGGTATATTTTTCGCAGCATCTGGATTTTTACGACGCTTTGCGGGGCTTTGCAGGGATAGTGATATCGGGCGCACTGCAAATGGCGAAGCCGGAGCCGGGTATTTACACCTGTCTGCTTAAAAAATATGCGCTTATTCCGGAGGAATGCCTCTTTATTGACGACTTGGAGGAAAACATCCG
>OJQT01000956.1_pt1 | contig 11539 bp, 7 predicted proteins | sample 1598771 | NCBI WGS metagenome assembly OJQT01 (sample SAMN03922517, study PRJEB24848) | human gut metagenome | isolation source: stool sample | host: Homo sapiens | place: Germany | collected 2010-02
TATCATAACTATTCTGACCTAGTTTTTCATATAGTTGTTTATTGTTCATAATTATGTGATTAATTTAAATAACTTTAATGAGTAAATAAACAATATAAGTATTAGTAATATTGTTATATTAAATAGTATTCTTATTATATTAATTACCAGCGCCTTTAGCTATAAATACTCTAAAATTTAGTTCAGCATATTTAAATGTAACTTTACATAGATTAATAGGCAATGTTTGAATGTAACTTGTTACAAATGTTCTTATAACAGTTTTATTTTCTTCAAGACCAACACTAGTTTTAGTATGTGTATTTATATCAGTAAAATCAGTTAATTTACAAGCATCATTAGGATTATTATTTCTTATTAACTTTACAGTTATACTTCTACTAACCATCATATTTGATGTACTAAATAGATATAAATATTGTTCACCATTACCAGCGCAACCTTCAGTTATAGTATTATTATATAATTTTGTTCTAGTAACATTATTAACATTAACAGTAAAAGGTTGGTCACTTTGTTCAAGAATTTCATTACACCATATTTGCCAATATAATCTAGGACGTCTAACATATAAAGTAATAATTATATTATTATTAGTTATATATTCTGCTGAATATTCTTCTTCATCAGCAGTATTTTTAGATACTATACTAAAACTACCATAATAAGAATTATCAGTATCTTTATGTAATAAAGTACTAGTATTGAATGAAATATCTTTATGACGGTCAATACTACCATAAGATTCAGAAGAAATAACATTACCTACATTATTCCATTTATAACTTTCAGTAATAATAACTTTAAATCGAATATTATACTTAACTGCTCCATTATAATTTCCATTATTATCTCTAGCATTATTAATATACACAGAATTATTAATTGCTTCAACATAATCACTTGCCCCGTCATACAAAAACAATACTTTTGTAGAAGAAGTTATATTTGTTTTAACACCAGCAGATTGTGTAATATTAATTGATTTACTAACTCCACTATAAGTTGCAGTAACAGTTGTACTTCTACTTGTTGTAGCAGTTCTATTACCATAAGTAAGTTTACTACCGCTAGTAGTACCACTTAATGTACCATCTCCAGATTTACTTAGTGTAGGACTACCATTTTCAGTTTCAGGAAAATTCTGTCCAACTCCATTCCAAGTATATTGTCTACTACGAACAGCACTACAAGTAATAGTAGAACTACCGCCAGCAGCAGCAATATTAGTAGGACTAGCAGATATACTTACTGACCATCCAGACCAATTACCATAAACTTTACTTCCAGCTCTTTGTTCAATATCGCAAAAATTAATAGCACCATTATAATTTGCAGTAACTCTAGTTCTTCTAACACTTGTACTAGTATTATTACTATAACTTAAAGTACTACCACTTAAAGTTCCACCACCACTTCCTGCACTAAGACTTGGAGTAGCATTTTCTGTTTCAGTTCCACCTGAACCTGCAACGCCATTCCAAGTCCAAGTACGAGAACGACTAGCACCATAATAAATAGTAACAGAACCGCCTGATGCTGCAACAGTATAACTACTAGCATTACAATATACAGACCAACTAGACCAACTTCCATACGATTTACTACCAGCAGATTGACTAATAGTTATATCTTTGGTTGTACTATCTATTGTTGCTCTAAATACAGAACTACGAGAACTAGTAGAAGTATTATTACCATAACTAACAGTAGAACCACTTAAAGAAGCTGCGCCATTAACTTTACTTAATGTTGGAGAACCACTAGCATTTTCAGTATAAGTTGTTCCTGTACCATTCCATTGCCAAGTACGACTTCTAGTAGCAGAAGTAGATAATGTAGCATTTCCACCAGCAGCAGCAATAGTTGTTACATTAGCACTTAAACCAATAGACCATGCTCCCCAACTACTATAAGTTTTAGCACCAGCATTTTGAGTTACAGTAGTATCTTTAGTAACAGAATCCATTGTAGCTCTAATAACTGTACTTCTAGCACTTGTAGAAGTATTATTATCATAAGTTACTTTATTACTAGCAAAAGAACCAGCACCACTAACTTTACTAAGAGTAGGTGTTCCAGTTCCTGTTTCAGTTCCACCACTTCCGCTAACTCCGTTCCATGTCCAAGTTCTTGTCCTACTTGCAGAAGTAGTTATATTTGAACTACCTCCACTAGCAGCAACATTTCCACTATTAGAAATATTAACTGTCCATGCAGACCAAGCACTATATTGTTTAGCTCCAGCAGATTGACTAATAGTAATATCTTTAGTAGTTGAATCAATAGTAGCACGAATAACAGTTGATTTACCACTTGTACTAGTATTATTTCCATAAGTAACTTTAGGACTAGTCCAATTACCACTTCCACTAACTTTACTTAATGTAGGACTTCCATTTCCAGTTTCTGTACCACCAGAACCGGCAATACCATTCCATGTATAACTTCTAGTTCTACTAGCACTAGTTGATATAGTAGCTGTTCCACCTGTTGCTCCAATACTAGTTTTATCAGCACTAATATTAACAGTCCAACTAGACCAATTACCATAAACTTTAGCACCAGCAGATTGTGTTATAGTAATAGACTTAGAAACACTATTGCTAGTAGCAGTAATAGTTATACTACGACTATTTGTTGTAGTATTATTACTAGCAGTAACAGTTTTACCACTTAAAGTAAATCCACTAGCACTACCACTAAGTGTAGGTGTAGCAGTTTCTGTATCAGTATGTGTAGTACCAACTCCATTCCAAGTCCAAGTACGAGAACGACTAGCATTAGTAGTTATCGTAGATGAACCACCACTTGCAGCTATCGTTTGCGTGCTTGCCGAGATAGAAACAGTCCAAGCAGACCACGCTGAATACACTTTTGCGCCTGCCTGCTGCGTTATCGTAACCGTTTTGGACAATCCTACATAACTAGCTGTAAGTGTCGCTGAACGGGCTGAAACGCTTTCATTTGATGTAAATTTTATTTGATTTCCACTAAGACTAGCACTACCCCTAATACTAAGAGTAGGAGTAGCAGTTTCACTATAAACAGTACCAGTGTTATTCCATTTATAAGTTCTACGGGCAACATTAGCAGTAATAGTTCTAGTGCCGCCTTTAGCTTCAACACTAGTTCCATCAGTTTGTAAATCTAATACCCAATTAGTATAAACTTTAGCTCCAGCAGCTTGATTTAAAGCAGCACTAACTTCTTTAGTTTGTTTATTTTCTAAAGTAAATATAACAGTTAAAGTTCCACTTTTAGTATTAGTAGATTCATTATTAGGTATAGTTAGTACATTATTACTTATACTACCTAAAGTAGTAGAACTAGTAAAACTAGCAGTAAGATTAACAACAGTTTCAATCCAAGTTCCAGCATAAGTAGAGCCTTTGGTTATACTCCCCGTGGAGGATGCATAATCAGTTCTCTTATATCCACTCTTAACAGAACTAGTAGGAAGTTTTAAATCATAACTTCCACCAGTATTAGCTATACTACTATTAACTACTGTCAATGTACTAGTATCATATATACTAGCTTTACTACCTTTAAACGTAACAGTATAACTATCTTTAGCTTCTGTATCATCAATTAATACAACTAACTTACCATTAGTTATAACTCCTTTTTCTATTCCATCAAATAAAACTTTAACTCCATCAGTAGGAAAAGTAACAGTATAAGAAATAAATCCTTGTTCCCATTCTAATTCTACATTATGAGTTATAGGTAAATAACCACTGTTACCACTAATAGTTTGAGATTTATAATGTTCAGCAGTAATATTAGCAGTATAATCAGTTTTAATAGGAATAGTAAATACAAATTTAGTATTGTTTTCACTTATAACAGGAGTATAACCATTAATAGTAACAGTTCCGGAAACATTCAATTTAAAAGTAATAGTAACTTCAGTATTCTCTGGATAAACAAGTTTAGAACCTTGATATATTTCAAATACATCTATACTACCAAGTTTAATATCATGTATTCTAATATCTCCTTGATATATAGCCATAACTTAAGCTTCTGATTTAACTATATAAGTAGTATTGTTATCTTTTTGAGCAATAGCTGCATATTGAACAGCAGTACCAACCCATATCTTAGGATTGACTATTGGTTCAATAGTAAGATTACTTAATCTATAAAGAGTTTGGTCAACTATTTGAATAGTATTATAAACATAAGAACCATCCTCTGATAAAGCAACATGATGAATTGCATTAGCATTACTCCATTGAATAATTATAATATTATCTGTATATCTAACATTAAATGTACCATATTTACCATTATGAAATACAGAATTAGGTTTACCAATAGCTGTAACAAATCCAGCAAAATTAGTAAAAATAGAATTAATAGCAGCTAATACTTCTTCTTTACTACCACTATTTGTTAATAAAATAGTAATACTTCCAATATCATAAGATTGAATGATTTTATTACTATTTATAGCTACAAAAGTATTAATACTTTTTGTTTCTTCACCACCAACTCTAGCTATACCTTTATCCCAACTTAAATCAATTTTATTAATTCCGCCATTAGAAAAATAAGTAATTGTAGCACTAATATCATTACTGCCTACAACAATTCTATCAAAATTAATTCTACTATTATTATTATCAACAGCAATAATACTTCCACCTTTTAACAGTATTTCTTTTACTTCATCAAAAGTTTTATCGCAAGTAAATTCTTTTTGTCCATTAGTATATATTCCAGTAGGAACAGTTATAACTACACCATAAACAGGAATAAATCCTTCAGGAGTATCTTTTCTTTCATATAATTGTTGATTAATATCTTGCATAACTTTATAAACTTTAAATGGTGGCACTTATTCAGTACCACCATGATTAATATTAAGTTGTTTTCTTTTTAATAACAAGTTCATAACCATCAGGAATTAAAGCTTTAATAGTATCAGCAATAGCTTTATCAACTTCAGCTTTAGTATAAGTATTTTCTACTGTTGGTACATTATCAAACTTATTATTAATTTCTTCTTTAGTATAAACATTATTACGAAGTTCAGTAATTTGATTAGGTAAAGTTTCATCAAGTTTAACTTTATCAGCAGCAGACATAACACCTGCTAATTGAGTAGTAGCAATAGGTATATCTACATGTTTATGAGATTGTGCCGTATAATGGTCATCTTGGTCAGTTACAAATTCTTTACGATAATAATGGTATTTTAATTGTACATAGTCTGCGTATGCTTGACCAAATTCTATGGTATCTACAACAGTATTTGGTAAACTATTAGCTATCGCAGTAGTTTTTCTACCTTTACCACCATCATAAGCAGTACCTGTAACTTCACCTAAAGCTAAAGTTTCAGATATAACTGAATATTTAGTTCCAGACCAACGATAAGTCTTACCGCTATATTCAGTATCTTCACTTATATCAACATAAATTTTACCTTTTTCAGGAGTATAATATACAGGAGCATCTTCTATATATTTTTCAGCAAAATGCGTTTCATCAACATAATATCCTTCAAGAACATCATCAACATAACTAGGTAATTGACTTGCTGGAACTTTACCATCTCCATCAAGACTAGCAATACCATTTGCTACACCACGTTTAGCTTCAATAGCTTCATTACAGAATTGAATAATCTTCTCTTTAATAATAGGATAATTATCTATATTACTAAGGATATGTTCAACTGTAGATTCAACCTTATTCTCAATAACAACTTTAAGATTAGGATGATTATCAATATTATCAAAGATATTTTCTATATTACCTTTAATAACATTAAGTAATTCAGTAAAGTTATTAATATGTTCAAATATATAAGTAACTCTAGCTTCTACTTTAGTTTCAATAAGATTCTTAAGAATAGGAAATCTATCAAGATTATTAAAAATATAATTAACTCTACTATTTACAGCATTATTAATACAAGTAACAAGAGCAGGATAATTATTAATATTAGCAAATATATTCTTAACACAATTACAAACTAAATCAGAAAGAATACCAATAAGTTCAGGATAATTATTAATATTATTAAATATATAATCAACACGTTCATTAATATTATTCTGTATAGCTTCCTGTAATTCCGGATATTGACCAATATTTTTAAATATATCAACTACTTTATTAACAGTATTAGTAATAATAAGATTTTTAATAGCAGGATAATTATCAATATTATTAAATATATTACCAATAGTAGTTTCTACATGAGCATTAATAGCATTAGTTATGAATTGATTAAGAGCAGGATAAGAAGAAATATTATTAAAAATAGATTCAGTCCATTGTTTAATATATTGATTAAATATCTCTTTAAGCTCAGGATATTCATTAATATTATTAAATATATCTCTAATAATAATAGGCAAACTTTCAACTGTACTATTCTTAATAATTTCAACTAGTTTAGGATAGTTATTAATATTATTAAATACATTAATAACAAAATCATTAATAAAACCAGTAATAATATCAAGAAAGTCTTTATAATCACCTATATTAGTAAATATCTCTTCAAGTGCTTCTGCTAAATCTTTGATAACAATATCAAAAGACCATCCTTCCCAATTATCTGGATTAGTCCAAGCAACATCACTAATATCATCATTATTATATCGTTGTGTCCAATTAATATTAGTTGCATCACGATAAGTAATAATATATCCTTTACGACGATAAATTTTATCAAGTTTATTAACAGTATTAGCAAAAGTACCTTCCCAAGTTAAATAAACACTATTACAAGCAGCAAGTATTCTATCAAGTCTAGTACCAGTTAAACCATCAAATACAGCCTGTATAACAGTTAAAGGATATATATTATATCTAGTATCATTTTCTTCACAATACTTATCTAGTATATGAATTGGCATATTGCCCTCTTTATCACACTGAACTTTACTAGGGTCAAAAGATTGACAATTAGTACCAACAAAAACATTTTCTTCTTCAGCCATAATTACCACGGATTAGAAACACGTTTAATATAATGTAAAGCAATAGTAGGCATAAGTTTATTAATAGCAAGATAATCACCTGTCCATTTATTACCACTTATTTGACTCCAAATCATTTCACCATTATTACTAATATTAGGTCCAGTCATATACCAATTAGTAGAACGATTAATACCAAAATTATCAAGTCTATTTCTATCAGTACCATAAGGATAACCATTTTTAACATCACGATCTAAATCTCCTGATATAAATCGCCAGTTACTAGGTGTTATAACATGATTACTATTATCACCAGATTTAGATTTACCAACAGCAACAGCATGTTGATGAAGAGGTAAATCTGTGCCACCGATATAAAATCCATATGCACTTACATTACGACCCGGAGCAGCAGGGTCATATGTATCTTTAATATTTTCAAGAACTGTTTTCCAATCAAGATTTCCTTGTTTAGGATTACTATAAATATTAATACCATTTGGTATATAACCCATAACAAAACGTCCTTGTGCAGCAGTATAAACTTCCCAACCATTAGGAGGAGTTGAATCATCCCAAAGCATAATAGAACCAATAGGAACAACAGCAGCAATCCAAGATTGAATTTGACTAGCAGCAACTCCACCACCTTGTCCACTTCCACCACCTTGTCCAAATCCTTCTCCAACTAATTTATTTTTAATATCAGTATAAAGAGAATTAAAATCTACATCAAGTCTACTAGGTTTAGTTTCACTATCTGCAAATTTATTCATAACAAGATATTTACCTGTTCTAGCTTCACCAAGTTGAGTAACAGACATGACATTATGGGTGCCATCACCGCCTGTTCCACCACCGCCGCCAAGACCAGCAATAATATCATTAATTTCTTGCTTAGTATAATAATTATTAAGTATAGAATTAACAATATTTCTTACTTCTTCTTCAGTTAATCCGCCACCGCCAGAACCTCCACCGGCAGCATTAATAGTAATAGTACCATCATCATTTTCAACAAAAGTAATATTAGTACCAGCTTTAATCTTATTTTTAAACATTGATACATAATTACTCTCAAAATACTGTTTATACTCATTACTAATATTACTACCATTTTGGTTTATTTTATTAAGAATCTCTTCAATCTTATTATTAATATATTGCTCAAGATTATTAATACTACCTTCTATACTATTATTTAAATCTCCAATCTTACTATAAATATCATTAAATTTAGCATTATATTCAGTAATAAGATTATTAATTCTAGTATTAATATCAGTTATATCTTGTTGTAATTCAGATATTTGTTGGTCATGAATTTCAAGATGGTCATTAATCTTTTTAAGTTCTGCAAGAAGCCAAGCATAAAACTTTTCCATCTCTTCTCTTAACTTCTCTAAGAAAGCTTCAAATTCAGCACGAGTAAGATATACAGATAAATCAAAACCCATACTTACCCATTTTTCACCATCCCAAAACCAATAAAAATCATTAGTATAAGAACCACCCCAACCAACAATTTCAACTTGTTTATTATCTTCACCTAAATCAAGAGGATGATAAAGTATTTGACCAGTAGCCCAATTTCCATCAAGAGATATACTTTCTTTATCAAACATATCTTCTTGACGATAATTACTAAGAAGTCTACATTGATTTAATTCAATAGCACCATCATACAATCTACCACCTCTCCAAAGAATAATACTATTATCTGGAAGTTCAATAGTTTGTCCAGCTAAGCAATAATCATATTGAAGTATATAAATAGTATTAGGCTCGTTAATCATATCTTGAGTAAGAGTATTAACACCACTAATCATATTCTTACGAAGATATTTACGAGCCTTTCCACTATAATCATTTGTATTATAGTCTTTATCTGCAAATTTAAGAAGATTATCAACAACAGTTAAATCTTCTTCATCAGCCGCATTAGTAATCTGTGAAGCAGTAAACATTTGTTTAACAGATTCACTAAGCATTTCAGGAGTAATCTGACCTTCAAGTATTTGAACAGCATTATCTTCAAAATACTGTTTAAGTACTTGTGCCATATAATTAACTACAACATTACGACGAAGATAATTATCTTGAATATTAATACCAAATTCATCAGCAACTGCACGTTCAGCAATAGCTCTTGGAAACATACCACTAAACGATTCTACAAATTTAGAACCAATTTCAGAATCAGCTTCAAGATGCCATTTCTTTGCATTAGTAACAGGAGTTATTTCATCAAGAATATAGCTCTTTTTAGTTTCAATAACATAAACTTCACAACCTACTCCAATCTGTTCCCAAGTAAGAGCATCTCTATCTTCCATTGTAGATACTACAATTCTAGCAGCTTTAAGACCTCTTTGAACAACAGCAATAAGTTCTAGTATTTCTTTCTTGAAAGTTTCATAATCAATAACTAAATCTTCTCGAAGTTTAGCAATAGGCTGCCAATACTCTTCATTAGATAAAGGAATACCAGCAGGAACAGCTTTACGAGATATATAGCTAGCATAGAAACCGTCATGAACTATACATAGTCTTTCATAAGGTCTATCATTCCATTGACCATTACAAGTAAGACTAACTTTACCAAGTTCTTCTTCTATTGTTTTCATACGTTCTCTAGGTTTACTAAATTCATAGTGTAGACCCCCCGTAGAGGATGGAACACATTCACATTATTCATTATCATAATCAGCATTACTAAGACTATAAGTTTCATTATATTCTTTACCTTCTTCTTTCTTCTCCCAAAGTTTACCAGTTTCAGGGTCAACATAAAATTTAGGAGCATCTCCACAACTAACTATTGCATGAATTTTACCTTCTTCATCAACAGGAAGCGTAATAGAACCACTATACTGAACTTGTTCACTGCCTTCATAAATAATATTAAGTTGACCTTTAATATATTTAAGAAGAGTTTCAGCAAGTTTATCTTGACCAAGTTGATATGCTGCCATAGCAGATTGAAACATATTCCAACAAGTAACAATATTTCTATTATTACCTTTACAAGTAGCAGAACAATCATTAAGCATATCAAGTCCATATTGTGCCATAAGAACTAATAGCTTGTGATAAACACAAACATATTTGCTAGGAACAGTCATATAAACATATTGAGGATTAATCTCAACTTGTTCAGTTCCATCAGCTTTTACATAGACACCATTAACATAATTATCATCTATTTGTTCACTCATTCTAACATCAAGTTATTGTATGAATTAATAATTGATTTTTGTTGCTCATCAGAAAGCAATTCTAAGGCTTCTAGTACTTGAATTAAAATTTGCCCTTGTGTTAGTTTGCACCAATTTTTTTCGTTCAATGGGAAGCCTAACTCTGCTATTCTCACCTGTTTTTCAGCCATGCTTGCGATGCGTAATTGCATCTCTTTCGATAGCTGTTTTGGATTATTAATATAACCTCTTATCATAATATCATCTTATTTAAATGCCTTATTAATAATATAAGCAGTATAATCATTAACTCTAATATCAATACGTTTATTAAACGCAAGAATACGTTGATTAGAATTAAGATTTTTATTATAGACAATATTTATAATATCACCATAAATATCTTCTTTCCATTCTTCTTTCATATAATGACTAAGATAATCTTCATCACCACGATACATATTAAGTTTAGAATAAGCATCATAATAAACACTATTAACTAAATGTCTAGCGTTATATTCTATTTGGTCACGATTATTATCAACATTATTAGTAATAATAGTTGAAGCAACAAACTTTGCACATTCCGAAGCTGCATTAACCATAGTAATAGAAACAACAGATTTAGATTTTTCTCTATCTTTTTCAATAATATCTCTAGTAACTATGTTAAGAAGTTTGGCAATATCATCTAAAGGATTTCTTTTGTTATTATCAATTATCTTATTAATTATAAGATAAATAACAATAACAATACCCGGAATAAGACCTTGTTCAAAGGCATTTTGAATTAATTCCATTTTTACAGATACAAGAATAGGGACTATCAGTATCAACACTAATGCTAATACCAATAGCCCCTATTCGATTAATATTACCTAATATTTACCTAATCGAGTCGGGTAATAGGTTATGCTTTTTCTTCAGTAGCAATAGCTTTAAGGATAGTTTCAACAGTTGTAATAGCAGCAGCTCCAGTAGGAAACGCTATTTGTACAATCTGATGAACAACTTCATCTCTAGTTTTCATTTCACGTGGAACAGCAAAACGAAGTGTAAAGATAGTATATCCAGCATCTGCACTATCAGGTTGCTTCAAAGGATTAATAGGATATGCAGAATACAGTTCAGTATAAGTATCACGGTAAGTATATTCAATACCTGCATCAGCAGCAGCTTTATTAGCTAAATCAGTAATATAAGCAGCGTCACCATAAGCAGGTAAACCGTGAGTTGTAACTGTAACAGCTATACCCATTAATTCATCAGCCCCAAGAATTTCATAATCAATACCTTTAGACTCAGCAGTTAGAGTGATTTTAGCATCAGAAACGGATGCTTTAATACCATGTCCAACAGTATTATTATTAATTTGGTTAGCTAATTTCTTTG
>OJQT01000959.1_pt1 | contig 11504 bp, 9 predicted proteins | sample 1598771 | NCBI WGS metagenome assembly OJQT01 (sample SAMN03922517, study PRJEB24848) | human gut metagenome | isolation source: stool sample | host: Homo sapiens | place: Germany | collected 2010-02
TTTCTCTCTTTCCGCCTTTATCTCCAGATACTTTTCCAATCCTTCACGACGGAGCTTACAGGCCGGGCAATGACCGCAGCCATCTCCCTGTACGCCATTATAGCAAGTCAACGTTTCATGCCGGATCAAATCGAGCACGCCCAATTCGTCCGCCAACGCCCATGTTTCCGCTTTATCAATCCACATCAGCGGAGTGTGAAGCACGAACTGCTCGTCCATGGCAAGGTTCAACGTCACATTCAGTGACTTGATAAAAGCATCCCGACAATCGGGATAACCGCTGAAGTCTGTCTGCGACACACCGGTCACGATATGATTGATCCCCAATTCGCGTGCATAGACAGCTGCAATGCTCAGAAAGAACAAATTCCGCCCCGGCACAAACGTATTAGGGAAACTATCGGCAGGCTTCACCTCATCCATCGTTATCGTAGTATCTGTCAGCGAATTTTTACCCAGGTTGCCTATAAAGGAAACATCCATCGCTTTAAACTCCACACCTGCCTTTCCGGCAATAGCACGGGCCAGCTCCACTTCCTTCACATGCTTTTGTCCATAGATAAAACTTAAAGCATACACTTTGCGGAAATGTTTTTTTGCCCAAAACAGGCACGTGGTTGAGTCCTGCCCTCCGCTGAACACAACCAATGCGTCACTTTTATTCATTGTTGATAATTTTTCAATTTACTAATGTGCCAATTGCTGCGCTATGTGGATATGCTGCGCCATATACCGCATGGTAATTGGCTAACCGGCACACTGACACATCAGCAACTTATTAAAGTTCTTTGATTTTTAATACATTGTATGAGATATGCTCATCAAAGACATCACTGCCATCCACCTTCTTGATGTAATTTACCACACGGATGGTAACAGGCAGGATAATAATTTCATAGAGTGTCTTGAGCACCGCCTGAATAACCATCATCTTTATCAGTTCACCGGCAGGCATCAAACCTCCGAAGGCAACAGGAAAGAAAATCATGGAATCGGCACTCTCACCCACCAAGGTAGAAGTGATAGCACGAAGTGAAAAGTTCTTTCCCCCCGAGGCCAGCTTCATTTTACTCATGACATAGGCATTCAGAAAAGAGCCGACCAAGAAAGCGGTCAGACTGGCTACAGCGATGCGGGGCGCCATGCCGAAAACGAAGTTGAAGCCCTCCTCTCCTTCCCAAAACGGAGCTGCGGGCATCAGAATGGCAAGCTGCCCCAAAGCTACCACCATGAAATTCATGGCAAAGCCCATCCAGATGATAAGACGTGCCTTGCGGAAGCCCCATACTTCGGCTATACAATCATTGATAATGTAAGAGATAGGAAATACAACCAATCCGGCAGTTGCCGTAATTTTCCAGATCTGGACTACTTTGGTCTCCAATAAATTTGCTGCGACAAGACATACACAAAACAGTATGCCAAGCAACATGAACGATACAGATACAGTGTTATTATTCTTCATTTCTCCTGTTTTTTACGTGGTGTTCTAGAATACACGACCGCTATTCACGGCATCATACGTCTATTTTTTAATTCGGGGTGCAAAGATAGAAATTATTTCCGAGTTAACCGGATATAACTGCATTAAATATTCTTATCAAGAAGAACAGCCTCATCAAATAATTACTTTTTCTATACTTCCTTGATTGCCAAACAGTATGGAACAGTGAAAGATGAAGCGTCATAAACAGGTGGGTATCAGTGAAAACGATTAGAGGGGCAGATTGAATCCACCCCTAAAAGACAGGATAAAAAATCCTTTATTCAAACAGGGCAATCGTCTTCTTTATAATTTCGATACACTCCTTTAACTGTTCCTCTGTAATCACCAATGGCGGAGCAAAACGAATAATATTCGTATGTGTCGGTTTGGCCAGCAAACCGTTTTCGGCCAATTTCAAGCAAATTTCCCACGCCAAATCCTTCGTTTCATCATTATTGATTATCAACGCATTTAACAATCCCTTGCCCCGGACAAAAGAAGCCACACGAGATGTTTCACACAGTTTTCTCATCTCTTCCCGGAATATCAATCCCAGTCTGTATGCCCTGTCCGCCAACTGTTCGTCCCGTACCACCTCCAGTGCCGTAACAGCCACTGCCGCAGCAATAGGATTTCCGCCAAAAGTGGAACCATGTTGTCCCGGACGGATAACATCCATCACTTCATTGCATGATAATACTGCAGAAACAGGACAGGCCCCACCCGATAAAGCCTTTCCCAAAATCAGGATATCCGGATGAACATTCTCATAGTCACAAGCCAGCAATTTGCCTGTACGGGCAATGCCGGTCTGCACTTCATCGGCTATAAAAAGTACATTGTGGGCACGACACAAGTCGTAACATTTTTTCAAATATCCCTCATCGGGTACATAAGCACCTGCTTCTCCCTGAATGGGCTCAACCAGGAATCCGGCCACATGGGGATGTTCGTCCAGCACTTTCGCCAGCGCTTCGGCATCATTGTAAGGAATCACAACAAAGCCGGGAGTAAAAGGTCCGTAGTTATTGTAAGCGTCCGGATCAATGGAGAAAGAAACGATAGTGGTAGTACGCCCATGAAAATTATTCCGGCATACAACGATTTCCGCCGTATCCTTGGGAAGCTTTTTTACTTCATACGCCCATTTGCGGCAAAGCTTCAATGCGGTTTCTACCGCCTCGGCTCCCGTATTCATCGGTAAGACCTTGTCATATCCGAAATAACGGGTGACAAATTCTTCATACCGTCCCAACTGGCTGTTATAAAAAGCGCGTGAAGTCAAAGTCAGCTTTCGCGCCTGTTTTACCAACGTATCAATAATACGCGGATGACAATGTCCTTGGTTCACCGCCGAATAAGCGGAAAGGAAATCATAATATTTCTTTCCTTCCACATCCCATACAAACACACCTTCTCCTTTATCCAATACCACAGGAACAGGATGATAATTGTGTGCTCCATGTTTGTTCTCAAGCTCCATTAATTGAGCTGCCGATAATTTTGCATCCATAAGCTTTTTATTATTTAATGTTTTTCTTTCTTCAAGAATATTTCCGCCATCATGCAACGGGCACTTCCTCCTCCCAGCGTTTCAATGGTAGGGATGGGCATGGGAAGCAACGCGTTATACTTAGACAGCCGTTGTAACTGGCCTTCATCCAACGAATCGTAAGCACTTTGAGACATCACTAGAAACAATGCACCTTTCCCGTTCTCCACCTGAAGCATATTTCCGGCAAAGTGATGCATCTGTTCCTCGGAGATGGCGATGATTTCTTTCCCTGTCTGCCGCAAGATGTGGCAAACCTGCTCACGCTCTTCCACGTCATCAATGCTGTCCAGACAAACGACCGCATAATCTGTTGCCACACACATCATGACGTTGGTATGATAAATGGGCAGACGTTGTCCGTTTACAGTCTGATAGGCGCGAAAGGGCACTGGAATAAAGTTCTGTTCCTTGCAGAACCGACCCAATAATGCTTCGTCCACCCGTTGCGACAAAGCCGCGTATGCATAACGGTTCACTCGGTCCAGAATGATTCCCCCGGTCCCCTCCAGGAAGCGGTTTTCTTCCTCAAAACCTGTATAATCTACCTTCCGACGGATGCTGAACCCCTCCGACTCTATCCGCTGCAAGATATCCGCCCGTCTTTCCGCCCTGCGGTTTTCCGCAAACATAGGATACAGCACCACCGTTCCGTCGTCGTGAAAGGACACCCAGTTGTTCGGAAATATGGAATCCGGAGTATGAGGTATCGGGGTATCCTGCACCGCTATTACCTCTATGCCGTTTGCACGCAACTTATCCACCATGCCCCGAAATTCCTTCAAGGCACAAGCTTGTACTGTCTCACCTGCCGCAACTGTCCGCTGCTGGAAATAATTGTTGGCCGCTGTTTCTTCATTGAACCCGAAGGCTACGGGTTCCACCATCAAAATGTGGTTTGTTGTTTGTTTAGTCATTTTCTCGGATTAATGGTAAGGTGGAGCAGCGCAACAGTCCGCCCATCTTAGATATTTCATAATAAGGTACACGCTCTACCGTCATTCCCCATACCTCTTCCATAAAGGTATTCAGGCGGATAAAGTTCTTTTCAGAAACCACCACCTCAGGAGAGATGGAAAAGACATTCGTATTCATATAGTACATCTCTTCCCGCGTTATTTCAAATACATTCTCCCTGCCGAACAAATCGAGCAGAGTATGATAATCCTGAGGATACATAAATCCGTCCTTATAAATAATCGCATGCCCTTTCCCTACCGGCATAAAGGTACAATCCAGATGCAGAATCCCCGCACGTGGATCTGTATTATGTTTTTTCAGCTCCAAGGGGATGAATATCTTCCCCGGACAGATTTCTTTCAGAAAGGAAAAAGCATACCGGTTGGTACGTGCCGTCTTCATCTGCGGGTAATCGGGCTGGGTATAAAGGCCTACAAACACTATATTATTGTAAAGCACCACATCACCTCCCTCTACGTGCGCCTTTTCGGGAAGGTTGAAAATCTTGTTATAAGCTATCTGATTATAGACCACTTCGTAGGCTTCCTTCTCATCCTCCCGGTTGGGGATGATGTTGGAAACAATAATCTTGTCGTCAATCACAAACCCCACATCACGGGCAAACACCTGATTACAATTCTCCAGTGTCCACGGGCGATAGACCTGTACCCCATATTTCAACAATACGCTTTCAAAGCATCTCATCTCTTTGAAAATATCTTCTTCATGGGGGTATATGTTATGCAATACGGACTCGTATGACTTGGCGTCATAAGTTTCTTCCAGCGTGGGGACCTTCCCTATGGAACCGGGTTGTCCAAGCACCACAGCTTTCAATGTAGAAGTTTCATTCTTTACGTTAAGCTGCATAAATCTAATATATTTATGCAAATATAAGAAGTTTACTCAACTAAACAAATGAATTGCCCGAATAATTCTACCTTATTGATTTATCAATTATATTTGCAACCGAAAAAAGAAGGTAATATGAAAAAACAAGAACTTTATAACAAGGTGATCGCTTATTTTCAAGAAACGATACCTGTTGCCGAAACTGAACTTCATTACAATAACCCATTCGAGTTGTTGATAGCCGTTATCCTGAGTGCACAATGCACGGACAAACGGGTAAATATGATCACCCCTCCTCTTTACCGGGATTTCCCGACTCCTGAGGCATTGGCCGCTTCGACGCCGGAAGTGATTTATGAATACATACGGAGTGTAAGTTATCCCAACAACAAGGCAAAACACCTGGTGGGCATGGCGCAAATGCTGGTGAAAGATTTTCATAGCGAAGTACCGGGAACATTGGAAGAACTGGTCAAACTGCCGGGAGTGGGACGCAAGACAGCCAATGTCATCCAAAGTGTAGTATTCAATAAAGCGGCCATGGCGGTAGATACACATGTGTTCCGCGTGAGCCACCGCATCGGGCTGGTTCCTCAAACCTGCACCACACCGCTGGCTACCGAGAAATATCTGATGAAGTATATTCCGAAGGAGATTGTGCCCACCGCACATCATTGGCTTATTTTACACGGAAGGTATGTTTGTATGGCACGGACACCGAAATGTTCGGAATGCGGATTGAACGGATTGTGCCGGTATTCGTTGAAACCGGCTTTATAAACTAATTCTCATTCCATCGTATGCAAAATGCACATGCGGCGGCAATAACCGTTCAGCATCAGCATGTAATCCCATATGATGACTCATGTGAATAAAATAAGTTTCCCCGGCTCCTATTCTTTGTGCATTGTCCAAAGCCTCCTTCAAATTCTGGTGGGTATGGTGAGGCTGGGGACGCAATGCATTCATTACCAACACATCCAGTCCTTGCAACAAATCATATTCAGCCCCGGGCATCGTCAGCATATCGGTAATCCATGCCATCTTGCCGATACGGTATCCCAAAATGGGCAATTTGCCATGCATTACCCGAAGAGGTGTCACTTCTACTTTGTTTCCTTCGGGATTGCCGATAATAAAAGGAGAACCGGGAACAATTTCCTCTAATGTAATACGGGGAACTCCCGGATAAAGATGTTCGGCAAAACAATAAGGAATACGCTGGCGTAAACGCTCTGCCGTATATTGTTCGGCATAAACCGGCACATCACGAAAACGACAGAAAGGACGCAAATCATCCAAGCCTCCTACATGGTCATAGTGTTCGTGAGTAATCAAAACACCGTCCAACGGTTTGAAATCGTTCAACCGTATCATCTGTTCACGGAAATCAGGACCACAATCTATCAGAATCCGGAGCCCTTCCGTTTCTATCAGTCCCGAACAACGCAAACGGTTGTCCCGGGGATCGCTGCTGGTACATACCGGACATTTGCACCCTATTTCGGGTACTCCCGTAGACGTTCCGCTGCCTAGTATTGTAATCTTCATATTATACTTTATATAAAATTCACTTCGGGAGAGATAGCTACCCCGAACTTTTGAAGCACAGACTCCTGTATCCGTCTGGCAAGAGCAATCACTTCATCTCCCGTAGCGCCTCCACAGTTCACCAAGACCAACGCCTGTTTAGAATGAACACCCGCGCGCCCTATTTGTTTGCCTTTCCAGCCGCAACGGTCTATCATCCATGCAGCAGGAATCTTCACCCGATTACCATCCACTTCATAATGTGGCATATCAGGATACTGTTGCTGTACTATTTCAAACTGCCTGCGTGGAACAATCGGATTCATAAAGAAACTTCCGGCATTTCCCTGCACCCGGGGATCGGGCAACTTGGCTTCACGCACGGCAATAATCACCTTCCTTACATTCTCCAATGCCACCTCACCTCCTCGCTTTTCCAATTCGCCACGCACATTTCCATACTCCAGATTAAAAACCGGCTGCTTACTTAAACGATAAGTGACGTAAGTCACTATATATTTACCTTTCAAATCTTTCTTGAAAATGCTTTCACGATAAGCATAACGGCATTCCTCTTTGGTAAAAATCCGTTTCCTGCCGGTTTCCACCTCGACGGTTTCCACACTTACAATCAAATCTTTTGCCTCAACACCATACGCACCGATATTCTGAACGGCAGAAGCACCCACTTCACCGGGAATCAATGACAGATTTTCAGCACCATACCAACTGTTTTTCACGGTATATGCCACAAAATCATCCCACACCTCACCGGCTCCTGCCCTTACCTCTATTTCCTGTTCGTTTTCAGTAACCACCTCATACCCCCGGATAGCCGAATGCAGGACAGTCCCTGCATAATCACCTTTAAAAAGCAAATTGCTTCCTCCGCCGATATGCAACCAGTTACCGGCCATCAGGTTTTTATCCGACAAGATGGATTGCAGCTCTGTCACCGATTCATATTCCACAAACAAAGATGCCTTCACATCCATACCAAATGTATTATGAGGCAACAGAGAATAGTCTTTTATTTCCTTCATTTACAATCAAATCAATCGCTCAGATCCTCAAACTGCATCAGTTTCCATAGACCGTGCCGCCGTTCAAAATAGAGCGTATTATTAAATCCATTGCCAAAACCTTTCATTTCAATCACTTTCGTATTGGAATGCACATTCTCGTTCTGGCCATAGTTCACATTTGTCAAATTCTCACGAGGCAACACAGGCTGGAATGCGAACCATTGTCCGGCCTCCAAAGTCGTTTCCAGTATCTGAAACTCGTCTTCGGGATCAGCAGTCACAAACTTCAACGGTTCGTGCAAACGTGACAACTGGAAAACAGAATCATTGGCAAAACGTTCATAAAACTCAAAGAAGTCCTCCTTACCGGTATCCTCTCTCGGCATATCCGCGAAATCTATGGCTTCCAGTTTCCACAGCCCCTTCAGACGCTCAAAATAATACCGCTTGATTTTTCCCTTCTTCAAGTAAATCCATTCTATCTTGACACTGGTAAGCCCCGTATCTTTCTCCATTTCCATATCTTCCGCCTTATCGAACAGAACTGTATAGGCATCTTGCCGGCTGAATAAAGGATCGTGTTTCCATTGGTCCTTTTCAATGTGCTCTTTCTTTTCCATTGTATAATACGGCAAAGGGAACACGATGCGTGACAATTGTAACTTTTCATCACTGGCAAAATTGTAGAAAAAGTCGGCAAAACTTTCGTCGGCCGTAGCGGGAACCATTGGTTCTTCCTCTACCGCAGCCATCGCTTCTGTTGTGTCCGGGGGTGCAGTCAGCGAATCAATCTCCTCAGTAAGCGTCTCGAAGGGGTCCATTTTCTTTTTTCCACCTCCACAGGAGCTTATCAGCATAAGCAGACAAACTCCGATTATTAGTTTTCTCATTTTCTATATTTAGAAAAAATCGATGCAAAAATATCGTTTTTTTTAGTTTTCAGCAAAATATATGAGTTTAATTCGCTAACTTTGCGGTCATTAAAAAATAAAGAAGAAACTATGTTAGCTAAAATAGAACAATTACTTCAGGAAATTGAAGGCTTGCAAGCAGCCAATGCGGAAGAATTGGAAGCCTTGCGCATTAAATATCTTAGCAAAAAAGGAGCGATTAATGAGTTGATGGCAGACTTCCGCAACGTACCTGCCGAGCAGAAAAAAGAGGTGGGCATGAAACTGAACGAGCTGAAAAACAAGGCTCAGGAACGTATCGCTACATTGAAAGAAGTTTTTGAAACCCAAGATAACGGTGCCGCCGAAATGGATCTTACGCGTACGGCTTATCCCATCGAACTGGGAACACGCCACCCGCTGAGCATTGTAAAAAATGAAATTATTGATATATTCCATCGACTGGGCTTCAGCATTGCCGACGGTCCCGAAATAGAAGACGACTTGCACGTATTCACTGCCATGAATTTTGCCGAAGACCATCCTGCACGTGATATGCAAGATACTTTCTTCATCGAAGCCAATCAGGAAGATGTGAAAAAGAACATCGTGCTTCGCACTCACACTTCTTCCGTACAGGCAAGAGCTATGGAACATTCGCAACCTCCTATCCGCATCATCTGTCCGGGACGTGTATACCGCAATGAAGCGATCAGTTATCGTGCCCATGCATTCTTCCATCAAGTGGAAGCACTCTACATTGACAAGAATGTATCATTCACTGATTTAAAGCAGGTATTGCTATTGTTTGCCAAAGAAATGTTCGGCGAAGATACTCAAATCCGTTTGCGTCCGTCCTATTTCCCGTTCACCGAACCAAGTGCCGAAATGGATATCAGTTGCAATATTTGCGGCGGAAAAGGTTGTCCGTTCTGTAAAGGCACAGGCTGGGTGGAAATTCTGGGATGTGGTATGGTGGATCCGAATGTATTGGAAGCCAACGGCATTGACAGCAAAGTTTACTCAGGCTATGCGCTAGGTATGGGTATTGAACGCATCACCAACTTGAAATATCGTGTAAACGATTTACGATTATTCTCTGAAAACGATACTCGCTTCTTGAAAGAATTCGAAGCAGCCAATTAATAATGTGTCAATGTGACCATGTGCTGATATGCCAATTGCCATGCGGAATAGAACGCGGTCAATTGGCATATTAACATATTGCCACATTAGCATATTGATACATTGACATATTAGCACATTATTGCTCATGAAGGACAAGCTGATTACCAAAAATTATATAGAAATACTGGCAGCCAATTTTCTATTATTCTTTGGATTCTGGTTACTGATGCCTGTATTACCTTTCTACTTGGCGGAAGTTTTCGACGCTAACAAAACAACTATAGGGGCCGTACTTTCTTGTTACACCATTGCCGCCCTGTGCATACGGCCTTTCTCCGGCTATCTGTTAGATACCTTTGCCCGCAAACCGCTTTATCTGTTGGCTTATTTCACTTTTACCGCCATCTTCGGAGGATATCTCATTGCAGGAACACTCACCTTATTTATTTTATTCCGCATTATACACGGAGTATCGTTCGGCATGGTGACAGTCAGCGGAAATACCATTGTCATTGATATCATGCCTTCTTCACGCCGTGGGGAAGGATTAGGATATTATGGGCTGGCAAACAATATAGCCATGTCCATCGGACCGATGACCGGACTCTTCCTGCATGATGCAGGAGCAGACTATACGCTTATCTTCTGTTGCTCATTAGGTTCCTGCCTGATAGGATTTCTCTGCGCCTCATTGGTAAAGACCACCTACAAACCTCCTGTAAAACGAGAACCTATATCATTGGACCGTTTCATTTTGCTTAAAGGAATACCGGCAGGTTTCAGTTTGTTATTACTATCCATCCCTTATGGCATGACCACCAATTACGTTGCAATGTATGCCAAACAAATAGGTATCCAGGCATCTACCGGTTTCTTTTTCACCTTTATGGCATTGGGAATGGCAGTTTCCCGTCTTTTCTCCGGACGCCTGGTAGACCGGGGAATGGTTACTCAAGTTATTGAAGCCGGCCTGTATCTGGTCTGCTTCTGTTTCTTCGGTTTGAGTTCATGCGGATGGCTGACAACATGGAGTCTGCAATGGACCACTTATTTTCTGTTCACCATAGCTCTTTTACTAGGTATTGGGTTCGGAACCATGTTTCCTGCCTATAACACGCTGTTTGTGAACTTGGCCCCCAACAACCAGCGTGGTACGGCAACCAGTACCTACTTGACTTCGTGGGATGTAGGTATAGGCGCCGGCATGTTATTGGGCGGATATATAGCAGAAATAGCCACCTTCAAGATGGCTTATCTATTCGGAGCTGCACTCACTGTTATCTCGTTATTTTATTTTAGAAGCAAAGTGGCCCCTCACTTCCACCAATATAAGTTGCGCTAATCTTTATATGTCAGCACCATGATATGGGAAAGCCGATCGTTTACAACTGACAATTGGGTTGAAAGAATAAACGAATGGAATAAAGGAGCATTTTCCAACAGAAATGCCGGCAAATAAGGCTCGAAACGTTCCGGGTTGCGGGAAATCTTGTTCATGTCCGCCACAAGCATAAAGGCTGCGTCACGTGAAAGATTAGCTACACATTCATTGAACAATGTCCTGCTATTTCTTTCGTATGCCTCTTCCATATAATCTGCCATGGAATCTTTATCAGCAGAAATAATCAAACTATCTTCCCTTATATCTGGAATATTTTTCAATTTTTCGGCCATCTGGTTCACACAACCGCATGAATCAGGCATAAAAGTATCTCCAGTGAGATACACCACATCGCTGTTCATGTGAAAATCAAACTCACTCCAACAGCTACTATTATCCTGCAGGAAAGGCATAGACGGTGTACGTCCGTATAAAGTCAGGAAATTATGCGTTTTCTTTTTCTGCATCGCTTTGGCAAACACGGGATCATTGCTCAATGCTTTCTCCTCATCCTCACGCGCATCAATCACTTTCTCTATCAAACTTTTCTGATAACTCACCACATAGAACCCCGCCTCACTATAGACAGCTAGAAAATCATTATTGCCCAACGGATAGACTGCTATATTTTTTCCTCTGTATTTTTCTTTTTTAGGTGAAAAACTTCCCGGAGTTCTCTCTAACAACATATCTCCCAATG
>OJQT01001046.1_pt1 | contig 10878 bp, 8 predicted proteins | sample 1598771 | NCBI WGS metagenome assembly OJQT01 (sample SAMN03922517, study PRJEB24848) | human gut metagenome | isolation source: stool sample | host: Homo sapiens | place: Germany | collected 2010-02
CCCGATGACCACATCCCTGACACAATGCAGGCGGACGCGGCATCACCACCTGAGGCTTGCCAAACGGACGTTTGATTCCCCATCCGATCGCCTCGCCCACATTATCCGGAGTCAATTCACCAGTACGCGGCAAAGTTTCCGTCAAGCGTCCCTTTACCTCATAGTCCGAGGAAAGTATCGCTTTTACCTGCTCTTCCACAAACGGCTGACCATCTTCCACTACCAGAACATATCCGCAGCGGTCTGCCATCGTCCTGATTTCTTCAGCCGGCAACGGATACTGCGAAACTTTCAATACCGGAATATGGCAACTGTCCGTATCCGCCTCCTTCACATAATTATAACCGATACCACAGGCTATCACTCCGAATTCATAATCATATTCGGGATTCAACCCTTCCAGATAATTATAAGGAGATTTGGAGGAAACTTCTTCCAGCTTCTCCTGCTTTTTCACTAAATCCAGATATTGTTTACGCGCATTACCCGGCAGCAATACCCAGTGGGCACGTTCATGATCAGGATTCAACTGATTTTCCTCACGGATATCGGCTACTTCCACACCGGCACGCGAATGTGCCAGACGGGTAACCACACGCATCAGCACCGGCAACTTCAGTTTTTCCGATAGTGTATATGCGTAATCCATCATATCGTATGCTTCTTGTTGGGAAGACGGTTCCAGCATGGGAATCATAGCAAATTTTCCATAAAAACGTGAATCCTGCTCGTTCTGTGACGAGTGCATGGAAGGGTCATCGGCAGCCAGCACCACCAGACCACCGTTCACGCCGGTTATGGCAGAATTGACAAACGCATCGGCAGCCACGTTCATGCCTACATGTTTCATACATACCAAAGCACGTTTTCCTGCGTATGACATACCCAATGCAGCCTCCATGGCCGTTTTTTCATTGGTACACCAAGTGCTGTGCAATTTTCTTTCCTTTGCCAAAGGATTATTCTGGATAAACTCTGTGATTTCAGTGGACGGTGTACCCGGATAGGCATATACACCCGATATGCCGGCATGTATCGCTCCGAGGGCAATTGCCTCATCGCCCAACAATAATTTCTTTTCAGCCATTATCTATTATTTTGTTAATTGTTTCATATCAATGTAAAGGGGTCTGCATCATCCAATACCGGGAATTTCTTCCTGAAAGCCTGCAATGCCTCCATATCGATATCAGCCGATACCGCACTTTCCCTGCTCCACGGACATTCGGCTATCGTTTTTCCGTAGGGATCGATGATGGCGCTGCCACCCGAATATTCACAGGCAGGATCAGTTCCCATGCGGTTCACTCCGGCCACATAGCACTGGTTCTCAATAGCCCGCGCCCGAAGCAGCGCGCTCCAGGCATCCACACGGGGAGTGGGCCAGCTTGCCACATAAAGTATCATGTCGTAATCCCCCAGGTTGCGTGACCAAACAGGGAAACGGAGGTCATAACATACTTCCAAAAGAATACGTACCCCACGGAAGTTCACCACCACACGCTCTGTGCCGGCAGTGAAACGCTTGTGTTCGCCCCCGAAGGTGAACAAATGTTTCTTATCATAATGCTGCACGGCTCCGTCCGGATGGACAAAGTAAAAACGATTATAATAGTTTCCATTCTCACATACTGCTACACTGCCTGCAATAGCACAATTCCGCTCGGCTGCCTTACGCTTCATCCAGTGCAGGGTTTCACTGTCGGCGCTCTCCGCAATTCCTTCGGGTTGCGTACAAAAACCGGTGGAAAACATTTCGGGTAAAACAAACAAATCAGAATCCGGCAGACAACTTATTGCCTCGTCGGCCCTTGCTACATTGGCCTGAGGATTGGCCCATTCTATATTTCTTTGTAGAATTGTTATTTTCATTGTTTTTCATATTATAAGACCCACAAAGGTAACAAATATAATAAGATAGCAAGCATTTTATTACTAACTATTTCCTTTCACTCCCTTTTTTCTTACATGTTTTCATAAATATCCCCTATTTATTCCTCATAAAAAAAGCAGCCCAGCAAGGACAAGCCTTGCTGGGCTGCACTAAATGCCTTATTTTTGTCTCAAACAGTAACGGTTATATGAAACCAATCAGTTGTATTCAAAGTTTTATCGTTTTCACCTTACCCGGAATAACCGTCAGCCGCACCGTCCCATCCCCCTCTATCTCCACTTTCTGGTATCTGGCCTCCACCACCACCTTACCATCCGGTGCCATCAGTCCCCATTGACAAGCATTCTCCTCGAATACACAATAACCGCCGACGGGAGGACAGATGTTCCTATAACAAGGAGGAACCACGATACGCTCACCCGACTTCAGCCCCCATTTCAGCCCCATCCGGAAAGGACGGACATCGCCTATCTCCTCCAGTCTCTTCCGTCTTTTCTCCTCCTCATTCCGTTTCAGTAACAGGTTCATTTCCTCCGCACGCCGCCCGGCCTCTTCCTTCAATCTCTTCACCGCAGAGTCAAAATCCTCCTCACCAGCCTCAGGATTATTACAGGCGATATATCGTTTCCTCTTTCCTTTCTCCACATGATAATAACTCCCTTGCCCGTCCATCACCACGATGCTCCGGTCTGCCAGACGACCACAGCACCAATACACCTCCTCGTCATCCCCTTCCAGCAGACAAGCGAAAACATCGAACACGGTAGACCATACAGGATCCGCCAACTTGCAGGACTTCGGGACACGATAGTCCGGTATCTTCAGATAAAAGCCATAAAAACAGAGACTGTCCTTATGCAGCCCGCGCATGGAAGCATACGCCTTCCGTGTGCGGCTATGAAAGGTCTCTCCCACTTTCAGCAATTCCACGCTACCGTAAGAGCACACCACCGGCTTCTCCCGATAAGTCCTGTCCGTTTTCAAGTCGATGTAAGCATCCGTACCATCATTGCCCGTAACGGCCAGAAGCTCCCCTTTCAGGAATCGCAACCTCCGGCAGCGGTCTATGATGATCTTCGGCTTTCCGTTATCGTCCACCACCCCTGTACGGCCATCTTCCAAACAAACCGCCGCCCGGTCCGCACAGGTGTCGAACACTTCCTTATATCGAGGCATCACTGTCACTCTGTTTCTACGCCTCAGTCCCCACAATCCGCTACATCGGTCATGGAAAGCTTTCAGAACAGAGAGTGCATTCCGCCCCTCTTCCTGATCAGACAAATTCCGGTTCCTGATCGCATCCAGCAACTGTCCATGGGTCATCACCATTTCCCATTCTTCCTCCCGCCTGCCTTCCTCCAAGAGCGAACACGCCACGGACAGCCCGTTTTCCGCTCTTTTCCGAGAAAAGGTGTCACCCAGTATCCGCCCCTCGAACATCGCTTCCCAATCCCGCTCACGGACGGGCAGACCGAATATCCGGTGCAACCCCACATTATCTATCAGCATACAGGATTCCTTATCACCCGATTTCCGTAATCCCCTCCCCACCTGTTGCAAGTATTTCGCCAGTGAAAGCGTGGGACGAGCCAGCTGCACGAACTCCACATCGGGACAGTCGAAGCCCTCGGAAAAGATATCCACATTGACCAGCACCCTGATCCTTCCCTGCCTGAAGCCCTCTACCAGTTCCCTACGCTCCGAAGCAGGCGTTTTGCTGTCGATAGCCACAGCCGACACTCCGTGTGCATTGTAATAGGCGGCTATCTGACGGGCATGGGCTATACTGACGGCATACACCATTCCTTTTTTCCCGGCGGCATACCTCTCGACGCTCTCGTACAACCGCCGGATGCTGACCTGACGGTTCAATACCTCATTCATTTCCTTCACCTGATAATCTCCGTCCACCCCACGTTTCTTCAACGAATTTATTATCTGTTGCTCCCTGCTGTCAGCACGGATAGACACGTAGTCGAAAGCAGACAGCCAGCCTTTCCCGATGAATTCCGCGATGCTCCACGAAGTTGTCAGCGCATCAAACAAATCCGTGAAGCCCTTGCCGTTCAGCCGGCAGGGGGTGGCGGTCATGCCCAGTTTCCTCGCCTCCGGATATCTCTTCCAAAGCTCCCTGTAAGTCTCCGCCAGTGCATGATGCGCCTCGTCAATGACAATCAATCCGGGAGCTTCCCCTATATTCTTCCAGTTACGGGACAACCACTGGATGGAGAATACCCGCACCCTTCCGGATTCTTCCGGCATACTGTCTTTCCCCGTCTTTCCGTTCTTTCCCGTTTTGTCCGGTTCTTTTCCCATTCCATACCGGGCTGCGGTTTCCTCTATCTGCTCCACCAGCTCTCTGCGATGCGCCACAATCCACACCCGCGTGCCGATACCGATACCACAGAGAAACTCTTTCACCACCGCTGCCAGCAGATGTGTCTTTCCTGTGCCTGTAGGCATTTGTACCATGACACTCCGATGGAACTCCCACTCCTTAAAGAGCCTGAGCTTCATCTCCTGCTGGTAGTCACGAAGACCATCGTTCTTGCAATACATCATGGTGCGGATGCCGGTCGCCACCGACAACAAAAGAGGGAAAGGCTGCATGCATCATCGCACACAGCCTATAGTGAATATTCTATCTTTATGAATTCATTTTTATCAGCAGCTTGCTAGTTGATATCGTAAATATTTGATATCGCAAACCGTTCCGCCACTGAATTTAATACGAAACCGATGACAGGGGCTATTTTTCTATGAGCCAGTCGCCCAACGTATGCTCCTCCGCATCAAAGCTGATGCCCACTTTCACCACAGGCAGTCCGCTGAGGGTAAAACGTTCGGGATAGTTTTTCAAATTTATCTGAGACATGGCGGCATCGGCATCCTTGCCTAGTTTCAATTCAATAACATACAACATGTCGGCAGTGCGCATCACCACGTCCACACGTCCCTTCGGGGTACGGACTTCCACATCCACATACATTCCGAAAAGAGAGAAGATGATGTAGAACAACTGCTGGTAATGCCCTTCATAATTCGTGTTATCGCAATAAGGAACGGTGGAGAGAAACTCCTGAAGCAGACGCAAGGCTCCATCCATATCGCCCAAGCGTATCGCACCATACATACGGCCTATGGTAGTAAGCCCCATATCGGTATTGTAAGCCAGATAGTTCGGCAACAGACTCTGCATCAGTCCCACCCGTATCTCCCTGTTCGGAATATCCAGCGTGTAAAGCTCGGTATATTTATCATAGTCCTTTATCGTGACATAGCCGCTCTGATAGAGCAAAGGCGTAATAGTTGTCATCCGCTCGGTAGGGGCATCAAAACTGGCAGCCATAGCCTGCATGCTGTGTCCCACTTCAGAGGGAAGAACATGGAACTTGCGCAGCATCTCTATCAGATAGGTGGGCGTGCCGCTGCCAAACCAATAAGAGTTTAACTTGCCATCTTCGAAAGCATTCAGCAGGCTGAACGGATTAAAAACATCTGGCGAAGGCCAGGTGAAATGATAGCCGTCATATTTCTCTTGCAGTTTCAGTAGGGTATCTTCTTTGCTCATCTCCTGCGAAAGGGCAAAGCGTTCTATATACCCGCCCATCTGTTCCAACATTTCCTCTTTAGTGATACCGCAAATGGCAGCGTAGGGCTCGTCCATGCTAATATTCTTGATATTGTTCAGCTCGCTGAAAATGCTGAGCTGGGAAAACTTGGTGATGCCGGTCAGGAACACAAAGCGCAGATAAGGGTCGCACGCCTTCAACGGACTGTAGAAATTATGCATCACATTACGCAGGACGGGGAGGTTCTCATCCTCGTGCACCACATCCAGCAACGGCGCGTCGTATTCGTCAATAAGGACTACCACCTGCCGGCCGGTCTGCTCGCAGGCACGCTTTATCAGGTCTGCCAACTGGACGTTAACCCCCGCATCATTGTTTTTCGTCAGGCCATATTTCTCATTATATTCCCGCAACCGCCAGGCCAGATACTCATTCAGTTTCTCCTTGTCCAGATGCTTGGCCAAGCTCATGTCAAAGTGCAGCACCGGGTATTCCGTCCACTCGGTTTCCAGCTTTTCGATGGCAAGCCCTTTGAAAAGGTCTTTCTTCCCGGCAAAATAGCAGTGCAGCGTAGAGGTAAGCAATGACTTGCCGAAACGCCGGGGGCGGCTCAGGAAACAATATTTGGAGGCACCGTTCGCCATCCGGTAAATATACTCCGTCTTGTCTATATAAAGATAATTCCCCTCTATGACTTTCTCAAAAGCCTGTATCCCTATCGGGCATCTCTTCAATGACTGTTGCTTCATGGCGCGCTACTTTTTCTGATTGTACTACAAAGGAACAAAATCTAACCGGAAATTCCTAACCGAATGCTCTTTTTTATTATTTCAGATGGACTTTAAAGACAAGACCTCCGGAGAAGTATTTCCCATTATTCAGCTCGGCTACAAGATTTACATAGTCTTTCCAAAAACTATACTCAAAACCTATATTGCAAGTTCTTGCATCATACTCCGCCATCAGGTTCAAGCCATTTATCATTTTTACAGCCCAAGACTCTTGCACAGGCAATCCCAACCGGAAATTCACCCCTATAGCCGGACGGTTATGATGCTCCCAGGTAGCCGGCCGGTCCAGCACCCAGGCAAGATGCACTCCCAACATTCCCAGATTATCAACCCCAATATGCTTCGTAGCAGCAATATAGTAACGGGTGAAAAAGCAATTACCGCCATTCTGGTCACGACTTGATATGCCTCCTCCACCGTAACTGTCATGAGTACCCGGATCGTCCACCCCTATCACGATCTGCGGAGTCCACGTTTTCCACCATCCCTCTTTCCAGACACGAAGACGGAAATTGAAAGACCTGTCCTGATTGGTGTATTTCCCCCACGACTGCTCCGGGAAATATGTAGAACCCTTATTGGCGTAATTCAACGTACAGGTATATCCCACTTCCAGCCAGGGAAAAACCGTAATATTGAGATAATAATTGAAGGTGTATCTCACATCAAAATCATAATAATGCAACGGGGTTATGTCCAGCACATTACCTCCAAGCATAAACGTTTTGTCCTGCTGCATATCGGCCGTCGGCGCATGAAGCAGTCCGGTCGTACCTCTCAACGCCTGTCCACAGACGGAAAAACTGATTGACAGAAATACCAAGACAGCCGTAAGTACCCTGTATAATCTCTTCTTATTTGATATAAATCCCATCTTTTTTCAGCGTTTCTGTGCCAACAGCCATTCAAAGTACTTTTCATGCTCATCCACCAAATGTTCCCACGAATACGCTGTACGGATCTCCTCTAAATTTGCCGCGATAAATTTTTCCTTATCACGCACTACATATACAGCCATATCATTCAACAGCCCGGTTACTTCCGCCGGAGTACTATAATACTCCGCATGATGCTTCAATACCGCCCGGTTGAACAGATTGTCATTGGCTAATATGAAACAACCGGACGCCATAGCTTCCAGTAATGAAGGGTTCGTTCCGCCTACCGAATGCCCATGAAAATAGGCCAAAGAGTATTTTCGTATGGAGTTCAGCTTTTTGAAATCATAAATGCCACCGATGAAACGTACCGACCGCTCTTTACCATACCGGGCCACCAGCTCTTTGCCATGAGGAGTATTGGTTTTTCCCACAATGACCAATGGCCTGCGCCCGTTCTCTTCGGATGCCAGATAGCCGTCAATTGCCATTGCTATATTGTTTTCGGGTTCCAGACGAGCCACCAGCAAATAATAACCATTCTCCTCCAGTCCGAATTCTTTCAGAAACTCCGGATTGTAATCCTCGTGGATATCAGCCCCATACGCCAGAAACTTGCTCTCCTTGCCATACTTCTCTTTGTAATAGTCATGAATGCCCATGTTGTCGGCTATCAAGTAATGACTGTGCTTCACAGTCATCCGTTCTTCCCAAAAGACGAACTTCCGCACCCATCTGTTGAATTTCGTACGCTTGTATTCCAGTCCGTCCATGTTCGTGGTAAACACGGGATGTCTGATGTTCTTTACATTAAACCAAATGTATGCCGGTACAATGGAGGTGTATCCCGCCTCATAAATGATGTCAAACCGCTCCCGTTTCAACGCATCACGCAGTGAAGCAAAATCATAGAAGAAACTCCCTACGGAACTTCCCATCCATGTCTCCGGACTATAGATGTGCTTGATGCGGACTCCTTTGTAACTGTTTTCCTTATAAGGATGAAAATGAGGGGAATAAACGGTCACCTCATGACCTCTGTTTGCCAGACCTACAGATATGTATTCGGCAAACTGCTCGAAGCCCCCGTAATCATTAGGAATGCCACGGGTGCTGATAAAAGCGATTCTCATTGAAAATTAAGTGTATGAAGTTTAGCCCGGCCGCAGAAAGCGACCGGGAATATTAAAAAAAATAAAACATTCGGTTTTTTGTGGGAATGCGGCTGTTTCAGCCCCTCAATCCTGTTTCAAGTTCGTGTTTCAAAGGTGAACACACATATTGGGAACTTTGGCTATAGAAACCTGGTCTTTGTTAAATCTCAGATATCAACCAACAAATCAGTCAAGAATTCATCCAAGCCTACCACTCTTATTTTGGGAAAAGGGAAAGTGGCCAGTATACGAAAATGAGCATCTTCAGATACTATGTACTCTGCATTTGCAACAATAGCACAATCTGCAAATTTATTATCATCCGGATCCGCCTCTATCAAATTGAATTTAAAAGAAGCCTCTTTATAAAGCGTATAAGGACTATGCACTATAGCACTTATAACATTCCGAGCTACACTGGCCGAAGAATACCGTTCTATAATCTCTTCGTATTCATTCAGTATTTCATTAGATACGCACAGCATAAACTTCCCTTGCAGAAAATCTTCCCATATCTTATGGTACGGGCTTTTTGCAGGAAGCGACTGCACCAAACAATTCGTGTCCAGAAACACCAATCGTTTCATGACCGATAAGGAGTGCTGAGATGTTGTTCTCTCAATTCATCCAATTTTTTCTGATCCAACACACCGGAGTCCCACAATTCGTCCAGTTCCTTTTGTGCCTTATCAGCAAAGAAATGAGAAAGAGCCAGTTTCAGCTCATTCAGTTCACTTTCTGTACGAATATTCTTTATAGCATAAAGCAACTCCATCTGGGCTGCATCCGAATACGAGATCCTCATACCTTAATACATTTAATCGTTTTTACAAAAATAATACTTTTCTAATTATCCGCATCACATTATGCCATTCTTTTCCGATTAAAATGAAGATTTAACTTTTCAGAAAAGTTTCCTTTTAATCATTCTAAAAGGAACAAACATGACATTCATCCATGCTGTCCAATAGGCATGTTTAGGGAAATACCGCTTGATGTTCTCTCTGTATCCGGTCGCATCAAAAGTTTCAATGCGCACAATGTATTTATTAAAAAGCAAAGTAGGAAGATATTGAGTACAGATATCTTTCAAAATCGAATCCTTACAATTCAATGAGATATGACCTTTCATATAACTGCCCACAATCAATGACGGATAATCTATGGTAAAAGCCTTGAACTTGTTATGCCCGCCTCTTTTTGCAATGCGTTGTACATGATATATGGGAGTATCGTCTATCAGAAAAACCTTGGCAGCATATTGCGTTAAGAAAACAGAAGTATGCGGAAACAACGCGTTCAATTCTATTTTCCCCATTGCATCAAAGTCTTCTTTCCAAATACTAAACCCTCCACTCCATGAAGACCAATACGATAGCGCATTCATAAAATCATTGAAATTTCCGTATTTACAAATAGCTTTCTTGCCTAAAAATCCATTCGTATGGAACATCAAAGTTTTATTCATCTTTTCTTGTAGTACTTCTTCAATCAAATGTTTCAGTGCTCCTTTCTGAAACAGGTTCTGGCTATTATGAAGTTTCAATAGTTTGCCCTTAGCATAGGTTAACACATGATATGAATTGAGAAACCCTTCACAATCAGCATGATAATAAAACAAATTTATTTTATCCGAAAATTCATCCATCAATGTTTTTACTTCCATTTCAGGATCGTTATCTGAAAGAATGACTTCATAGTCATCCATAGATATCTCTGAGTTCGCTTCATAAATACTGTTCAACGTATTTCGAACTTGATTTATGCGTTTATAACAAGGAATACAGATAGAAAGAACAGGCTTAAATTTATTCATACAATATCTATATTTCAAAAAGAGAAATTAAGCACTCTTTTATCACCACAAATTATATTTTACACAAAAACATTTCTAAATTCTTATGACTTCGTATTCAATACCACCTATCATAGCCCCTCTCATAGCAAATCCACCATTATACATTTCCTTAGACACAACATTATATGCTTTTTGGGCTTTTGATATTAAAAACAAATCAAGAAAAGTTTTTAAGGCAGCATCTGTTCCACTATCATAATCCATATGTGCAATATCACCAGGAATTATATAAACATAAGAAAAACATCTTACTTCATTAATAAAACGAGCACTATCAGAAGTTATCAATATTTTCTTATGAAATGGAGCTATTTCATGTATATAGGAACAAGCATCAAGGCACTTCTTGATCAATATTGAAGCATCTTTTTCCTTTAATATTTTAGATGGTGAGTCTTTAAAATCGCCTAATGCTTGTTGAAATCTATAAGAAATAGAAATATAATCCCCTCCTAAATTCTTCAAATTTTCGTCTATCAAGGATTGCAATTTAAAAGACGGTTTAAAAAGCTCAGCAAACAGATCGTGAAATTCACTTTCTGCAAAGCAAGCATTTGTGTAAATATGATATTGCATTTTATGTTTCTTGACTTTTGCAGCCATTCTCTTTTCTTGAATTTTCCACATTCGTTCAGATAATCCTGTTGAGCGTACTACTGGAGACGATTTTCTTCTATCATATACAATTTCCTCTGGTGAAATATACCAATCGTACATATTAGGAACTAAAT
>OJQT01001051.1_pt1 | contig 10793 bp, 9 predicted proteins | sample 1598771 | NCBI WGS metagenome assembly OJQT01 (sample SAMN03922517, study PRJEB24848) | human gut metagenome | isolation source: stool sample | host: Homo sapiens | place: Germany | collected 2010-02
TTTTTATTGCTTATTATCCGCACCCAAAAAGTTGCATTTATAAGTTGAACTCAAGAATGTTTACCTATCAAATGCTTAGGAGCATTCCTGCAAAGCAGATAGAAACTGGTTCTATTCAGAAAAAAATCAGTCAAGAAAACCTCTGTGAGTATAATATGGTATTACCTAATTCAATTTTGATTGAGAAATATGAAAGTATCATATCTCCATTATGGGAGAAACGCAAACTATGTATTGAAGAAATCAACGCTTTGATTAAGCAGCGAGACGAACTTCTTCCACTCTTGATGAACGGTCAGGCATCGGTAAATTCTGATTTATCGCTCGGTTAAGTTCTATCTTGCGGTCAATGGAGCGCAATAACTTACCGATGCGTTTTTGCTCAGATAATTCGGGAATCCACACTGTGCAATCCTTGATTTTATCAGGTGAAGTGTGACGAATTTTAGTCTGTTGGGCAGCAGCACTTAGCTGTTGCTTAACGAGGGCGGAGGATATGAGATAAAATGCGAAATCCTTATCTAACAAGTCTTCCTTGCAGATAATCTTTGCTACATCTTGACTTTGTATGTATTTGCCGCTTTCAGGAATAATGGCAGTAGAACCAAGCAAGCCTATTGCCTGTTCTGTCAAAGGGGTAATAATATCTCCCTCTTCCATTAGAAACTCAGATTTGAAGTCTCCGACATAATAAAGATTGTCCTTGGACTTGTTCTCCTTAAAACAGTTGTTCTGATAGTCGAAATTGCCACAAGTCAGACGGATATATTCACCCTCAGTGGCGTAATACTCGCCACTGAGACTTGCACCTCTTGTAACATCAAGGATTTCTCCCAATTTATATTTCGTCAAAATCATAATAATCTATTTTGATTTTTTAGATATGATTTGGCTTCATGTTCAAAGCAATTCAAAAAGTATTCTTGTCCATTTTTTACATCTTCTTTATGCTCTGTAGTCCAATATGGATTTTCTTCAACTTCTTTTTTCATCTTAGCTTTTAGCCATTCTACACCATCGTGCAAGTCTTTTTCGGATATAGAGTAATGATTGTCTAACATTTCATTTATCGCAAATGCAGACAACTGAAAACCACCATTCGCATTCAATCCCATAGTGGTCATATATTCGGTTATTTTATCATAATCTATCATATTTTTCTTTCAACTTTTATCTTTATTGCCCAATTTTGCTTCTATCTCTTCAATCGTTGGTATTGTTCCATCCACCTTTTTAGGATAGAGTTTAGATAACTCATATTCAGATATTCCTAAAGGAAGATTACTTCCCTCCAATGCGTATTGCGCAAGTAATGAATCCTTTTGACGACAGATGAGTAAACCGATTGTAGGATTATCTCTTCCCTCTTTCTTGAGGATATGATTGCATGCAACCACATAACCACTTAACTGACCCAAGTCTTGAAAATCAAACTCACCAATCTTAACCTCAATTACCACATAGCATGATAAATTTATGTTGTAGAAAAGCAAGTCAATAAATTTTTCCTTTTGTCCTATCTGAAGTCGGTATTCTTTGCCAACGTATGCAAATCCCGTACCGAGTTCCAGCAGGAATTGGGATATGTTGGCGAGCAATGCATCTTTGAGAATTTGCTCATTGTAGGGTTTCGTTATTCCTGTAAAGGCAAAATTGTAAGGGTCTTTCGTCAGTTCTTGTGCGAGGTCGCTTGCCTCGTCTGGCAATGTACGTGTGAAGTTTGTCAGGGCCTTGCCCTCTCGTTCATATAGTCCTGAGTCCATAAAGTTGAGAAGCACATCACGACTCCACCCCTCTTTCATTGTCTTTTTTACATAAAAGAAAGCCTTTTCTGGTTCAGTTCCATATCTGTCAATCAAATAACGATGGTGTCCCCAAGGTATTGAAAAAAGCATCTCTTTCAATTGTCCCACAGGCTGTGGGACAACTTCAGAAGAGTCTTCCGCAGATTGTGGCCCATTTTCATCCTCTAATTGTCCCACAGTTTGTGGGACAACCTTTAGGTGTTGAGAATAAAGCAAATAGAATTTTTTTGCATAATAGATGTTAGTACGAGAAAGCCCCGTTGAATTCGGATTCTTGAGTTGTAAATCCACAGAGAGATTCTTAATGACACTCTGTCCCCAACGCTCTTCAACGTGCATTTCTTCTATGTCTCGACCAAGTTCCCAATAATACTTGAGCAATTCTCGGTTTACTCTTACGGCGGCTTTGATTTGACTTTGCCGATAACGCACACTAAGATTTTCTACCCACTGGGTATAGTCCTTGTCTATGATGGTCAATCCTTTACTCATTGTCGCCTACATTTACGTTGAATTGCAAAGCATTCAACTGTTTCATGATTTCTTCTTCCAACCGATGGCTTTCTGCAAATTGTTCGGAAAGGGTTTGCTTATAGTTAGCCATACGTTGGTTAAATTCCTCCTCGGTAATATCTACATAATCAATCTTGATGTCGAAATATTGTCCGGCTGAGAGCGAATATCCTTTTTCCTTAATCTCATCGTAGGTAACGGCTACAGAAAAATCATCTACGGCCTCCTTGCGTTGGAATGTGCCGACAATCTTTTCTATCTCCTCATCGTTTAGACGTACTTTCTTCAATCCGTTGGCATCCTTGTATTCCTCACCCAATTTGCTGGCATCAATCAGAATTACCTTATCTGTGGTTGCCGACTTGTCGAAGAATAACACACTTACATTCGTACCCGTATTGGCAAATACATTGCTTGGCATGGAAACACAGCCATATACAATCTTATCATCTACTATTTTATGAAGTATCTTGTTCTCAATACCACTTTTAGCTGTGATAAATCCGGTTGGGATAACAATCGCACCCTTGCCTGTCTTTTTCAGCGAGTTGATAACATGCTGGATAAAGCAAGTATAGATTGCCATTGATTCTTTTTTCTTAGCAGGCACATTAGGCACTCCTGCCCAGAAACGTGCAGGCATGGCAGCTATCTTTTCTCTTGTATCTGAGAAATCCATCTTGAAGGGCGGATTGCTGACAACAAAGTCGAATTGGCGCAGTTGCTGTCCGCCATCGCTCTTATGATAAGGATTAACAAGGGTATCACCTTGAATAGCATTGTCAAGTGAAGAGACAAGCCCATTAAGCAGCAGATTCAGCTTCAGCATCTTGTTGCTTCGTTGAGAAATATCTTGCGAGAAGATGGTACAACGGTCTTCACCAATCTGGTGACTAAGTGCCATAAGAAGGGTTCCTGTTCCTGCTGATGGATCATAACATTCCATACTATGAAGGTCAGCATTGTCACCCACCAAAAGACGGGCCATAATCGTGGCAATAGCATGAGGAGTATAGTATTCCGCGTACTTACCACCTCCGGCTGTATTGTAGTCCTTTATCAGGTACTCAAATATACTGGAGAAGAAATCGTAGTTTTGAGCAAATGCCTCTTCAAAAGAGAAGTTCACAAGCTTGTCCACCAAAGCACGAGCGAATGGCGCACGTTGTGCCGTGTCAGTCACAAACGGTGTTAAAGCCTCAAACAAAGGAATCTTTGTGTTGGCAGTTGTTTGCGTAGAGAAAATATCCGCATTTTGCTCCGCAATGTCTGTCATCGTGGAATCAAAGATTGTATCGAAATCCCCTTTACTTTGCTGGTTCCAAAGGTTAGCTATCAGGTGATAAGGCTCAAGCATAGGAACATCGGGCGAAATGGCACTTTGGATAAGCATACGCTCATCATCCGAAAGGTTCTCGTATGCCGTTTCCCATTTCACATCCCCTATCAGTTTCTTGGCAATATCGCTTTTGGCGTTTTTCAACTCATAGCCAAACTTGTCGTTCAAGAATTTATAGAGAAACACCTGAGTGATTATCTTATATTCGTTGCCATCGTTGCCCATACCGTAAGACTGGCATGTCGCTTTCAGTCCGTCAATGAGCTTTAATGTTTTTTCTTTTATATCTGACATAATTCCTTCTTTTTAAGCCATGCCGTATGTGGCATTGTATTGGTTGATATATTGTTGTGAAATTCGTTGCTGGATGAACTTATAATCGTCCATTTCCGGCCTTATTTGTGGAAAATGATACAAACACCCATTGATAAGAGCCATTACCGTGCGCCCGAAGTATGCATCTTTTTTCAAAATATCGTTACGGTCATATACTTTGGCATCCACATCCTCTTTGATAATATTGAGAATGGCTACAATCTCATCATCAAGGAATGAGAACATCGGCTTCTGCCCTTTCTCTTCTCTTTGTTTGTTGACCTCACGGATGCGCTTGTGTACTCGGGCAAACTTCTCATCCCCTTTATATTTCTTTACCAAAGCATTATTTCGTTTTTGCAAGTCCTGCAAACGGGTTATGATTTCATCCAAAGCCTGAGTCTCTTCGTTGAACTTGGCTATGCTGTCAATCACAAAGCCATGCTCCTTGAAGCGTTCCATAAAAGCATCACGCAGCGACATAAATTCAGGATCGTCTTGGTCGAAGTTCTGGGTAAACGAGGCAATGGTGCGTTGCCATTTCTCTTTCAGCTCCGCTCCACCCGAAATAAGGCGCATTTCTTCCTGTCCAATCTTAGAGAAGGTGAACTCTATATCCATCATCGCCTCATTGATTAGTGTCTTTGTTTCATCACCGATGCTAAAAGCTTCCTTTTGGTTGATGATGCCAATACGCCTTTGTACTTCGGAAAGCAACTGAGGCAACTTCGTGATTTCAAGTTTGGCGAATTGTTCCTTCATGTCCTCATCGCCGAAAGTACGCACGAGGTTTGCCATATTTTTCGCAGATTCCAAAGCCTGTTTTAGGTCAAGCAGAACAGCCTTGTCTTCTTCCGTGGAAATCTCCGAAGAAAACTCTTCCGCATTATCGTAGGAATAATCGAAGAGGGTCTGGCGTACTTTTTTCATTTGTGCCACAATCTCGTCCTTGTCCTCAATCACTTGAGTGAAAGTGTCTGTGGCATTGCCGTCACCAGTCTCTTCCACATCGTTAAAACGATTCAACTCTTGCAGATAAGCCTCGTTTGTTTCTTTGAAGTTACGTTTAATGTCGGCAAAGTCAATGACAAATCCGTAACGCATTCCCGGATATGGACGATTTACACGGGTAATGGCTTGAAGTAGATTATGGTCTTTCAGCTTACGACCGAAATACAAACGCTTCAAACGAGGTGCATCAAAACCAGTCAATAGCATGTTGAAGACAATAAGAATATCTACGGTCATATTCTTTTTGAAATCCTTGACTGTCTGTTTTCTTGTTTCCTTGTCGTCTGTGTCGTGGAGAATGATTCCGGCTTTCAGTGGTCTATACTTTGATTTGTAATCCACTTCGGGTTCACCTACCACAAACGTCCCGTCAGGGAGCTTAATCTTGATAGGCTTTGGTTGGTATTTCTGCCACTCCTCTTGGAATACATCATAAAGCCGTCTTGCTTGTTCACTGGTTTCGCAGATGACCATACCGCCTAATGTATCGTCTCCTTGTATCTTACGGAACTCTTTCAAGTCCTGCATGATATAGTGAGCCAGCTCGTTCACATAGCTGGGGTGCTCTATGATTTCCGATTTGCGGATGTCTTTCTTTTGCACCAATGTGTCCAGCTTGTCGTACACGTCCGAAAGTCGCTCTTTGTAGGATGTTTCTATATCCTCACGAATGATTTTCAGCGTATAACCGTCTGCAATGGACTTGTCATAATAATAGGTATGCAGGTAAGTGCCGAAGACCTTGCAACTTGCACGTTCCTCTTTTAACAGCGGAGTACCCGTGAGAGCTATCTTTATCGAATCAGTGTCCGCATCAAAAAGGTTGGCAAGAAAACATCCACCGGGTTTATAGCCACGGTGTGCTTCATCGAGAATGAAGATACGTTGCAGATTTGTAGCATAGTCATTGATGCGTACTTTTTCCTTATCCTCTGCAAAGCGTTGTATATTCACGACTGTAATCTCAGCTTGGCCGCTTGTTCCTTGTTGTGCTTGGTTGCTGCGGAACTGCTCCATCAGTTCCGCCCTTGTGTTAGCAGTTGAAACCACCAGTCCACGGGCTTCAAATTCCTGTGTGGCTTGCTCCAACAAATCAAGGCGGTCAACAATGAAATAGAATTTGGCGACCTTGTTCTGCTTAGAATAGAAGTCATTGAGAATATAGGTCAGATAATAAGACAAAGCTGTCTTTCCACTACCTTGTGTATGCCAAACAACTCCTGATTTTATTCCCTCGGCAAGTTTCTTACGAATAGCCAATGATGCAAACAATTGCTGGTAACGCATGATATGCTTTTGGTCGGTAGATTCAATCTTGCCGTCCACCTCTCGCTCCATGCGGACGTAAGCGATACCATATCTAATGATGTACAATAAGCGTTCTGGCGAACACATGGAAGTCAATATACGGTTGGTGGGCGTATTGAAATCGAGGTTCGTTTGATATTCGGGACTGGTATGGATTACCTGACAGTTGTAATCAGACAGTATTTTCTTTTCCGCTACCCTGTCAATCTCCTTATATGGATAATCATGATGGTATGGAGCAATTTTCTGGCCGCTTGGGTTTTCCTCACGAAAGCAATTGAATGGAGAATAAGTGCGTGCGCCTGTACAATAGAAAGCCCCTTGTATGGGTACGATACCACCCAACGCATCGTATTCCATATTATTACTGAAAATCATCAGTTGGGTTATATTGATGAAGCGACGGAACTTCTTATTCGGGAAACGCTCTTTGTTCATCCGTGCGCTTTCTGCCAGCATACCACCATGATTATTTGGTTTCTTTACTTCTACGAAGCAAAGCGGCAGTCCGTTTACAAACAGGGTGATGTCTGGCCGGAACTCATCCTGACCATTCTTGCAAGTAAACTCAGCTGTAAAATGGAAAGTATTGTTTTCGATATTGTCAAAGTCAATCAGTTTTACAGGAGATACGACTTTAAGGCGGTTGTAAAAGCCACGTCCAAGGTCATCATCGTTCAGTTCTTTGCGGATGTCTTTCAGCACTTGCATCCATTCACCCTCATGACCAGGGTTCAGTTTTTTGAACTGTTGCTCAAAAACAGGTAAAAGAATATTCGTGTCACCGTCATAGACTGTGCCGTTCTTATCTTCACTCAGCTTACCAAAGTAAGTATATCCTATTCGGGTAAGATGAACCATTGCAGGCATCTGTACCCGAGTCGCTTCAGAAAACTGCTTCATGCCTTTTGAGACAATATATATGATTTATACTCGCGAACTATCAATTCTTTAATATCTACTTCCAACAAATCTGCAATCCTTAGCAAACTGGTTATATCTGGCTGCGATGTGTTTGTACACCATTTTGACACAGTTGATGGATTAACCCCCATTTGTTCTGAAAGCCATTTGCTGGTACGTTTTTTCTCTACTAAAACGAGTTTAATTCTGTTTACGTCTTCCATTATTGCATCTTTTGATTGCAAAAATAATGATTATTTTTCATTTTCGTTATTGTTTGGAAATAAATTTATTAACTTTACACTCGAATATTTAAATCAGATAGGCTATATGAATATTATATTTACTGCCAAAACAATTATTGATGGAAACTTTGCACTGAAAGAGCCAGTACAGATATTATATTGTTTACATAAAATTAGTTTATATCTTGAGGGCGGAATGTACATGTTATCTGTTTCCAAAGAGATTAGTATTGAGCATTCAGATTTAGTCGAATTGTCTAAAAATGGAGAAAACAAATCATTTACCATGAATGTGGACAAATACCTTGACAGTAGGGTGCTTGATATATTTCGTAATATAGAAGTTTATGGTGGATTTCAACATGGCATAATGAAAGTCTATTATAATGAATACTTAGACTTATCATGGACAGACAAGGCTAAAAACGAGTTATTGTTTTCTATGAGAAAATCATTAAACAAACAGAAAAAGGTATTAATTACTAGTGACAATTTCTCTAAACTAATGCTTGATAAGACATTTATACCAGAAGCCAAAGTTCCATATAATTTCTTTCGAGAAGCTAATAGCTATCTAGACAAACTAGATTATATTTCTGCTTATATTCATTTTTACATGATTTTAGAATATTGTTTTGCAAAGGGTAAATTTTCTGGAGAGCAAAAACAGAATTTTAAGAAATCTAACATGCTTAAATATGCTGTATTATCGACAATAAGCATGATTAAAGAGCGGAACTATGATTTGTATTTAGAGATTAAACAGGAATGCACCGATAAACACAAAGAACTGAATTTTGATTCTCTTATTGACATAATGTATTGTTATCGCGGAGAATTGTCACACGCAACGAAAAGAGCTGTTTATGAAGAAAAGCAAGAATTGGTAAAACCAATAACACTCTTCATTTCATCTGTTTGCTTTTCTGTTTGTGGCAACATAAAAGTATATTGTGATAAATTTGTTTCGGAAGATACACGAAAACGCAGAGTGAATGATCACATTCAAGAATTAGAAAAGCGACTTGGACTTGAATAACATCAAATTCTACCCAATAACAAATAAAATATCACAGAGATTAACTAATATTCTATTTGTAATAATGTGAAACTCAAACCTTTTGTTTTCGCATTGTTTTCGCAAAACGAAAATCAGCGATTTACGCACAAACGTAAGTCGCTGATTTCTAAAGTGGACCAGCCTGGGCTTGAACCAGGGACCTCCAGATTATGAGACTCTAATACTAACCTTGTATAAGGCAGATTGTCAACACATTAATTATCTCTATGTAAGTTCAGAGGTCAACAATAGGTCAACATTGAACTTACTCTGCAAAGTTAGCAATAATTCCTCATATCAAGAATTAAATCACTGTTTCTTATTATACCCAAATGCAGAATTTTTTATATATGTGTACCTGCTATGCTATATTTAAAACTTCGCTCCATGTATTATATTCTTCCACTGCTTCTTAGTATCTTTACTGTAGATAAATCAATTACCAACCTATTTATTGCTACACAAATATGCAAGTAACACCCAAGAAGACTAACACAATTCATTATTTACCACAAGAGATTAGAGAGACTAGATTAACAGAGGTTACATATTTACCTATTACAAGGGAAATGTTAGAACAACTATTCTCAAATTCAGCTAAGAAGGATAAGCATAAATTAGTTAAGAAGAGAAGGAGGTAATTAATAAGGCAGCAATTAGAAGGTAAAGAGAGGTAGTAAGTTAATAAACCTACGACCTCTCTTTGTTGTTAAAACTCAAACCCAATCTTGAGATTGACAGAACCACATGTCTTGTTCTCTTTGGTTGAACCTGTATACCCCTCGTTTATGTCTATGATATATCCAAGTCCTACATTAAGAAACATATTACGTCCCAATGCAAAGCTTGTTCCCACGGTTGGATTGGTGTAGAAGCCATTATTACATGAAACATCATATCCTGCTTTCAACTGTACAAACGGTGAAACCTTCTTGTCATTGAAGTTGTACTTGGCATCTGCATAAATAGGGAAGGCGTTATCTACATAGCCGTCTGCGTATTGCGGATAATTGATATACCCTCCACCTATACCAAGGAAGATGTTTGAATTAAGTTGATAGCCTATGGAAGCTGTGAAACCAAAGTTCATGGCACTCTCTACGCTTGATGCACCGACTGCGAAATGTCCTTCTACTGCGTACCTCATACCTCTCTGTCTTTCGGGATTAACACTGTACACATTACTAATACAGAGAGTGAAGGTTAATAATATAGTGAATAGTCTGATTCTCATAGTAGTTATTTCCTCTGATATGTCATTTTAGAATATTCCTTGTCACCATCTGACTTCTCTTCATAACATTCAAGTACCAACTTGGTAGAAGTCAACTCTGTAACTTTCAAATCATACACATCTGTATCTGAACCATAGCGTAAAGATAGAAGACCATTACTTAATGTCCATTTACCATTACCAATAACAGAGTTATCTAATTCATATTCAGTGAATGTTCCGTCTGCTCTAAATGTCAAATGTCCATAATCATAACATTCTCCTTCGGGGACTCTCGACCACTCTTCATCATATTCGGGATATGCAGGATTCTTCTCATATCCTTCTTCATAAACCAATATCCACTGACCTACAAGTTTCTCGGAAGTAGGAGTATCATCATCGTCATCATCACCACAAGCGGTAAAGTTCAAACACAACACAACCATTAACAAGGTCGTTCCAATAAATCTCAATGTTCTCATAATTGATATAAATTTAATTCTGCCAACCTGTTCCCCTACGGTAGGCATTATTAAATAAAGAAGGTGCAGGGAACTATTAACTTCATCCTATTGACTGGCTTCTCGCATTGCCTGTAGTATGGATAAAGCAACAGCAACCCCACACCTATTTAGAGCTATGAAATCCCATAAAGGGAAACATAATCAAACAGATATGGGTGCTATTGCTATCATCTTCATACTACTTCCAAATCTTGCGAGAATTTGTCAATAGAAGATAATATCAATAACACCTTTCGTAATAAATACAAGTCAACCTTAACGCTAAAGGCTGAAACTGCCACAAAGTTACGAAAGATGTTTATATTTGCAAGAACTATTGTTCATTAATCATTGAGAGCTGTCTCTACTCAATAATTCAAGGTTGGTATGAAACTTGCCAAATCCCCATATAAGTAGAAATTCTGAGCTTCCATACCAACCTAATTATCAGAAGCTAAGACAATCATAGGTATTAAGTAGTTCCTCTTGCCTTAATCCCAAGTATCTCTTAGTAATTGATACACTGGAATGATTGAATAGCTCCATGAGCTTAACAAGTGCAAGCTCTGAATTAT
>OJQT01001054.1_pt1 | contig 10736 bp, 7 predicted proteins | sample 1598771 | NCBI WGS metagenome assembly OJQT01 (sample SAMN03922517, study PRJEB24848) | human gut metagenome | isolation source: stool sample | host: Homo sapiens | place: Germany | collected 2010-02
ACGTAGACGATACCTCCAGCATTACCGTACCGGAGATGAAGGCGCGCGTGCGCCGCATGCGGGATGTCGATTGCGTGGTCATCGATTACCTGCAGCTCATGCAATCTGGCAAACGCACGGAAAACCGCGTGCAGGAGGTTTCCGATATCACGCGGAATCTGAAGCTGATGGCGAAGGATGTCAACGTCCCGGTCATCACGCTTGCCCAGCTCGCCCGTGGCACGGAGGGGCGCGGCAAATCGCACCGCCCGCAGCTTTCCGACCTGCGTGAATCCGGCTCCATTGAGCAGGATGCGGACATCGTTATGATGCTGTATCGCGAAGATTATTATAAGGACGACAATCCGCCGGAGGAGGTCAACGCAAACATCACCGAGGTGATCGTCGCCAAAAACCGGCACGGCCCTGTGGAAACGGTAGAGCTTGGCTGGAATCCGGATTATACGATGTTTACCACTTTGGAGAGAAACCGCGATGAAATGTAGGGCTCTTGAAACGATTCAGCGTCATCAGCTGCTGGTTCCCGGCGCGGCGGTCATCGCCGCCGTCTCCGGGGGAGCGGACTCGATGGCGCTGCTCTTTCTTCTGGATGAAATCCGGGAGGAATTTTCGCTGAAACTATCCGCTGCTCACATCAATCATGGCCTGCGCGGCGCGGAGGCGGACCGGGATGAGGCGCTGGTGCGCGATATCTGTGAACGTCTGAAGCTTCCCATTTCTGTCCTTCACGCGGATGTAGCGATGGAGGCGAAGCGGACGGGAGAAGGGATCGAGGAATGCGGCAGGCGCGTCCGTTACGCCTATCTGGAATCGCTCGACGAAAACGCGCTCATTGCAACAGCGCATACGCTGGATGATCAGCTTGAGACCTTTCTGATGCATTTTGCGCGCGGCGCGGGCCTGCGCGGCCTGTGTGGCATCCCGGCAAAGCGCGGGCGGATCATCCGTCCACTCATTGATTGCACAAGGGGAGAGGTTGAGGCATATTGCGCAGAGCGTCGGATTCCTTATGTGATTGACAGCACGAATCTCTCGCATGATTATGTCCGCAACCGGGTGCGGCTGGAGATCGTGCCGGCGTTGCGGGGGATCAACCCAAATGTGCATGAGGCGGCGCGCCGCTGCATCGATACTCTGTCCACTGATGAGGCGCTATTGGAGCGGCTTGCCGCACAGGCCTTGGAGAGTCTGAAAAGGGAAACCGGTTATGACGCTGCAAAGCTTCTCAGCCAGCCCAGAGCTCTGCAAACTCGAATCATTGAGCAAATTCTGAAGGAAGAGGGATGCATACAGCCCGCGTATTGCCATATCACGACAGTAGCGCATTTGTTGGAGCAAGGGCAGGGAAGTGTACAGGTAGGCGGCGGCATTACCGTGCGCGTCCGGCGCGGCTCACTTGAATTTCCCCGGGAAGGCAGCACAATGGAGGGCCGGTCAATTCTCCTCTCACCGCCGGAATGGCCTGCCGCACAGGCTTGCGAGCTGGGGGAAGAGCGCCTCTCCTTTTCTTTTGTTTACAAAAAAGATTTTGTAAAGATACAAAAAATTCATAAACACCGGTTGGCGAATTGCTTGGATTATGATAGAATACATGGTAACCTGATTTTACGGCAGCGCAGGGCTGGCGACCGCCTGCGCCCCGCAGGAAGAGGCTGTACCAAAACCTTTAAGAATTTGTTTCAGGAGCTGGAGGTTCCGCCGGAGAAGAGAAGCGGCATGCCTGTTCTGGGCGATGCGGCCGGCCCGGTGTGGACCCTGTTTTTTGGCGCGGATGAACGGGCCGCCGTCACGGACGAGACGGAAAAAATATTGATCATCACCAGCGGGAGGACACAGTAGTGCATAACGATATTGAAAAAATCCTGCTCGACGAGGAAAAATTGTCGGGCATTGTAAAAGATCTGGGGGCAAGGATCAGCGAGGATTATCAGGATAAGAATTTGCTGATGATCAGCGTCCTCAAAGGTTCCGTCGTCTTCATGGCGGATCTGATGCGTGCGATTACGATCCCATGCCGCATCGATTTCATGGCGGTATCCAGCTACGGCTCCGGCACAAAGACAAGCGGCGTCGTCAAGATCGTAAAGGATCTGGATATCAACTTGGAAGGGTATGACCTTCTGATCGTTGAGGATATTCTCGACAGCGGCAAAACGCTTCACTACATACGCGAGATTTTGACCGCGCGTAATCCGAAGAGCATCCGCATCTGCACGCTGCTGGATAAGCCGGAGCGCCGCCAGGTCGACTTGGCCGCGGATTATGTGGGCGCGTGTGTGCCGGATGAATTTGTTGTGGGCTACGGCCTCGATTATGATGAAAGATATCGCAATCTTCCGTATGTGGGCGTTCTGAAGCCTTTTGTCTATGGCGGTAAATGATTGCATTGATGAAATCTGCCGTTTTGGGCAAGATAGCTGAAGGAGTGATTGATTAACTTGGATAAGAAAAGGAACTGGCGTGTTTTCCTGCCGTATTTATTGCTGCCGGTCGTATTGATTCTGGCGCTGTCTTTCTTTACCACGACGCAGAACCGGGTGAAGACGGAATATTATCAGATCGTCCAGTATTTCGATCAGGGCGAGGTGACCGCCTATCGTTTTAATTTAAGCAGCCGTGTGTTGGAGTATCAGCTCAAGGGCAGCAGCGAGTGGCAGAAATACACGGTTCCCAATGCAAATCTGTTCATTGAAGATGTTCATGAGTCTGTGCGCGATTACAATAAAGCGCATCCGGACGCTCCCATCAAATACGATATGGAAGCGGGGAGCGCCAATTCCTGGTGGGTAAGCCTCCTGCCGACGGCGCTGATGATCGTGCTGCTGATCGGCGGCCTAGTCTATATGACGCGCCGCATGAATCAGACGATGACCAACGAGACGAACCGGACGATGAGCTTCGGCAAGGCGCGTGTCAAGCAGGTCAAGGATGAGAAGCGCAAGACCACCTTTGCCGACGTTGCGGGCGCGGACGAGGAAAAGGAAGAGCTTTCCGAAATCGTTGCATTCCTCAAGGAGCCGCGTAAATTCAACGATCTGGGCGCTCGTATTCCGAAGGGCGTATTGCTCGTCGGCCCTCCCGGTACCGGTAAGACGCTGCTGGCCCGCGCGGTGGCAGGCGAGGCAAACGTGCCGTTTTTCTCGATTTCCGGCTCGGATTTCGTAGAGATGTATGTCGGCGTGGGTGCGTCCCGCGTGCGCGACCTGTTTGAGCAGGCCAAAAAGAATTCTCCGGCGATCATCTTCATCGATGAGATCGACGCGGTTGGCCGTCATCGCGGCGCCGGCATGGGCGGCGGACATGATGAGCGCGAGCAGACGTTGAACCAGCTGCTTGTTGAGATGGATGGCTTCGGCGCAAATGAGGGCGTTATCATCATTGCGGCGACGAACCGCCCGGATATCCTCGACCCGGCACTGCTGCGCCCCGGCCGGTTTGACCGTCAGGTCACGGTTGGCTATCCGGATCTCAAGGGCCGCGAGGCGATCCTGAAGGTCCATGCCAAGGGGAAACCTTTGGCCCCGGATGTCGATCTGAATGTCATTGCGCGTTCCACCGTAGGATTTACGGGCGCAGACCTCGAGAATCTTCTGAATGAAGCGGCACTGCTTGCCGCACGCCGGAATCAGAAGGCGATCACGATGGCGGAGATCGAGGAAGCGACGATCAAGGTCGTTGTCGGCACGGAGAAAAAGTCCCATAAGATGAGCAGCAAGGAGAAGAAGCTGACCGCTTATCATGAGGCGGGCCATGCTGTCGCAACCTTCTTCCTGCCGAGTCAGGATCCCGTCCATCAGATTTCCATTATCCCGCGCGGTATGGCGGGCGGCTATACGATGTCCATGCCGAAGGAGGATAAGAGCTATACCTCCAAAAACGATATGCTCGATGAGCTCGTTGTCCTGCTCGGCGGGCGAGTGGCGGAAGCGCTGATCCTCGGCGATATTTCCACCGGTGCGTCCAACGATATCGAGCGCGCCACGGAGATTGCGCGCAAGATGGTCACCAAATACGGCATGAGTGAAACGCTTGGCCCGATTGCCTTCGGCTCCGGGAACGACGAGGTGTTTCTCGGCCGCGACTTCAGCCATACGCGCAACTATTCCGAAAATGTGGCATCCGAAATCGATGAGGAGATCAACCGCATCATCGTCAATGCCTATAACCGCTGCCGCTCCATTCTGGAGGAGCATCAGGATAAGCTGCATAAGGTTGCCCATTACCTGTATAACCACGAGAAGGTGGACGGCGACCTCTTCAAAGAGCTCATGACGAACGATACGATCGAGATGGAGCCGATGGATGAGACGGAACAGCTTCCGGCGCAGGAGTTCCCGCCGAAGACCGGGCCGGACGTGGTGGGGGAACCGGCGCAGGAGCCGGAGACTTCCGCGGATGATCAGCCGCCTGAGGGTGTCTGACTCCTGAATGATGATAGAGAGCCTGAAGCCGCTGGGTGTCCGGCGCGGTTCAGGCTCTTTTCTGCGTTTGGATGCCTTCAGATTATTCCATTTTATAACAATTTCTGCAGGTGCATATCCGCCTTTTCCAGCGAATTGGCCCGCTATCTTGGCCCTTACCCTTGACACAGACCCAAGATATCGTGTAAAGTAGTATTCTGATAAAAGGAAATTTTTGTATTTATATTCCCGAAAAGGAAAGAGAAGGCGGCATGAATTCCTTTTCATGCAGCGTATGATCGTTTGGAAAGCGCTTCTTCTTTCTGCGAAAGGATGACCGGTTAAATGCCCAGGAAAAAGGCCAGCTATGGCAATGAAAATATTACATCGCTCAAAGGGGCGGACCGGGTGCGCAAGCGTCCGGCCGTTATCTTTGGCTCGGATGGGCTGGAGGGCTGCGAGCACTCGATCTTTGAAATTCTCTCCAACTCCATTGATGAGGCGCGTGAGGGCTTCGGCAACAAGATTGTGGTGACCCGCTATATCGACGGCTCGATCGAGGTGCAGGATTTCGGCCGCGGCATTCCGATGGATTACAATGAGAATGAAGGCAAGTTCAACTGGGAGCTCGTCTTCTGCGAGCTCTATGCGGGCGGCAAATACAACACCAACGACAGCGACGGCAGCTATGAATATTCGCTCGGCCTCAACGGCCTGGGCCTCTGCGCCACGCAGTATTCCTCGGAGTATATGGATGCAGAGGTGCACCGGGATGGCTGGTGCTATCAAATGCATTTTGAGCATGGGGAGCCAGCCGGAGCTTTAAGCAGGGAGCCTTATAAAAAGAAGGATACCGGCTCCACCATCCGTTGGCGGCCCGATCTGAAGGTCTTTACGGATATCAACGTGCCGCTGGAGTATTATCAGGAGACGATTAAGCGGCAGTCTGTCGTGAATGCCGGGGTGCGCTTTGTCCTGCGGGATCAGACGGAGAAGGGCTTTGATACCTACGAGTATTTCTATGAAAACGGCATTTCCGACTATGTGAAGGAGTTCGCAGGGGAAGAGGCTTTCAGCAGCGTGCAGTTCTGGCAGACGGAGCGTAAGGGCCGCGACCGCGCGGACAAGCCCGATTACAAGGTAAAGATCAACGCAGCCCTCTGCTTCTCCAATAAAAAGCAGATGAAGGAATACTATCACAATTCCAGCTTTCTGGAGCATGGCGGCGCGCCGGAGAAGGCAGCGCGCAGCGCCTTTGTTTCCCAGATTGACGCCTATCTCAAGCAAAACAGCAAGTATCTCAAGAGCGATAGCAAGGTAAGCTTTCAGGATGTTGAGGACTGCCTGATCCTCGTGGTCTCCTCCTTCTCCACCCAGACCTCCTATGAGAACCAGACGAAGAAGGCCATCACCAACAAATTCATTCAGGAGGCCATGACGGATTTCCTGCGCCATCAGCTTGAGGTCTATTTCATCGAGAACCGCCTGGAGGCCGACAAGATCGCTGAACAGGTGCTCATCAATATGCGAAGCCGCATCAAGGCGGAGACGACAAGGCAAAATCTCAAAAAAACGCTGCAAAGCTCCAACGATCTGACCAACCGCGTGGCAAAGTTCGTTGACTGCCGCAGCAAGGACGTTGCGCAGCGGGAGCTCTTCATCGTGGAGGGCGATTCGGCGCTCGGCTCCTGCAAGCAGGCGCGCGACCCGGATTTTCAGGCGATCATCCCACTGCGCGGCAAAATCCTCAACTGCCTGAAATGCGAATATGATAAGATTTTCAAAAGCGAGATCATTACGGATCTGATTAAGATCCTCGGCTGCGGCGTGGAGGTCAGAAGCAAGGCGAGCAAGGAGCTTTCCTCCTTCCATTTGGACCTGCTTCGGTGGAATAAGGTCATCATCTGCACGGATGCGGATGTAGATGGCTTCCAGATCCGCACCCTGGTGCTCACGATGATCTACCGCCTGATGCCGACGCTCATCGACGAGGGGAAAGTATTCATTGCGGAATCTCCGTTATATGAGATTAATTATAAAGGACAGACGTGGTTCGCCTATACGGAGAAGGAAAAGGCTGACGTGCTCGCAGAGCTTGGCGACTGCCGCCCGAAGCCGGATATCCAGCGCTCCAAGGGCCTTGGCGAAAACGACGCGGACATGATGAGCCTGACCACGATGAACCCGGCCACGCGAAGGCTTATCAAAATCGAGCCGGACGCGGCAGCGGAGACCTCCCGGATGTTCGATATGCTGCTGGGCAACAATCTGGCGGCGCGCAAAACGCATATCGCGGATAACGGGCACCTGTATCTGGATTTGACGGACGTAAGTTGAAACAACGGACGGTCAGGATGCGTGCTAAGGCAAACAGTTGAAAAGAGACATACGCTTTCTTTCCGGCTGCGAAAGGATGGACATTTCATATGGCTCCTAGAAAAGGTAAAAAGAATACGGAGAAAAAACCAGAGGTCAATGTCAACGCCCATATCCTGGGCGCGGGCGAGGTGGTCAACCAGCGCATTACAGAGACACTGGAGACAAACTACATGCCCTATGCGATGAGCGTGATTTTATCCCGCGCGATCCCGGAGATCGACGGCTTTAAGCCATCTCACCGCAAAATTCTATACACAATGTATAAGATGGGGCTTCTGACCGGTGCCCGGACCAAATCGGCCAATATCGTTGGCAGCACGATGAAGCTCAACCCGCACGGCGATGCAGCGATTTATGATACCATGGTCCGCCTCTCCCGCGGGTATGAGGCGCTCCTGCACCCGTATGTTGATTCCAAGGGGAATTTCGGTAAAGCGTATTCCCGCGATATGCAGTGGGCCGCCTCCCGTTACACAGAGGCAAAGCTCGACCCGATCTGCAACGAGCTGTTCCGCGATATCGACAAGGATACGGTTGATTTCGTGGATAATTACGACGGCAAGCTCAAAGAGCCGACGTTGCTTCCGGTTACCTTCCCGTCGATTCTGGTCAACGCGAATACAGGTATTGCCGTCGGCATGGCGAGCTCCATCTGCCCCTTTAACCTCAAGGAGGTCTGCGAGACGACGATTGCGCTCATGCAGAATGAGGAGCATGACGTGGCCGATACGCTCAAGGCGCCGGATTTCACGGGCGGCGGCCTGATCCTTTATGATCGCGCGGAGGTGGAGAATATCTACCGCACCGGTCGCGGCGGTATCCGTGTGCGTGCGAAATACGCCTACGATAAGGCCAACAACTGTATTGACGTCACCCAGATCCCGCCGACCACCACAATCGAGGCGATCATTGATAAAATGATCGACCGCGTCAAGGCGGGCGTCATCCGCGAGATCAGCGATGTGCGCGATGAAACGGGCCTTGCCGGTATGAAGCTGACCATCGACCTCAAGCGCGGCGTGGACCCGGAGAAGCTCATGCAGAAGCTTTTCCGCATCACACCGTTAGAGGATACCTTTTCCTGCAACTTCAATGTGCTGATCGCAGGCGTGCCGCGCGTGCTCGGCGTGAAGGAGCTGCTTAACGAGTGGATTGCCTTCCGTGTAGAATGTGTGAGGCGGCGCACTTTCTATGACCTGACCAAGAGCAAGGATAAGCTCCATCTCTTGCAGGGCCTTGCCAAAATCCTGCTGGATATCGACAAGGCAATCCGGATCATTCGCCAGACGGAGGAGGAGAGCGAGGTTGTTCCCAACCTGATGATCGGCTTTGGGATCGACGAGACGCAGGCGGAATATGTGGCGGAGATCAAGCTGCGCCACTTAAACCGTGAGTATATTTTGAAGCGGACAGAGGATATCGACCGTCTGGAAAAAGAGATTGCCGAGATGGAGGATATCCTTGCCCACCGCCGGAAAATTCAGCAGATCATCATCGGTGAATTGCGCGATGTAATTGAAAAATATAGCCAACCCCGCCGCAGCGAGCTGATCTATGCGGCGGACGTCGTCGTAGAGGAGGAAGAGGAGGATACGCCGGATTACCCGGTGCATCTGTTCCTCACGCGCGACGGCTATTTCAAAAAGATCACGCCCTTGTCCCTGCGCATGAGCGGGGAGCAAAAGCGCAAGGATGGCGACGAGATCACGCAGACGATGGAATCGACGAACAGCCGCGAGCTTTTGTTCTTTACCAACCGTTGCCAGGTGTATAAGGCCAAGGTGTCCGATTTCGATGATACAAAGGCGAGCGTCCTCGGCGATTTCGTTCCCGCGAAGCTGGGAATGGAGGAAGGGGAGAGCATCGTCTATATGGCCGTGACGAAGGATTACAGCGGATTTATGCTTTTCTTCTTTGAAAACGGCAAGGTTGCCAAGGTGGAGCTTTCCGCCTATGAAACGAAGACGAACCGCAAAAAGCTTGTGAAGGCCTATTCCGATAAATCCCCGCTGGCAGCCGCCCGCTTCATCGCGGAGGATTGCGAGCTGGTGCTCCAGTCGAGCGCAGGGCGGTTGCTGCTGCTGCATACGGGTGCGATTGCTCCAAAGACGACGAAGGATACCATCGGCGTAGCTGTGATGACGCTCAAGCGCGGCCAGAAGCTGCTGCGTGTGCGGGATTATCAAGAAGGGGAGTTTGCAAAGCCACACCGCTATCGCACGAAGAATTTGCCTGCCGCAGGCGCGCTGCCCAGCGCAGAGGACGAGGGCGAGCAGCTTGCACTCAAATAAGGCAATCAGGCTTGTTTCAATTGAGAAAGAAGGATTCCTATGGTCATCGATGTACACGCGCATATCTTCCCGGAAAAAATTGCGCGCAAGGCGACGGACAACATCGGCCATTTTTACGGCTGCTCCATGGCGGCGGACGGCACGGTGGAAAACCTCCTGCGCTGGGGCGATCAGTATGGGGTGGATCGCTTTGTGGTGCATTCTGTGGCGACAAAGGCAGAACAGGTCGATTCCATCAATGCCTTTATCGCAGAGCAGGTGCGGCTCCATCCGGATCGTCTGATCGGGTTTGCCGCGCTGCATCCGGATAGCGACCACATCTCACAACAAGTGGAAGAAGCCATTCAAATGGGGCTTGCCGGCGTAAAGCTCCACCCCGATTTTCAGCAATTCCATCTCGACGATGAGAAGGCATTCCCGATCTATGAGGCAATCGAGGGGCGCATGCCGCTGCTGGTACATACGGGCGACAGCCGCACGGAGTATTCGAAGCCCTGGCGGCTGGCCAAAATGATCGACCGGTTCCCGAAGCTCGATGTGATCGCGGCGCATTTCGGCGGCTATTCCGAGTGGGAAAACGGCGCGTTAAGCCTTGCGCTCAAGAATGTGTATGTGGATACCTCCAGCAGCCAATTTATATTGACGCCGCATCAGGTACGGGAGCTGATCGATATTTTCGGCGCGGACCACGTGCTGTTCGGCACGGATTACCCGATGTGGAACCCGCAGGACGAATTGGAGAAGCTTCAGCTTGTGCCGATGACAGGGGAGGAGCGGGAGCTGATCCTGCATGGGAATATGGAACGGCTGCTGGCGAAATACCAACAGAAATGATAGGAAATCCCGCAATGCTTGAAAGGAACCATAGCGTATGGTATAATAGTTACGCTGCAATTCGCTTTCTGGCGGTTGTCGGTACTGGAAGTGGCTTCGACTTTGACGGGGAAGAGCCGCTTCCTTTCATTTTTTGAGGTCGTCCTTCAACTTTTTAATCCCCCGGCGGATCGCCTCTGTCCTCGGCACTTGTGTTTGTTTGCAGTATGCATCAAGAATTGTATTGCATTCGGCGTCAAGTCGGACGTGTGTGGAAATGCCTTTGGGATTGTCAGTGGGACGCCCCATTTTCTTTTTTTCGGGCAATCATTTCACCTCACTTTCGTAGCCCAAATTTATCTTATCATTTTGTGGCACGTTCGTTGGTCATCTTAAATCACGGATCGGGAAATCGGTACGCGCTCAGGCCGCGCGGGCCCACGCCTTTTCCCTGGTTGGAAAAGGGTGCAAAAGAACAATTTTTGCACGGCACTGCGGCAGCGGCAAGATCGAGACACGACCGGACCCGTTCGGCGAACCTTCCCAAACTCGGCGGCTCACGCCGCCTCAGACACATGGAAAGGTTCGTTTTTTTGCTCTGCGGATCAAAAAAATCCCCTCACGTGCACGCAATAAGTGGGTGGAACTTGCTGCCTTGGCCTGCCGACAGGTTTTATCTTCGCCGTCGGCTACAGATTACGAAAGGTTTTCGAAGCCGTATATGACCTGCAACTGACTGTATCTCTAAAACCTATCTGAAGGCCAAGGCAGCATATCGCTTTGCTCACTGCGTGGCTTGTGAGGGGATTTTTTCATCGCGTCTCACGCGGTGAAAAAACGGGCGCACAAATTG
>OJQT01001055.1_pt1 | contig 10734 bp, 8 predicted proteins | sample 1598771 | NCBI WGS metagenome assembly OJQT01 (sample SAMN03922517, study PRJEB24848) | human gut metagenome | isolation source: stool sample | host: Homo sapiens | place: Germany | collected 2010-02
AGGCTGTGCGAACGGACAAGAACTGAGTCCGGTTTTTCGTACAGCTCTTTTTGTAGAATAGTAAGTGTGAAACTATAACTTTGGAGGTTGCTGAAATGGCTGAGAATAACACAAGCAATATCGGCTTTGAAAAACAAATCTGGGACGCGGCTTGCGTCCTGCGCGGAAACATCGACGCATCCGAATACAAGTCCGTCGTTCTCGGATTGATTTTCTTGAAATACATTTCTGATCGCTTCGAGGCAAAGTACAAGGAACTGGTTGAAGAAGGCGATGGATTTGAAGAAGACCAGGACGAATACACTGCCGAAAACATCTTCTTTGTCCCTGAGAATGCACGATGGAGCGCGATTGCTGCTGCCGCTCACACGCCGGAAATTGGCACGGTGATTGACGATGCAATGCGCAGTATTGAGAAAGAAAACAAGCGTCTCAAAGATATTCTTCCTAAGAACTTCGCCCGTCCAGAGCTGGACAAGCGGCGTCTTGGTGAAGTGGTTGATCTCTTCACCAATATTCAGATGATCGAGCATGGAAACAGCAAGGACATTCTCGGTCGCACATACGAATATTGTCTCTCAAAGTTTGCCGAACAGGAAGGCAAACTTGCTGGTGAGTTCTATACTCCCTCTTGTGTTGTGCGTACCCTTGTTGAGGTGTTGCAGCCGTTTAATGGACGTGTTTATGACCCGTGCTGCGGCTCTGGCGGTATGTTCGTTCAGTCCGCAAAGTTCATCGAAAATCATGGCGGCAACATCAACAAGATTTCCGTCTTTGGTCAAGACTCCAACCCGACCACATGGAAGATGGCGCAGATGAATCTTGCCATTCGCGGTATTGAAGCCGACCTCGGCAAGTTTAATGCAGACACGTTCTTTAACGATTGCCACCCTCAACTCAAGGCAGACTTCATTATGGCGAATCCTCCCTTCAATCTCTCCGGCTGGGGTGCAGATAAGCTCGTTGATGATGTCCGTTGGCAGTATGGTACGCCTCCTGCTGGAAATGCAAACTTCGCGTGGTTGCAGCACATGATCTGGCATCTCGCTCCGAATGGACGTATCGGTATGGTGCTTGCAAATGGTTCGCTTTCTTCGCAGTCCGGCGGTGAAGGTGAAATCCGCAAGAACATTATCAATGCTGACCTTGTGGACTGTATCGTTGCAATGCCGACGCAGCTATTCTACACGACGCAGATCCCGGTATCGCTCTGGTTCCTTGCAAAGAACAAGAAGCAAAAAGGCAAAACGCTGTTCATCGACGCACGGAAGCTCGGTACTATGGTCACACGAAAGCTGCGAGAACTGACGGATGAAGACATTAAGAAAATTGCCGACACTTACAATGCCTTCGTTGACGGAACACTCGAAGATGAAAAGGGCTTCTGTGCTGTTGTCACTACACAGGACATTGCAAACCAGGACTACATTCTTACTCCGGGACGCTATGTTGGCATTGAGGAACAAGAAGATGACGGTGAGCCGTTTGAAGAGAAAATGGGACGCCTGACTTCTGAACTGTCTGAGCTTTTCACTAAGTCTCATGAGCTTGAGGCTCAGATCAAAGCGCGACTGGGGGCGATTGGATATGAGATTTAATCTATGGGAAGATTGCAACAGGGTTCCTCTAACCGAGCTGCTGTCTTTTATTGTAGACAATCGCGGCAAGACTGTTCCTACTGCGCCAAGCGGACACAAGCTGATAGCAACGAATTGCGTGACAAACAACACCCTGTTTCCGGTGTATGACAAAATTAGATATTTAAGCGAGGAAACTTATCAGACATGGTTTCGGGCACACCCGATTCCCGGCGATATTCTTTTCGTGAACAAGGGAACTCCGGGACGAGTCTGCCTTGTTCCTGATCCCGTTGATTTTTGTATCGCGCAAGATATGATTGCATTGCGCGCTGACGAATCGAAGATTTATCCCAAATATTTGTTTACAGTGCTAAGAAGCAGAGAAATTCAACAACAGATATATAACACAAACGTGGGAGACGTTATTCCACATTTCAAGAAGCAATTTTTGGATCAGTTGTTGATTCCCATACCTGAGCGGTCTATACAAGAGTCAATCGGAGACTTGTATTATGTGCTTAGCCTCAAGGCAGAACGTAACAAAAAGATAAACGATAATTTAGCGGCTTAGAGCTGAACGTCGGAGACGTCGATCTCGCCGGTCATCAGCTTTGGTAGTAGTTCATCCCTAAGTGCAGCCAGCTTACGAGACTCAATCCGGTTCGAGATTATCAGCTCAAAAATAGGCTGCATGATAGAGTTGAAGCTTGTATAGTCTTCTTCGCAAGGAATTAAGACCTCTGCTTTGGCAAGTTCCTCACGTTTGATGTGCCCCATTGTTGTTGCCTTATCAGCAGCGATTGCAATAAAACGGGCAAGGTGGTGAGCCGTCCACAGGTAGTAAAACCACTTGTCATAGACGTCTGATGTAACCTTGAAAAGGTGCTGATTCAATCCGCAAGTTCCCCCGCACCATATATCAACAAGTAGACTTCCGGACCAAGAGAAGACGACATCGCCATTGTGAATGATGTATTCAGGCTTGATACTCAAGGAGCAGAGTTCACTGCTATCATCACATGAACCTTGGCGGAGTTCCTTAATCTTCAATACTGGAAGACCTATTTCATGCCCTTGAGGACGGAACTTCTGCATGGCAAGTCCATTCAAGTAATTGGCGATGTCTAAGAGATTGCCTTTTCTCCATCCAGCAGGGATGGCATCAATATTGATAAAATGGTTGTCAAAGATAGCTTTGGCTTGAGCGTATAAATTATCGTTTACCGTCTGAATAACTCTCACCAGTGGCGAGAGTTTTACAAAAGGGACTGCCACTGAATGTCGTTCTCTTACCTCGAAAGGAGACACGACAATGACAGAACAACTCATCACGGAGATACAGCGAAAAATGCTGCCGTATCTTAACAACGAACAGCTCATGCACCTTCGGGATGCAATGGCTGAGACATTGGAAGGGGCAACGATCACCTATGATAGTGGCTCAATTCCAGCAGAAGAAACAGATGCAGTCGAAGCATTTATCACGGCAAAACGGATCGAAGGCTGCTCAGAGAAAACTCTGAGCTACTACCGGAAGACGATTGAATCTCTGATTGCCGGAGTCGGAAAGGCTGTGCAACAGGTCACCACAGATGATTTGCGCCGCTATCTAACCAACTATCAGGTTCAGCGCAGGTCGAGTAAAGTGACCATAGACAACATCCGCCGGATCCTGTCCAGTTTCTTCTCTTGGCTTGAGGATGAGGACTTCATCGTGAAAAGTCCGGTACGCCGGATTCACAAAGTTAAAACCGCAAAGGTTGTTAAGGACACCTACACCGATGAAGCGTTGGAGCTGATGCGCGACAACTGTACAACGGCGCGTGATTTGGCTATGGTTGATCTTCTGGCTTCGTCCGGAATGCGTGTTGGAGAGCTGGTCACATTAAACCGCGAAGACATCAACTTCAACGAACGCGAATGCGTTGTTATCGGCAAGGGTAATAAAGAGCGATTGGTCTACTTCGATGCAAGGACGAAGATCCACCTTCAAAACTATCTTGAGGGGCGAACGGATGAAAACCCAGCTTTGTTTGTTTCCCTGAAAGCTCCCTTTGACCGATTGATGATTGGCGGAGTGGAGACACGCCTTCGGGAGCTGGGAAAGCGTCTGAATATCACGAAGGTTCACCCTCACAAGTTCAGACGTACACTGGCTACTACTGCCATAGACAAAGGAATGCCCATAGAGCAAGTCCAGCAGCTCTTAGGGCATCAGAAAATCGACACCACCATGCACTATGCAATGGTGAAACAACAGAATGTGAAGCTGGCACATAGAAAATACATTGGATAGGATGGTGTAAAGATGGGCAAAGAAATTGAATTGTCTACTGCGATTACAGATATAGCCGCAGGACCATTTGGATCAAATCTGAAAGTCGAGTGTTTTGTCCCAAGTGGCTTCCCTATCATTGATGGAGCGAACTTAAAAGGGTACAAGGTCACTGACAACATAACTAAATTCGTTACAGAGGAAAAGGCTCGTTCACTGAGCAGATCGATTGCACATCGCGGAGATGTGATTGTTACAATCAGTGGTACGATTGGGCAAATAGCATATATTCCGGAAGATTCATTGTATGATGAATACCTTTGCTCACAACGACAGTTCCGCGTGTCTTTCGATTCTTCTATGGTCTATGTTCCGTATCTTGTGTTTTACTTTCATACATTTGAAGGTCAAAACAAGATACTATCGTTTGCTAACCAAACGGGAGTACCTGCGTTATCGCAACCACTCAAAAACTTCAAAAAAATTCGTCTTTGTTTGCCGAGCCTTCAAGAGCAAAGGCGAATTGCAAGCATTGTAGAGACGATAAACGACAGGATCGAGAACAACATAAAGATAAACGATAATTTAGAGCAGCAAGCTCAATCCTATTTTCAAGAATTATTCGTTGATAATGCTGATCCAGAATGGACTACCGGAACAATTAGCGATCTTGGTACTGTTGTTGGAGGCAGTACACCTTCAAAAGCTAAACCTGAGTATTACACGGAGTCCGGAATAGCATGGATAACTCCGAAAGATTTATCTAACAACAAGTCGAAGTTCGTTTCTCATGGTGAGAATGACATAACTGAACTTGGCTTGAGAAATAGCAGCGCATCAATCATGCCCGAAGGGACAGTATTGTTCTCATCTCGTGCGCCAATAGGTTATATTGCTATCGCCGCTGGTGAAGTAACAACAAATCAAGGTTTCAAATCGGTTGTGCCTAAGCCGGAAATTGGAACACCATTTGTTTACTTCTTTTTGAAAAACACTCTCCCGGTCATTGAAGGCATGGCTTCCGGGTCAACATTCAAAGAAGTATCTGGCAGCACTATGAAAAATGTCCCGGCGGTTATTCCTGACGCTGAAACTCTTGCCAAATTCAGCGACTTTTGCGCTCCTATCTTTGCACAGCAACGTATTTTGGAAGAGCAGAATCAATCGCTTGCGACATTGAGAGATAATTTGCTGCCCAAACTGATGTCTGGCGAGATCGATGTGTCTGCTGTCCAGCTCTAAGCTGCTAAATTATCGTTTACCTGATTTGGAGGTTGTACCATGTTTGATAAAGTTCAGGAGAGCTTGAAAAAAAGCAAAGACGAGCGCCAGAAAAAGCGTCTTGAAAAGGAACGGGTTCGTCTTGAGAAAGCCGCAGCAGAAGCAGCTCGTGAGAAAGAGCGGCTTCAACAGGAGGCGGAAAAGATACAGGCTGAAAAAGAACGTCTTCTCTCCCTCGATGATAAGGGGCTGATGGTAGAATTGATTCTGGCAGTGCGAGGTCTATACTCACAAATGGAGTACATTCAAAGTCAGCAAGCTTCTTTATCCGAGCGGGTTGACGATATTGAGTCGGACATCTCTTCCATCCGCAGCGATATTTCAGATTTGGAAAGCAGACTGGGGTCGTCCGATCAGTAAAACTCAATGAAGGAGGCGCAGACGTGATTATTTCACCACAATCTCTTGATACAAACCTAAGTCAGCTTTTAGCGGAGGTTAAGTCCGGCTCAATGCAGTTGCCGGAGTTTCAGCGCGACTGGACTTGGGATGATAACCGAATTAGAGGAATTATCGCCAGTTTGTCGCAAGGCTACCCTATGGGTGCCATTATGCGGCTGCAATACGGTAATCCGGACATCCAATTCAAATACCGCACAATTACGGGCGTAAAAGGCGTCTCAGTAAAGCCGGAGCATTTGATTCTTGATGGACAGCAACGGCTTACTTCAATCTATCAGGCAACATCCTCTAAAGAACCGGTCTCTACCAAAACGGAAAAAGGCAAGGCTATTAAGCGTTATTACTACCTTTCCATGGAAAGGTGTCTTGACGATGATGAGGATCGTTTTGATGCAGTCCTGTCCATCCCCGAAGACCGCAAAATTAAAGAGAATTTTGACCGTGATGTGAAGCTCGACCTCTCAACCAGAGAATATGAATACGAGAATAAGCTGTTCCCGGTCAATATTGTGTTCGATAGCAACGCCGTTATGGACTGGTTCATGGGCTACATGACGCACTATGGAATGAAGCCGGAGGCAATGGACGAGTTCAAGCGTTTTCAGGCGGATGTGCTGAATACAATTTCCGGGTATAAGCTGCCTGTGATTACGCTGGACAAGTCCACGCCGCGAGAGGCAGTGTGCAAGGTGTTTGAGAACGTCAATACCGGTGGTGTTCCTCTCACGGTGTTTGAGCTTGTTACCGCAACTTATGCCACAAGAGACTTTGACCTGAGAAAAGACTGGGTGCAGTGTCGAAATACAATTTGCGGTTTCGGTGACACGCTGAGAACAGACCTGTTCGATGGGATTGATGAGACTACCTTCCTGACAACGGTTTGTCTCTATACAAGCTATTTGAACAAGCAGTCTGGAAAGACAAACACAATCTCCTGCAAAAAGAAAGATGTTCTGGGACTTCCTTATGAATCGTACATAGCGAACCGGGATGCAGTGCTGTCTGGGTTCAAAATCGCAAAGGAGTTTCTTCTTCGGGATCAGTGCGTTTTCCGTCAAAGAGATTTGCCCTATACAACGCAGTTGATTCCACTTGCGGCAATCTGCGCTGTTCTCGGAAAATCCAAATGCAATGAGCCAAACACAATCAAAACTCTTTCTCGGTGGTATTGGTGCGGGATTTTGGGTGAGATGTATGGCGGTGCGAACGAAACCCGCTATGCCTATGACATTGAGGACATGGTTGAAGAGGTCAATGGACGTCCGAATGCAATGCACACGATCAACAGCGCAGTCTTTTCTTCTACGCGGCTGCTAACCCTTCAAACTCGCTTGAGCGCGGCATATAAAGGTATAATGGCTCTTCTTTACAAAGAGAAGTGTCGTGACTTTATGAACAACACGACGATTGACATTGTAAACAGTATGCTTGAGTCTCCGGATATTCACCATATATTCCCCGAAGCATATTGCGAGAAAATGGGCATCAAGCGCGAACGGTATAATTCCATCATTAACAAGACCCCGATTCTTCCAGCCACCAACCGCTCGATTGGCGGAAATGCGCCGAGTGAGTATCTGGGGGCAATTCTAAAAAAGGTTGATGGACTGACTGAGAATGAGTTGCAAGCACGGGTGGAATCGCACTTTATCAACTATGCAGAATTGAAGGCAGATAACTTCAATGGCTACTTCATTGACAGAGCAAAGAGTCTTCTCAATCTGATTGAAAAGGCAATGAATAAGCCTGTCACTGACAGAGATGCAGAAAATACGCTGGATCAGTTTGGGGCGAGTCTGGCGTAAAAGGGAGTGACAAAACTATGGCAGGATATTTTACAGAATCAAATTACGAGAACGCTGTCTTGCAGCTTCTCAATGAAGAACTGGGCTATAACTATATCTATGGACCGGACGTGGAGCGCGATTATCACTCGCCGCTTTATGAGGATGTTCTGCTACCTTCCTTGCAGCGGATCAACAAGAGCCTGCCTATGGACGCTCTGACGGAGGCAATCTACAAACTCAAGAACTTTGAAACCGGAACGCTTTTGCAGAAGAACATGGTCTTTATGGACTACCTCCAAAACGGAGTCCCGGTAAAATACTATGACAAGGGTGAAGAACGCTCTACCCTTGTTTACCTTGTAGACTTCAAAAATCCCGCCAGTAACGAGTTCACAGTTGCGAATCAGTGGACTTTCATTGAGAACTCCGAAAAAAGACCGGATGTGATCCTCTTTGTCAATGGTCTCCCGCTCGTCATTGTGGAGTTGAAGTCTCCGTCCCGCGAAGAAACCGACGCTTCCGCAGCATACCGTCAGCTCCGGAACTATATGTATGAGATCCCCTCTATGTTCATTTATAATGCGGTATGTGTCATGAGCGACTTGACCACTTCAAAGGCTGGTACAATCACGTCCGGCGAAGACCGCTTTATGGAGTGGAAAACAACAGACGGCAGCTATGAGAATACGCAACACGCATCATTTGACACATTCTTTGTAGGACTGTTTGAGAAGACCCGCTTCCTTGACATCGTGAAAAACTTCATCTGCTTTAATGTGGATGGACAGAATACATTCAAGATACTCGCCGGGTATCATCAGTATTTCGCAGTCAAAAAGGCGATTGAGTCTACAAAACACGCAACCGTGACGGACGGTAAGGGTGGCGTCTTCTGGCATACACAGGGCAGCGGAAAATCGTTGTCTATGGTCTTCTATGCTCATTATCTGCAAGAAGCGTTAGAAAGCCCCACTATCGTTGTCATTACTGACCGTAACGATCTGGACGACCAGCTTTACGGACAATTCGCCCGCTGCAAGGACTTCCTCCGGCAAACGCCGCAGCACGCTGAGAGCCGCAAGAATCTGAAAGAACTGCTTGCAAACAGACAGGCAAACGGCATAATCTTCACGACCATGCAGAAGTTTGAAGAAAGCAACGAAGCTCTTTCGGAGCGTCGGAACATTATCGTGATGGCTGATGAAGCGCATCGTGGGCAATATGGTCTCAATGAGAAGGTTGTGGTCAAGCAGAAGGACAACGGCGAAGTCGAGGCGAAAACCGTTATCGGCACTGCCCGCATTATAAGAGACACGCTTCCTAATGCGACCTACATTGGATTCACCGGAACACCGATCTCCACAAAAGACCGCAGTACACGAGAGGTCTTCGGTGATTACATCGACATCTATGATATGACACAGGCAGTTGAAGATGGCGCGACCAGACCCGTCTACTACGAGAGCCGTGTGATTCACCTGAAACTCGACGAGAACACCCTCCATCTGATCGATAATGAGTATGACATTATGGCTGACAACGCCGATCCGTATGTCATTGAAAAGAGCAAAAAGGAACTTGGTCAGATGGAAGCAATCCTCGGTGCCGACCAGACGATCAATTCCTTGGTAAATGACATTCTTGATCATTACGAGAATTACCGTGAGAATATCCTAACCGGCAAGGCGATGATCGTTGCTTATTCGCGTCCCATAGCAATGAAGATTTATAAGCGCATTCTTGAGCTACGCCCAGCGTGGACGGAAAAGATTGCAGTGGTCATGACGCAAGGCAATAACGATCCCGAAGAATGGCGTGAGATTATCGGCAACAAAGCTCATAAGGACGATATGGCGCGGAAATTCAAAGACAACAACTCTCCGCTGAAAATCGCCATCGTCGTGGATATGTGGCTGACCGGCTTTGATGTTCCCTCCCTCGCTACGATGTATGTCTATAAGCCGATGGCTGGACACAACCTGATGCAAGCTATCGCCCGCGTCAATCGTGTCTTCAAAGATAAAGAAGGCGGTTTGGTTGTCGATTACGTCGGTATTGCGGCTGCACTGAAACAGGCAATGAACGACTATACTGCCAGAGACAAGAAGAACTATGGTGATACAGATGTAAGCAAGGCTGCATATCCGAAGTTCCTTGAAAAGCTCTCTATTTGCAGAGATTTGTTCCACGGATTCAGTTATGAGAAATTCATGACCGGAAGCGACCTCGACAGGGCGAAGCTCATCAGCGGCGGAGTGAACTTCATACTCGGCAAGAGTGTTGCAGAGTACGAGCTTCCCGATCATGAGAAGACACAGAATGTGTTTCTCAAAGAAGCCCTGCTTCTCAAGCAGGCACTTTCGCTGTGCAGCAGCTTGGTAGACGAGCAAACTCGCATGGAGGCAGCTTTCTTCGAGTCCGTAAGAACAATGACCGTGCGCTTGGTTTCAGGCGGTACCGGAAAGAAGTTTACGCTTCCGGAAGTAAATGAGCGCATTAACGAGCTTTTGAAGCACAGCATCAAGAGCGAAGGTGTTATCAACCTCTTCTCCGATGTCCAGACTGAGTTTTCGTTGTTCGATCCGAAGTTTCTTGAAGAAGTGGCAAACATGAAGGAGAAGAATCTTGCAGTCGAACTCCTGAAAAAACTGATTTCCGAACAGGTCTCTGTTTACCGTCGAACAAATATTGTCAAGTCTGAAAAGTTCTCCGAAATCATTCAGAGCGCAATGAACCGCTATTTGAACGGAATGCTGACCAACGAGGAAGTCATTCAAGAATTACTCAAGCTGGCGAAAGACATTGCCGCTGCTGCCGCCGAGGGTGAAAAACTCGGATTGACAGCGGACGAGCTTGCTTTCTATGATGCCCTCACAAAGCCGCAAGCAATCAAGGACTTTTACGAGCATGACGAGCTTATTGCTATCACGAAAGAACTGACAGATTTGCTTCGCAAAAACCAGACAATAGACTGGCAAAAGAAAGAGAGCGCAAGAGCTGGAATGCGCCGCCTGGTCAAAAGGTTGCTGAAAAAACACAAATATCCGCCAGAGGGTATGGATGATGCTGTCCAGACTGTCATGAGCCAGTGTGAGATGTGGACGGACAATGTAATGACCGCTTAACTCCCCTACGAGAAAGGAGTAGATCATGGGCAATTCAGTCATGTTGAATGGCATCGAATATGCCGGAGAACAGATTGCCTACAAAGACAGCACCTATGAGCTTGTGTCAAAGGTCGCTTACCTGATCGGCGTCCCGCTTCGTATTTTCCAAAATGAACACGAGCCGCCGAAGATAGAGATATACAACCGGCTTGAACAGGATAAAAATGCCCGTATCATTCGTAATCTATGTATCATCCGCACCGCCATTGAGCGCAACTACCGGAAAATAAATGACATCATGC
>OJQT01001081.1_pt1 | contig 10566 bp, 10 predicted proteins | sample 1598771 | NCBI WGS metagenome assembly OJQT01 (sample SAMN03922517, study PRJEB24848) | human gut metagenome | isolation source: stool sample | host: Homo sapiens | place: Germany | collected 2010-02
CTGCCTGGGTGGAGGCGCAGAAGCGGCAGCCCATCCGGCAGCCCACCTGCGTGGAGACGCAGACCGTGTTGCCGTAGTGGTAGCGCATGACAACGGTCTCGATGCAGTTGCCATCGGCCATCCGCAGCAGATATTTCACGGTGCCGTCCTTGGCTTCCTGCCGGCGCTCGATCTTGGGGGCAGCAATGTAAAACTGCTCTTCCAGCTTTGCCAGCAGGGTCTTGGGCTGGTCGGTCATGGCAGAAAACTCGGTGACCAGCTTCTGGTGCACCCAGTGGAAGATCTGCTTTGCCCGGAAGCCCGGCTGACCCATGGCTTTCAGTACAGCGGTCAGCTCGGCCAGCGTCAGGGAAGAGATACAGCGTTTTTGTTCCATGGTATTCTCCTATGAATCAATACGAACCGGACGGCGGGTTCATTGCGTTTTCTGCATGGCGCAGAGGAAAAAGCCGTCCATCCCGGTGCGGGTGGGCACCGAGAGCGCCCCGTGCTCCCCCACTGTCATTCCGTCAGGGAACGCCACAGCGGGCCGGACCACCCGGAACTCCGGGTGGCGGGCAAGGAATGCCGCCACCTGCTCCTCGTTCTCGGCGGGGTCGATGGTACAGGTGGAGTAAACCAGCCGCCCGCCCGCTTTCAGCAGAGCGGCTGCTGTGTCCAGAATGGACGACTGAGTGGCCAATAATTCATCGTGGCGTGCTTTTTCCAGCGTCTTATAGCGGATATCCGGCTTTTTTGCCAGAATACCCAGGCCGCTGCAGGGGGCATCCACCAGAATGCGGTCTGCGGCGGGCAGCTTTGGGTTGGGGCGGGTGGCATCATTGCAGAGGGCGGTGACATGGGCAAAGCCCATCCGTTCCACAGCGCTCCGGATGAGCCCGACCCGGTGCTCTGCCACATCGCAGCTGTACAGTGCGCCCTGCCCCTGCATCTCCTCGGCCAGCAGCAGCGTTTTACCGCCGGGTGCCGCGCAGAGGTCGATCACGGTATCGCCGGGCTTTGCCTCCACACAGAGGGCTGCCAGCTGGCTGGCCTGCCCCTCCACATGGAAACAGCCCTCCTTGAAGAGCGGGTGCTCCGCCGGGCTGCCCTCGAACTTTGCCAGCACACTGCCGGGCACAAGGCCGGGCTGTGCGCTCTTCACGCCGCTTTCCAGCAGTTTTTTACAGAGGGCCGCGGCATCCATTTTCAGGCAGTTGGCCCGCAGGCTGGTGCAGCCGCCGTCGGCGGTGTGGGTCAGGATGCCCAGCGCTTCCTCGGGGTAATGGGTGCGCAGAAACTCTGCCACATCCTGCCCCGCAGAGCCCAGCACCATGAGGCGCTGGGTCTCGTTCCGGAAACGGGCAGTTTCCAGATCATAATTGCAGGCCTTGCGCAGGACGGCATTGACCAGCCCGGACGCACTCGCCTTTTTGAAGGTGCGGGTCAACTTGACAGCCTCGTTCACCGCCGCCGACACCGGCACCTGCATATAGCGGGCCTGCGCCAGCGCGGCCCGCAGGATCTCGCGCACCTGCGGGTCCAGCCTGGCAAGGCCCTTGGGCAGGAACTGTTCCAGAATGAAATCCAGCGTGCCCTGATGTTCCAGCACGGTGTAGAAGATGGCACCGGCAAAGGCCTTATCCCGGCCCTCCAGCTTCTGGCGGCGGAGTTCGGCATCCAGCACAAGGTTTGAGAAGCCGTCCTGCTCCTGCCGGACCAGTGCAGCCACTGCCGCTGCCCGCGGATTGGCCGCCATCAGAGGGTATCCCCCGCTTTGAGGCGCAGACCAGCCGCAAAGGAGGTGCCATCCATCGGCTTTTTGCCCTCAGGCACCACATGAAGCAGCTGGACCGCGCCATCGGCACAGGCCACCGTCAGGGGCTTTGTGGAAAGCACCGTGCCGGGAGCCTCACCGTTGGAGGCGGCCACGCGGCACTCGGTCACCTTGACCTTTTTTCCGCCTGCAGTCACGAACCAGGCCATGGGCCAGGGGTTCATGCCGCGCACCCAGTTGTGGATGTGCGCGGCAGTATCGGTCAGCCTGAACTCCGCCAGCTCCTTGTCCAGCATGGGGGCCAGGGTGGCATTCTCATGCTGCTGGGGCTGGGGCTGGAGGGTGCCAGCTTCCATAGCGGGCACCGCCTCACAGAGGACGCGGGCACCTACGGCGGTGACCCGGTCGAACAGCTCGCCGCTGGTCTCTTCCGGGCCGATGGCGATTTTCTCGCAGACCAGCACATCGCCGGTGTCCAGCCCCTCGTCCATCTGCATGATGGAAACGCCGGTCTCGGTGTCGCCGTTCAGAACAGCCCACTGCACAGGGGCGCTGCCGCGGTACTTGGGCAGCAGGGACACATGCAGGTTGATACAGCCATACTTCGGAGCTTCCAGCACGGATTTGGGCAGGATGCAGCCGTAGGCCACCACCACGATGAGGTCAGGGGCCAGCGCCCGGATGTTGGCATCCTCGCTGCCGTCCCGCAGGGTGCGGGGCTGGAACACGGGGGTCCCGTGCTCCAGAGCAACTTCCTTGACCGGGGGCGCGGTGAGCACCTGCTTGCGGCCCACCGGCTTATCCCGCCGGGTGTACACGCCGCAGATCTCGTGACCGGCAGCATACAAGGCCTTCAGGCACTCCGCGGCGATATCCGGGGTTCCCATGAACAGAATGCGCATCAGTTGTTTCCTTTCGCTTCACGGGCAGCCTTTTTGCCCTCCTCGGTGTCCTCGTAGAAATACTCGCTGGACTCCATGATGGTAATGCCGTCCAGATGGTCATTCTCGTGCTGGATGCAGCGGGCCAGCAGGTCCTCGGCCTCCAGCTCGAACCAGTTGCCGTTGCGGTCCTGTGCACGCACCTTGACGGCAGCGGGACGGGTCACGGCACCGTTGTGACCGGGGAAGGACAGGCAGCCCTCGTAGGCGGTCTCCTCATCCTCAGAAACAGCCAGGATCTCGGGGTTGACGAAATCGATGAACTTGTACTCATAATCCTCGGGGATCTCCTCGGGAGCATCGGTGGTGTCCCACACCACGAACACGCGGCGCAGCATGCCCACCTGAGGGCCTGCCAGACCCACGCCGTCGGCGGCGATCATCGTCTCCCGCATGTCATCCAGCAGGGTGGCAAGGCGGTCGTCAAAGTTGGTCACGGGGCGGCAGACCTTGTTCAGGATGGGGTCGCCCTCTTTTACGATATTGCGGATAGCCATAGTGGTACCTCCAAAATTTGTTGTGTTGTATCAGATATCCCCGTCCGAGTGCAGATCGACCACAACGGTGGCCTTGCCGGGCAGTTTTTCCTGCTCGTAGAGGGTCAGCGTTTCCCGGATGAGGTCCCGGAAACGGCGGTCGTTGCGGCACTTGACGGTGAGTTTATAGCGGTAGGAATCGTTGATTTTTTCAATGCTGCCGGGGGTGGGGCCCAGCACCCGCAGGGGCAGGTCGGGCTGTTTGGCCGCCTGTCGGCCCAGCAGGGCCGCAAAGCGGGCGGAAGCCCGGGCCACCTCGCTCTCCTTTGGCCCGGCAAAGCCCACAACGCAGAGCCCGCAGAAGGGCGGATAAAGCCCCAGCTTCCGGTAGGCGATCTCCTGCTCGAAGAACGCGTCGTAGTCCTGCGCGGCGGCAAGGTTGAGCACCGGGTTGTCCGGGTCGGTGGTCTGGATGATGGCAAAGCCGGGGTCTTTTGCCCGGCCGCTCCGGCCCACCACCTGCGTGACGAGGCTGAACACGGTCTCATAAGCCCGGAAGCCCTGGGCGAACAGGAGCGAATCGATGCCCAGCACGCCCACCAGTGTCACATCCTCGAAATCCAGCCCCTTGGCCACCATCTGGGTGCCCACCATAATGTCATATTCATGCCGGGCAAACTTTGCCAGCAGCTTTTCATGGGCATCCTTGGCGGCAGTGGTATCCTGATCCATCCGCAGGATGCGGGCCTCCGGAAAGAGCTTTGCCAGCTCCTCCTCGGCCTTCTGGGTGCCAAAACCCCGGTACTGCAGTTTGCCGCCGCAGGCGGGGCATCTGGCAGGGGGCGGGTCCAGCTGGCTGCCGCAGTAATGGCAGAGCAGCTTGTGGGCCGATTTGTGGTAGACCATGGGCACGCTGCACTTCTGGCACTTGAGCACCTCGCGACAGTCCTCGCACTGGGCCACGGTCTGGTAACCCCGGCGGTTGAGCAGCAGAATGGTCTGCTTGCCTGCCTCAAGGTTGTTCCGGATGGCATCCTCCATGGCAAGGCTGATCTCCCGGGGGTTGCCGGAGGCAAGCTCGGCCCGCATATCCACGATCTGGACTTTGGGCAGCGGGTTGCCGCCATAGCGTTTGGTCAGGCGCACCAGCTGGGTGCGGCCATGCTGGGCGGCATAATAGCTCTCGGTGCTGGGGGTGGCGCTGGCCAGCAGGAGCAGGGCCCCGTTCTCCGCCGCGCGCTGCCGGGCCACCTCGTGGGCCGAGTAGCGGGGCGCGGATTCGGAGCGGTAGGTGTGCTCCTGCTCCTCATCAATGATGACAAGGCCGATGTTTTCCAGCGGGGAAAAGATCGCGCTGCGGGTGCCCACCACGATATCCGCGCCGCCGTCCTGGATCATCTGCCATTGGAGCAGGCGCTCGGTGTGGTTGAGGGCGGAATGCTGCACGGCCACCCGCTTGCCAAATTGGCTTTTCAGCCGCAGGATCATCTGAGGGGTCAGGCTGATCTCAGGCACCAGCACCAGAGCCCGTCGGCCCATCTGCAGGCAGTGCTCGATGAGCTTCAGGAACACCAGCGTTTTGCCGCTGCCGGTCACGCCATAGAGCAAGGCCGAGTGCGGGGCTGCATCCTCCAGCCCGGGCAGCAGCGCGTCATAGGCGGCCTGCTGCTCCTCCGTGAGAAGGATGGGCTCGTTCTTCAGCGGGATGGAAGAATACAGGTCGATGGATTTGTTCACCTTGCTGCATTCCAGCACGCCCTTGGCGCAGAGGTTGTCCAGCACTGCCCGGCTGATACCCTTTTCCTCCAATGCAGACAGGGTGCGCTCTCCCCCGGCCAGCAGGGCCACTGCGGCCAGCTGCTTGGCGGTCGGTCTGGGCTTTGGGGGCAGCGTGCCCACCAGCTTGTAGGCATTTTCCGTGTGGCGGACGAGCTGCTTTTGAAGCACCGGGGTCACACCGTCCTCCGCCACGGTGGGCTTGTACTGTGCGCCGTAAGGGATGACCGCCTTGACGGCCTCGTAGTAGGTGCAGAAGGTGCGCTCCTTCAAAAAGTGCACCAGCCGCAGCAGCTCCGGGGTGAGGCAGGCAGAGGCCGGGGCCACATCGAACAGGAACTTGAGCTTTGCGCTCTCCGGTTCGGCATCGCAGGCCAGCACCACACCCATCCGGGCACGGCTCCCCCGCCCGAAGGGCACCAGCACCATGCTGCCCAGCCGGACGGTATCCTGCTGGTCGGGCATGACGGCATAGGTATAGAGTTTGTCGAAATGAAAGGTCGCGTTGCTCACTGCAACGCCTACCGTTTTGGGCATTCAGGCAGCTCCTTCAAAGCGATTTAGCGGGTCAGGCCCGCACGCTGGCAGATGACATCATAGAGTCTGGCGGCGCAGGCATCCACCTCGTCGTTGACCAGCTTGAGGGTGAATTTATCCTGCTGGGCCAGCTCATTGCGGGCAATCTCCAGGCGCTCCCGGATGCTCTCCTCGGTCTCGGTGCCGCGGCCGCGCAGGCGGCGCTCCAGCTCCTGGGTGGAGGGGGGCAGCAGGAAGATGGTGGTGGCACCGGGATACATGCGGCGGATATTGGCCGCGCCATGCACATCGATGACCATGACCACCAGCTTGCCCGCGTTCAGCCGCTTGTTGACCTCTTCCTTCAGGGTGCCGTAGTAGTTGCCGTTGAAGAAGTTGTGCTCCACGACCTCATCCTGATCGATGAGCTGCTGGAACTGCTCCTTGGTGCGGTAGTAGTAGTCTACCCCTTCCTGCTCCCCGGGGCGGGGAGAACGGGTGGTGGCAGAAACCGTTTTTTCGATCTCGGGGTGGGCCTTGCGCAAAGCGCTCACCACACTGTCCTTTCCGGTACCGGCGGCACCGGAAACGACAAACAGATATTTTTCATTTTCCATGGTCTTACTGCTCCTCTTCTGTCACTGTTTTGCCCTCGGCCTGACCGGCGGCACGGCTGGCCACCGTTTCGGGCTGAAGGGCTGAAAGGACAACGTGGTCGGAGTCCATGATGAGGACGGCGCGGGTGCTGCGGCCATAGGACGCATCAATGAGCATCCCCCGCTCCCGCGCTTCCTTGACCAGACGCTTGACCGGGGCAGAATCGGGGCTGACCACAGCCACCACCCGGCCCGCGCTGACCAGATTGCCAAAGCCGATGTTGATCAGTTTCATCTTTTCCTCCGAACCATCTGAATCTCAGGGTTTACTCCAGATTCTGGATCTGCTCACGGATCTTCTCGATCTCCGCCTTCATATCCACCACGATGCGGGTGATATCCAGATCCTGACACTTGGAACCAATGGTATTGGTCTCACGGTTCAGCTCCTGGGTCAGGAAATCCAGCTTGCGGCCCACGGGCTCGTCCAGCTCCAGAATGGAGCGGTACTGGGCGATGTGGCTGCGCAGGCGGACGGTCTCCTCATCCACGGCGGTCTTGTCGCCAAAGATGGCGGCCTCGGTCAGGACACGGGCATCATCAATGTTCCGGTCCTCCAGAATGACCTTGAGCTTTTCGTACAGGCGGTTGGTGTAGTTCTCCACCCGGCCGGCGCTCAGGGTCTCCACCCGGCCCACGCATTCTTCCAGAAAACGCAGGCGGTTCTCCACGTCAGCCTTCATCTTGGCACCCTCAGCGGCGCGCATCTCCACAAAGCGGTCCAGTGCCTGGGCGGTGACAGCGGAAACATCCTCCCACAGCTGCTCCTCATCCACATCGGCGTGGCGGGTGGTCAGCACATCGGGAAAACGGGCGATCATCCCGGCGGTCACATCGTTCTTGACCTCCAGCGTCTCAGACAGGGCCCGCAGGGCCTGCTGGTAGCTCTTTGCCAGCTCCTGATTCACAGCCACCACAGTATCGGCGGCATCCACGTTCTGCACCGTCAGGCTCAGTTCTACCTTGCCGCGGGTCACCCGCTCGTTCAGCTGCTTTTTCAGGCGGCTGTCCAGATAGCTGCAGGTGCGGGGCATCCGGGAAGAATACTCAAAGTACCGGGAATTGACGCTGCGCAGCTCCACCGTGATCTCACGGCCATTGCGCACAGCAGTTCCCCGGCCAAAACCGGTCATGCTCAAAATCATGCTTTTTTCCTCGTATTCCAAAGGGTTTTCTGCGGACATTCTTCGTATATGTATCCGCTTTGGGGCACACAGACCCATGTTACGATACATATACTATATATTTTACTCTGCCGCCCCTTTTTTTGCAAGCAATGCGGCGAAAAAAATCTATTTTACCCCCCTTGACAAGGGGCAGGAACAGCGCTATACTATGCATCGTGAACAGCGTTCATGTTGAGGAGGTGGTCATACGAATCCGATGGCAACGTCCAAGGAGGAGATCCTGAAAACGAGCCGGGTCCTCATCCAGCAGAATGGATGGGAAGCGGTCAACATCCGTGCCGTGGCAGCAGCCTGCGGGGTATCCGTGGGGTGCATCTACAACTACTTCGGTTCCAAGACCGAACTGGTGAGCGCGGCGGTGGAAAGCATCTGGAGCGATATCTTCCGCCACCCGGACGACCCGGCGGTGTTTGAGGATACCCTGTCCTGCATCCGCTGGATGTACCGGCAGATGGAGTACGGCTCTGAGCAATACCCCGGCTTCTTCACCCACCACGCGCTTGGCTTTGTGCGGCAGGATACCGCCGATGGCAAGCAGCAGATGCGGCAGACCTGGCAGCACATCCTGGATGCGCTGACCATGGTGCTGACCAGGGACAAAAAGATCCGGCCAGACGCATTTACTGAGGAATTCACCCGCCAGAAATTTGCGGGCATCCTGTTCTCCCTCATGCTTTCTGCCGTGGTGCAGCAGGATTTTGACCCCATAACGGTATTGGAGATCATCCGCAGGACCATTTATGAAGTGTAAAAAACATCCCACAGTCTTGTGGGAGTTTTTTACGGCCAAAAGTGAACAGCGTTCATATTGAGTGATGCAGGACATCTTCCCCAGCATTCCACCCACGGCAGTCTGCACATCACAACGATGCAGTCCGGTCGGCAATCGCTGACCGGATCGCGATAGAGCAGCAAACCAACCGTAAAGGAGCAACATTTTTATGAGAGCAATCATTGAGACCGTTTTCGACATCTTCTATCTGGTCACCGTGCTGACCTTGGGCATCCGCATGATCCGCGGCAGCAAGGCTGGCACCCAGTTCCGCCTGTTCGGCCTGATGGCCGTGGTGCTGGGTGCAGGTGACTCCTTCCATCTGGTGCCCCGTGCCCTGGCACTGTGCACCACCGGCCTGGAGAACTACGCTGTGCCTCTGGGCCTGGGCAAGTGGATCACCTCTGTGACCATGACCGTGTTCTATGTACTGCTGTACTACGTCTGGCGCAAGCGCTACCAGATCGAGGGCCAGAAGGATCTGACCATTGCCGTGTACGCCCTTTCTGCCGTGCGCATCGTGCTGTGCATGATGCCGCAGAACCAGTGGCTGACCAACCACACCCCGCTGACCTGGGGCATCTTGCGCAACATTCCCTTTGCACTGCTGGGCCTGCTGATCATCGTGCTGTTCTACCACAGTGCCAAGGAACACAAGGATCAGGCTTTCCGCTGGATGTGGCTGACCATCGTGCTGAGCTTCGGCTTCTATATCCCGGTGGTGCTGTGGGCAGATGTCAACCCCCTGATCGGTATGCTGATGATCCCCAAGACCTGCGCCTATGTCTGGACCGTGCTGATCGGCTACAACGCCATGAAGGCTGAGAATGGCAAGAACAACTGAGACCTGCGGGAACACAAAAAACAATAACAAAAAGAAGGGGCTGCTGCATCAAACGGTGCAGCAGCCCCTTCTGGTATTATGATTTAGACAGGGTGAGACTGATTGGTGTAATCAGCGTGGTCAGCGTCCACGCCCTGCTTCTTGGCATTGCGCTTCTCGAAGAACTTGGGTGCGACCTGCGGGAACATTGCGTAGGTCAGAACATCCTCTTCCTGAGTTGCCCACTTGGCGGCCTCAGCCTTCAGCTTGTCCATCTCGGGAGCCAGGGTGTCGGCAAAGCGGCAGGTGATGGGCTGCTCGTCGCCCAGGATCTTCTTGGTGAACTCGGGGCTGATGGGAGCGGGAGTCTTGCCGTAATCGCCGTGGACCAGGCCCTTGAACTCCTTGGTGACCATCTTGTAGCGCTCGCCCAGGATGACGTTGAACACAGCCTGCGTGCCAACAATCTGGCTGGTGGGGGTGACCAGCGGAGGATAGCCTGCGTCCTCACGAACGCGGGGGATCTCGGCCAGCACTTCGTCCAGCTTATCTTCCTTGCCTGCATCCTTCAGCTGCTTGAGCATGTTGGAGAACATGCCGCCGGGCACCTGGTACAGCAGGGTGTTGGCATCCACGCCCAGGCTCTTGGGGCTGATCTGGCCGTTGGCGATGTACTTCTCGCGCAGCTTTGCAAAGTAAGCGCGGACAACGTTCAGCTGCTTCAGATCCAGGCCGGTGTCGTAATCGGTACCCTGCAGGGCAGCGACCAGGCTCTCGGTGGGCATGTGGCTGGTGCCAAGGCTCAGGGGGCTCATGGCAGTATCGATGATATCAGCACCTGCCTCGATGCCCTTGAGGATGGACATGGAAGCCAGACCTGCGGTGTAGTGGCTGTGGATATCCACGGGGATGCTGACGGTCTCCTTCAGCTTCTTGACCAGATCATAGCAGGTATAGGGAGTCAGCAGGCCAGCCATGTCCTTGATGCAGATGGAGTTTGCACCCATCTCCTCCAGGGTCTTGGCGTAGGCTGCAAAGTACTCGTTGTTGTGCACGGGGCTCAGGGTATAGCTGATGCAGCCCTGAACATGTGCGCCTTCCTTGTTGGCAGACTTGATGGCGGTCTGCAGGTTGCGGGGATCGTTCAGTGCGTCGAAGATGCGGATGACATCGATGCCGTTTGCAACGGACTTCTGTACAAAGTACTCAACAGCATCATCGGCGTAGGGGCGGTAGCCCAGCATGTTCTGGCCGCGGAACAGCATCTGCAGCTTCTGGTGGGGCAGCTCCTTGCGCAGGATGCGCAGACGCTCCCAGGGGTCCTCATCGAGGAAGCGGATGCAGCTATCAAAGGTAGCGCCGCCCCAGCACTCGACAGAGAAGTAAGGGATCTTATCCATTTCGGGCAGGATGGGACGCATCTCATCCATCGTCATACGGGTGGCCAGCAGAGACTGGTGAGCATCACGCAGGACGACTTCCGTAATCTTGATCGGCTTTTTGGCCATGGTTGTCACCTCTTCCTCAGTTCTCAGTTCATGGAAACCAGAACGTCACCGGAGTTGACGGTGTCGCCCTTGTTGACGTTGACGGAGGCCACAGTGCCATCCTGAGGAGCAACGATCTCGTTCTCCATCTTCATGGCCTCGAGGATGACCAGCAC
>OJQT01001088.1_pt1 | contig 10532 bp, 7 predicted proteins | sample 1598771 | NCBI WGS metagenome assembly OJQT01 (sample SAMN03922517, study PRJEB24848) | human gut metagenome | isolation source: stool sample | host: Homo sapiens | place: Germany | collected 2010-02
GGTGCTGGTGCAGGCGCTTCCGTATATCCAGAAATACTATCAGAAAACAATCGTCATCAAATACGGCGGCAACGCGATGATCAATGAGGAGCTCAAGGACGCCGTGATGACGGATATCGTCCTGCTGTCCCTCGTTGGGATCCATGTGGTGCTCGTCCACGGCGGCGGTCCGGAGATCAGCTCGATGCTGAACCGGCTCGGCAGGGAGAGCCGCTTTGTCGGCGGGCTGCGCTATACGGATCAGGAGACCATGGACGTGGTGCAGATGGTGCTCGCGGGCAAGGTCAATAAGGATCTCGTGCAGCTGCTCGGCGCGCACGGCGGCAAGGCGTTGGGGCTTTGCGGGCTGGATGGCGGCATGATCCGCGCAGTGAAACATACGGGAGAGGATCTCGGCTTTGTAGGCGAAATTGAGAGCGTTGACGTAACGCCTATCAACGATGCGCTAAAAACCGGCTATATCCCCGTCATCTCCACCATTGGCGGCGGATATGGGGAGGATGTTTACAATATCAACGCCGATACCGCGGCGGCGCGCATCGCGGCCTGCCTGCACGCGGAAAAGCTGCTGTTGATGACGGACGTACGCGGGCTCCTGCGCGATAAGGACGACGAAAGCACACTGATCCCGGTCGTCAATGTCAGCGACGTGCCTGGGCTGAAAAATCAGGGGATCATTTCCGGCGGCATGATCCCGAAGATCGAGTGCTGCGTGGAGGCGGTCCGGCGCGGCGTGCACCGCACCCATATTGTTGATGGGCGGATTCCGCATTCCCTTCTCATCGAGCTCTTTTCCGATGAAGGGGTGGGGACGATGTTTATCTGAGGAAGGCGAGCTTTATGACATATGAAGAGATCAAAAATATGGCGAATCAATATCTGATGCCCACCTACACGCATTTCAATGCGGCCCTGGTAGAGGGAAAAGGCGCGCGGCTTTTTGGCCCGGAAGGGGAAAGCTATCTCGACTTCACTGCCGGGATCGGCGTAAGCTCCCTGGGTTATGGTGATGAAGCCTGGGCGCAGGCGGTCGCAAAGCAGGCATCCCTGCTTGCACACACATCGAACCTCTATTACAATCCGGTCGTGGCAGAGGCGGCGAAGCTGCTGTGTGAAAAATCCGGCTTTGCGCGCGTATTTTTCGCTAATTCCGGCGCAGAGGCCAATGAATGCGCCATGAAGCTTGCACGCAAATACAGCCTCGATACCTATGGCGAAGGCCGTTCGACGATCGTCACATTGAAAAATTCCTTCCACGGCCGCACGATGGAAACGCTCACCGCAACCGGGCAGGACGAACTGCATCAGTATTTTGATCCCTTCCCGCCGGGCTTCCGCTATGCGGCGGCGAACGATCTCGATGCGCTGAAGGCCGCGCTGGACGAGACCGTTTGCGCCGTGATGATGGAGCCGGTGCAGGGCGAGGGTGGCGTGCGGCCACTGGACGCGGATTTTGTGCACAAGGCTTCAGAGCTCTGCCGGGAAAAGGATATCCTCCTGATTTTCGATGAGGTGCAGACCGGCGTGGGCCGGACCGGAAAGCTTTATGCCTGGGAGCATTTTGGCGTGCGGCCGGATGTCCTGACGAGCGCGAAGGGATTGGGCGGCGGCCTTCCCGTGGGCGCGTGCCTGTGCGTGGAGAAGCTCGGCTCCGTGATGGGGCCGGGAACACACGGCAGTACATTCGGCGGCAATCCGGTTGTCTGTGCGGGTGTCTGCGAGGTGCTCTCGCGTATGGATGAAGCGCTTTTCGAGCAGGTGCGTCAAAAAGGCGAATTCCTGCGGGAAACCTTATCGGAATGTGATGAAGTGGCAGCAATCCGTGGGATGGGCCTGATGCTCGGCCTTGTGCTGAAAACAAAGCAGGCCAAGGAAGTTGCCTCCCGGTGTGTCGAAAAGGGCCTGCTTGTGCTCACGGCGAAAACGCTTGTCCGCCTGCTCCCGCCGCTGACGATCTCGCAGGAGGAACTGGAACAGGGTATTGCCATTTTGAAGGAAATACTCACGGAGATAAAATAAAATCGCCTAGAAAGGAATGATGGCCATGAAACATTTACTGAAGATGCTCGATCTCTCCACTCAGGAGATTCTGGAGCTTTTGAACCTTGCCGATCAGCTCAAATATGAGCGCAGCCACCATATTGAGCACCGCCATCTGGAGGGCAAAACGCTCGGCATGATTTTTCAGAAATCCTCGACCCGCACGCGCGTCTCCTTTGAGGTGGGCATGTTTCAGCTCGGCGGAAGTGCGCTGTTTTTAAGCGCGCGCGATCTGCAGATCGGCCGCGGCGAGCCGGTGCAGGATACGGCGCGGGTGCTCTCCCGCTATCTGGACGGCATCATGATCCGTACCTTTGCGCAGGAGGAAGTGGAGGCGCTCGCAGAGTATGGATCGATTCCAGTCATCAACGGCCTGACGGACTTCTGCCACCCCTGTCAGGTGCTTGCCGACCTGATGACGGTTCGGGAGCATAAGGGCCGCTTGGACGGCCTGAAAATGTGCTATATTGGCGACGGCAACAATATGGCCAATTCCCTGATTGTCGGCGGCCTGAAAATGGGCATGACCGTGAGCGTCGCCTGCCCGGAGGGCTACGACCCGGATCAGAAGGTGCTGGATTTTGCGGCGGAAAACGGCGGCTTCGCGCTGGAGCGCGATCCCCTGAAAGCGGCGGAGCATGCGGACGTGATCTTTACCGACGTATGGGCCTCCATGGGCCAGGAGGGCGAGGCGGAAAAACGCCGCGCAGCCTTCGAGGGCGTCTACCAGGTCAATGAGAAGCTGCTGGGGGCTGCGAAGGAAGGCTGCATGGTGCAGCACTGCCTGCCTGCCCACCGCGGCGAGGAGATCACGGCGGACGTGTTTGAAGCGCACGCCACGGAGATTTTTGACGAGGCGGAAAACCGTTTGCATGCGCAGAAGGCCGTGATGGTTACCCTGATGAAATAAAAACAGAGCTGAAAGAGACGGTTGTAAAAGAACCCGCTATCTGTATGCGCAGATGGCGGGTTTTGTATTTTTTAAATAGCATAATCAACGGGCTCCCAGCCGCATTTTTGCAAGCTCCCGGTAGTTAATCAGCCGAATGCCGCAGCTTTCGATATGCTGCCGCGTTGCAGGATCGGCAAAGAGCCGGTGCTCCCAAACGCGGCGCTGCCAGGAGCGGGTGATCCCCTTGAGCTCGTCGCATTCAAGCGAAGGATGGATGAAGGTTTCCGAAATGCCGTCCGGGAAGGCTTCAAACCGGGTGAGCATATAGTCGCGGAAAGCTTCGTAGCTCTGGGCCTGCGGGCCGTTCCAATCGTGCGGCAGCAGGTAGTCCAACACGGGCACCTGCTTCTGCCGCGCATAATCACGCACATTGCCCAGCAGCATTTTTACCATATCTTCGGTAAAGGCGCTCCCTTCGAAAAGTGCCTTTTGGGCTGGGATGTAGGAGGTGGGCAGGCGGAAGGGCATATGAAGCTCTGCGCAGACGTCGATCGTCAGGTTCAGAAGCTCCAGGCGGCCCGTTTCGATCCCATAGAGCGAGCCCATGTGGTTATCAAGATGGGAAGGGGCAGAGAAGCCGAGCGCCTTCGCTCTGCTGACCTGTGCCAGAATTTCGGCGCGAACTTCGTTGAGATTGCAGTGCTCCTCGAATTCGTCGCTCTCGTGCCACATGTAGCCGTCCCTGCCCCGCAGGCTTTCCGTTTGGTCATGGCCGACGGGCGCCCAGCGGTAATGCTCCCACTCGCTGGTAAAGGTCAGATGGATGCCGATGGCGAACTGCGGATTCTGCACGGCAAAGGCCGCCGCTTCGCCGGACCAGCTGCAGGGCATCATGATGGTGGCAGAGGTGACACCGCCCTTTTTGAGCAGATCCATAGTGGCCAGATTTGCCGCGTGGCACATGCCGAAATCGTCGGCGTTGAGGATCAGATATTTCTCCATCACAGAAGCTCCTTTATAGATACGGAAATTTTATGCCAATCAAAAATTTTTTGCTGCCCTTGCAATAGAGGACGGCACAGCTGATGATTATAACAACTCGTGCCGGACTGCCCAGTCGTACCAGATTTCATAGGCGTGCGCCCGGTCCGGGGGGAGCGTTTGGCCGGAGCGGGTGACCGTGGTCATCGGGATACCCAGGCGAATAGATGCTTCGGCCCGGCCGTGAAGCAGGAGTCGATGACCGCTGCAGAATTGACGATATCCGCGTTCAGGTCAGCCAAACGTTCCCCCGGCGCGCCAGAGGCATACAGATCCCAGAATTTGCGCAGCGTCTTTGTCATGATGACGCTGACCGTGGCAATCACGCCCTTGGCTCCCGCCTGCATCGCGTCGTACAGATAGGGGATATTGGCCTGCAAAACGTCGCTTTCCGTCGCTTTTTGGATTTTATCAGTGATCAGATCCATCCGGCAGGTCGTGTCCTTAATGCCGAGAAAGCGCCCGGTGTCGATCAGGCGGGCATAGGTGTCCGCATCGATGATCTTCTGGCCCGGATAGCCGGGAAATTCATAGAGCAGGATGGGAAGCGTGGTGCATTCCGCCAGTCGGCAGAGCGATTCAAAGAGCTCCTCCGGACGGTCGCCAATGCCGCGGGAGGTGAAGACAAGCGCATCCACGCCGGTTTGCTCCATACGCTTGACTTCCTCCCGCTGTGCCTCAAAGGAATCCTCCAAATTGGCGGTGGCAATGACGCGCATGCCCTTCGGCGCGTGGCAGACTGCGACGGAAGCGGAATGAAGCCGCTCCTCCAGCGTGAGCTCTTTCATCTCAGAGGAGCCACAGACCGGAAAGAGGTTATGCGGGCGGTGCGAAATCTGATATTCGAGATATTGCTCATAGACTTTCCAGTCCACCGTTCGGTCTTCATGAAACGGCGTCATGATCAGGGAATAGACGCCGGAAAAATCCTTCAGCGTTTGCTCAGAGAACATACCGGAACCTCTTTTCTTCGATTGATGTCTAAATAGAAAATCAGTCGAGGCCTAAAGGGATGAGAGGGTGAAGCATTTTTATGAATCATCCTCCCGCAGCAGGCCAAAATAGCGCGCCATCCAGTAGGGGTGGAGGAATACGCAGCCATCCTCCGCTGCCATGCCGCAGTCGTTGCCTCCGCCGGGCAGCATGGGCTGCGCATGCGGCTTGTGCGCGGCCTCCTCACAAAATGCATGCGCGAGTTCGTGGCAGCCAGTGTCCGCCCGGAAGGGGTTTCCGTCGTATTTATTCAGCGGCTTTTCATCATAGGGCAGGGGCTTTTTCAGCTGGCGCGGCTCGCCGAAGCGCTCTTCCGGCGTGAGATCCCACTCGAGCTCCTGCCGATGGCTGTTGAAGGTCTGCCATCGGATCAGATCCAGCGGCATGAGGGCAAGGCTTTCCGCCGCCGCCTCGATATCGCATACGCGGCCCGTCATTGCGCCATAAATGATATTCCACAACGGAGCGCGCTCCACACGCTCATATTGCCAGTGATGCTCCAGCCCCATCAGGTAGAAGGCGCGCAGGGAGGAATCCTTTTCATAGCGCAGCAGGGGCACGCTGGTGAGGAAGGCGAGCTCATCGTCGATATGGCAGACATGCGCATCTTCGATTTTATGCTGCGACACGTTCATCGCATAGTGGTGCCTGGTGATCAGCTCCCGGTAAGCATCGTCATACGTCTGTTTGCCGGTCATATGATGCGCGGTCTTCAGGAAGGAGAGAATCTCCAGGGAATTGACGCCGTGCTCGAACATCCATTTATCATCGTGGTTGAGCTGCTCAGGGTTCCAGACTGCCCAGGTCGTTGGCCGCCCGTCCGTATCCACCAGGTGGTAGCCGTTGCGCAGGATATGGTCGGTAATCTCGCCAACCACGTTTGCCAGCAGTTCCTGATCCGCTGCGTCTGCCACCAGATCGTAATAGAGCGAGTACGCATAGAAATGGCCGACCATTTCATCGCTGGAGGTCTCGCCCTTCCATTCGCAGTCCCCCTCTGCGCTCAGGTGCCATTCCGGGTCCCCGTCTCCGAAACGCTCTTCGCCGGGATAGCGGATCGCGCGGGCGGTAAAGCCCGGGATGCCGGTTACCTGTGTCAGCCGCACCATGGCAAGGATGCTGCGGCGGGCGAGTGCGGCGGCCTCCGGCTCCTTGGTCGCGGCGTAGCGATAGGATTGGGAGGCGGCATAGCATGCCGTCCAGATGCCGTCGTTGTCGGAGATTTCCACATGTCCGGAGGAGAGATCCCCCTCCCGGTCCAGCGCGCGGACGGTGACGAAGCCGTCGCGCCGCACGTGGTATTTCTCCGTTGTTGCCTGATAACAGGCAGCTTTTTCCGCGAGCGTCATTTCTTTCGTCCGGATGATACTCAAGCCCTCCTGCGTCCCGGCGCAGAGCGTCCCGTCCGGGCAGAGGGCCAGGCAGCGCACGTCAGGATGCGGCACCCAGCGCTTATAGCCGAGGTATTTGACCGTGCCGCCCTGATGGGAAAGTATCCCGAACGGCGTTGCGAAATAGTGCGTCCCGTCCGGCGCACAGGCGCAGGCACGCAGGTCAGCCCTTGGAAGGCCTGCGACCAAATCCGGCGTCATCCAGTAATCCGTACCGCTGTAAACGCACAGGCCGCGGTCCGTGCCGATCCAGAGGTGGCCGAAATCGTCGAAAAACAGGCACTGGATGCAGTTGCTGATGAGAGGCGTCGCCTGCGCATACAGCTCGGACCAGTGCCAGCGCTTTCCGGTCAGGGCCATAACTCCGGAATTCTCTGTGCCGACATAAACCTCATAGCCGCTGGCCACGGCAAGGCAGGAGCCTTCCCCGGGCACGCCGAGCAGCTCTGTCCACCCACCGCCTTCCCGGCGGAAAAGGGCGTCTTTCGTCAGCAGCCAGAGTACGCCGTCCTTCCCCTCTGCGAGGGCGACGATGTCGCCTTCCCATTCCTCTTTCTCGATTCCGGAATCGGTGAAGGCAAAAAGCACGTTGCCAGATCCGGCCCAGAGGGTGTGATCGCTGCCACAGAACAGGACGCTGACGGGGATTTCAACAATATCCGGTACAGGATGAAAACGGCTTTCCCCCGGAGCCAGGCGGGCAAGCCCGGCGTCCGTCCCCGCCCAGAGCACGCCCTGCCCGTCGCAGGCAAGGCTCAGGATGCTGTCGCTGGGAAGGCCTTCGGCTGTTTGATAAAATGTGCGGGTGCGCTGCGGAAACCGGCCCGCACAATAAGATGCGTTTTGATCGTGCATAGGGGCCTCCTTTATTTGAAATAACCTTAAATTTTAAATTTGGAAAGATATTCCCGATGCGCGCATTTCATTTCGAAGTAGCACTTTTTCGTATTCTCCCAGTCGCCGGTGAGCGGGTGGACGATCAGCGCGTTCATCGCCGCATCGTCGTCTCCGGTGATGGCAGCCCGGACCGTATCCTTTTCATATTGCTTGACAATGCGCATCATGGAGATCACATGGCCGTTTTTAACAGACGGCAGCCTGACCGGGGCTGCTCCATCCTTACCGATCACGGCGGCGATTTCCACAACGTCGTCATCCTCCATGAAGTCGAGCGCGCCGTTATTTCTGATATTGACGATATGGATCTCCTGCTTATCGTTGGCGATGGAATCGATCAGCGAGACCGCCGCGAGCGAATATTTATGCCCACCGCGCTGGTCGAGCAGCGCAGGCTTCTCCACGAGGGCAGGGTTTGCATATATTTCGAGCAGTTGCTCCTCAATCTCCATACAGACCTGCGCGCGGCTTTTTTCCTCCGCCAGCTGATCCTGCAGTTTTTTATTTCGGCAGTAATAATATTGCAGATAGGAGGAGGGGATCGCCTGCACGGCGCGCAGGCAGTCGAGAGAAAAGCCGTCGTCTTTGATATTCGCCATTACAGTGGTGGTAAAGCCCCTGCTGAGCATTTCGGGGAGAAGCTCCTTCCCGTCCCGGATGACGGAGATCACCCAGCTCAGGTGATTGAGGCCGACGTATGTAATCTGTGCGTCGTCCCCCTCCGTCTCCCGGATATCGTCGAGCATATTGATGGGGACATTGCACAGGCCGATGCTTTTGATCTTAGTGTAGTTTTGGAGATATTCCGCGATGATTCCGGAAGGGTTCGTAAAGTTGATCAGCCACGCGTCCGGGCAGATGGCGTGCATCCGGTCCACAATATGCTCCATCACCGGGATTGTGCGCAGCGCCTTGAAAAAGCCGCCGATTCCGGTCGTCTCCTGGCCGATGAGATGGTATTTTAAGGGAATGGTCTCATCCAGGTAGCGGGCAGGAAGCTTGCCCACCCGGATCTGGCTGACAACGAAATCCGCGCCTTCGAGCGCCTGGCCGAGATCGTCCGTCATCACAACCTCACAGGCTGCACCCGCCTGCTTGAGCATCCGCACGCAGAGGCCGCCGACAATGGTGCGCTTGCGCTCGTCGATATCCATAAAAGAGATCTTCTTTAGCTTTATGGAGCTTTGCCGCTTGAGAAATCCGTCTATCAGCTCCGGTGTATAGGTACTTCCGGAGCCGATGACTGCAACATTGATTTCCTTCATTGGCGATTCCCTTCTTTCCTTTCGAGTATCCAGTTGATACAGCCGTATACCGGGGGCCTGCCAAGCGGGAGAAAGCGCATTGCACGCCCGCTTTTGAGCTCGCTTTTGGCCTGCAGCAGCGCGAGATAGCTCGCGGGCGCAAGCTTAGTATGCATAGAGCCGGAGAGGATCACTTCAATGGGGGTATCGTCAAACTCCATCTGGATTGCAAGGGCCGCGATCAAATCCGAGCCGCGCTCCGCCATCTCATCAAGCGTTTCCAGCACGGCCGGGTCGCGCTGGGCGGCAGCATCGAAAAAAAGATCGGTCAGGGTGCGGAAATAAGCGTCCGCCTGATCAGATTCCGCCCGGGAGATTGTGGCGAGAAATTCCTCGCGGGAGGAAAGCGAAAAAGCTTCGTAATACAGCCTGGTCATAATGCTTTTTTGTTTTAGAAGGTATACGTCGTCGTAAACGATGCGGAAAACCTGCTCCGCAATCCAGACGCCGTTGCCCATATCGGCCGTCGCGTTGCCGAGGCCTCCGAGCTGCATGCGGCTGCCGCGGCTGTCGATGGCGTTGCAGCAAGTACCCGTGCCGGTGTTATAGCCAATGGCGGCCGGGCCGCTTGCCCCGGCCTTAACGGGCAAAAAGCCGTCATTATAGATTTCAAGCTGTTCCCAGCCGCGCGACCTCAGCTCGCTGCACATGGCGTCATGCTGATAGGGGTGATCGATCCCTGCAAGCCCCATCAGCAGGAAGGAAATATCCGCCTGTGTTTTTCCCTCCTGGCGGAGCAGTGCGTCCAGGCCCGCGGCAATGACTCCAGCGGCCTGCGGGATGCCGCCTTCCATATTCTCGTGGTTGCTGCCCGGGCCAGTCAGGCTGCCGAGCATCCGTTTTGTTTCGTCAAACAGGGCGTAGGCGGTTTTGGTTCCGCCGCCGTCCACGCCGATATAATAGCTCATCTGGTTTCCTCCGCGATCTCCTCAAAAGATTCCATGCAGACCTCTTCCAGGCAGTATTTGCCCCGCCGGAAGGGCTCCCGGTCGATCCACATGCCGTTGGTGAAGTCGGGTATGGCGACGGGCATCCCACCCATGGCGGCGGATTGCTCGGACAGGCAGGTGATGGACATCCAGGCCGCCGTATCGTAAACGTCGATGGGCGGCGCGAGCCCGTCCCGCGCGCTTTCCGCGAAGGCGCGCAGCACCAGCAGATCAACGCCGCCGTGGCCGGCCTCGTCTACCCCTTCCCGCTCGTATTCCTGCCAAAGCGGGTGCAGGTAGCGGTCACGGATGGGGGGGAAATCATCCCATTCGTGCTCCCTGGTGCAGCTGTGCTGCAAATAGATGCGGTTTCCATCCTCCATCCAGATACCCTGTGTGCCCTGGATGCGGCCATTGCGCGAATAGGGGCGCGGCAGGCAGCAATCGTGCACGAGGAGGATGGTTTCCCCGTGCGCGCATCGGATCATCGTCGTCGTAACGTCCCCCTGCGTGAAAGCGGTATTGGCAAGATCGTAACCGGCGCCCTTATTTTCCAAGATCCATTCATGCAGGCCGCGGCTCTTGCTCGTCATGCAGGAGAGTGTCAAAAAACGGTTTCCCCGGTTGATACGCAAAAGCTTCGCGAGCGGGCCGAGCTGATGGGTGGGGTAGAGTTCGCCGTTTCGGTTCATGAAGTTGAAGAGCCTGCCGTGGCGGTTTTCCCGGCCCAGGCAGATTTCATCCCGCAGATCGTGCTCATAGCCGCCCTGCACATGGACGATCTCCCCGAACAGCCCCTGCCGCGCCATGCGGAAAAGCGTCAATTCATCCTTGCCGTAGCAGATGTTTTCCAGCAGCATGCAGAATTTTCCGGTTTCCTCACTGGTGCGCACCAGTTGCCAGCACTCCTCCACAGAGGCGGCCCCGCCGACCTCGATCGCGGCGTTTTTACCCGCCCGCATGGCGGCGATGGCAATCCGGCTGTGCGTAATCCATGTGGTGCAGATCAGTACCTGTCTCTTATACACATCTCCGAGCCCACGAG
>OJQT01001098.1_pt1 | contig 10472 bp, 8 predicted proteins | sample 1598771 | NCBI WGS metagenome assembly OJQT01 (sample SAMN03922517, study PRJEB24848) | human gut metagenome | isolation source: stool sample | host: Homo sapiens | place: Germany | collected 2010-02
GCCTTGTACGGAGAAGTGCAAACCGCCCGTTAACTTTCAAGCCGATATGGGGCTGTGCGAAGATTGGAAAATGCGCCGGCTCCATATCGGCTTTTGAAAAAAACATATTATTCCTTTCCTCTTTTTACCTGCATATTAAGATTCTTTGCGTATCTTTGTACAAACGAAGAAAGGATGAACGTCATTGATTTGATTCAGAACCATAAAGGAACGGCTTTTTCTTTTGAAGTACTGCCTCCGTTAAAAGGAGCAGGCATAGACCGGTTGTTCCATACCATAGATACGCTCAGGGAGTTCAACCCGACGTATATCAACATTACCAACCACCGCAGCGAGTATGTGTACAAGGACTTAGGGGGGGGCATCATGCAACGCCTCCGCATCCGCCGCCGTCCCGGCACCATAGCCGTAGCGGCAGCCATCCAAAGGCATTACGACATACATGTCGTGCCCCACATCCTATGTAGCGGATATACCCGTGAGGATACGGAGTACATGTTGCTCGACCTGCAATTCTTGGGCATCAGCGACTTGTTGGTGCTGCGCGGCGACAAAGCCAAGGAAGACTCGGCCTTCCGTCCCACGGGCGACGGTTATTCGCATGCCACGGAACTCATCGGGCACATCAACCGTTTCAATGAAGGTTTCTTTGTCGACGGTTCGCCTATCAAGTCTCCCGGTACGTCATTTTCATACGGCGTAGCCTGCTACCCGGAAAAACATGAGGAAGCACCCAATCCGGAAGCTGACTTGGCCGTGCTCAAGCAAAAAGCCGACATGGGTGCCGCCTATGCCGTCACCCAGTTGTTCTACGACAATGCGAAGTATTTCGACTTCGTGGACCGTGCACGCCGGGCCGGCATCACCATCCCCATCATCCCGGGTATCAAGCCGTTTGCCAAACTGTCGCAACTCAACGTAGTACCTAAAACGTTCCATTGCGACCTGCCCCAGGCTTTGGCTTTAGAAATAGGAAAATGTAAAACGGACGAAGAAGCCAAACAAGTAGGGATAGAGTGGACGGTGGAACAATGCCGCGAGCTGATCGGTCACGGCGTGCCGAGCATCCATTTCTATACCGTTTCGGCCGTGGACAGTATCCGCGAAATCGCACGTCAAATCTACTAAAGCCATGTTCAGCCAGGTTGTAGGACAAACAGACATCAAAGAACGCCTCCTTCAGGAAGCGCAAGCCGGACGCGTGCCGCATGCCCTGCTCCTGAGCGGCTCTTCGGGATGCGGAAAGCTGGCTTTAGCCGTGTCGTATGCCCAATACCTGCTGTGTCACCGTCCGGGGGCGCACGATGCCTGCGGGGAATGCCCGTCATGTCGGACTTTCACGCACTTCGTACACCCAGACCTCCATTTCGTCTTCCCCGTCATCAAATACAAAACAGCGGAAAGTTCCGTATGCGACGTGTATCTGGACGCATGGCGCAAGCGGCTGCAAGCCGGGCTTTATTTCGACTTGAACGACTGGTTGGGCGACATGAAGGCTGAAAACCAACAAGCACTCATCTATGCGGCCGAAGCCGCCCAGATACAGCGGAAACTGGCACTTAAATCCACCTTGGGCGGACGTAAGGCCATGATTGTCTGGATGCCGGAAAAAATGAATGCGGAATGTGCCAACAAGTTGCTCAAACTCATCGAAGAACCGCCCGAACAAACGAATTTCCTTTTGGTGAGTGACGAGCCGGAGAAAATCCTGCCCACCATCCTGAGCCGTACCCAACAAATCGAGGTAAAGGGCATCGACCACGAAAGTTTGACGGAAGCCCTCCGCAAAACCCATCCCACGGAGGACGTGGAAGCTCTCGCACGCAATGCCAGAGGCAGCTATACCGCAGCACTGAAAAGCCTGGATGCCAACCGGGACAACTTGCTCTTCTTCGACCTTTTCGTCATGCTGATGCGGTTGAGCTACCAACGAAAAATCAAGGACATGAGGAAATGGAGCGAACAGATTGCCGGTATGGGGCGGGAAAGGCAAAAGAACTTCCTGACGTACTGCCAACGGTTGGTGCGCGAAAACTTCATCTATAATTTCCGCAGGCCGGAACTGAACTACCTGACGGCACAGGAAGGGGATTTCGCCAAAAACTTCGCACGTTTCGTCAACGAGCGGAACGTCATCAAAATCATGGACGAACTGAGCGACGCACAACGGGACATCGAGCAAAATGTCAACCCACGAATCGTATTTTTCGACTTTGCCCTGAAGATGATTGTGCTACTCATACAATAACATATATCAAAAAACCGACAACGAATGGAGGAAAAATTCAAACTGAACGGGCCGTGCCGGGGACTTTGCGCCAAAGGTTGCGGACGACAAAATAAACAACTGAACACGTACGATTATCTGGCAGACATCCCGGGTAACGCGGAAGCCACCGACCTCGTGGAGGTGCAGTTCAAGAACACACGCAAAGGATATTACCACAACAGCAACCGCCTGCCATTGGAAAAAGGCGACATCGTGGCCGTGGAAGCCACTCCGGGGCACGACATCGGTGTGGTCACCCTCACCGGTCGTCTCGTCCCCCTTCAAATCAAGAAGGCCAACCTGAAATCGGAACAGGAAATCAAACGGGTGTACCGCAAAGCCAAACCGGTTGACATGGAAAAGTACGAAGAGGCCAAAAGCCGTGAGCACGGCACCATGATACGTTCGCGCCAGATAGCCAAGGAATTGGGACTGCAAATGAAAATCGGCGATGTGGAATACCAAGGCGACGGGAACAAAGCCATTTTCTACTATATCGCGGACGGGCGCGTGGACTTCCGCCAACTCATCAAGGTATTGGCCGAGACTTTCCACGTACGTATCGAGATGAAACAAATCGGTGCACGGCAGGAGGCCGGGCGCATCGGCGGTATCGGCCCGTGCGGACGGGAATTGTGTTGTGCCACGTGGATGAAGAATTTCGTTTCCGTCTCCACCGGAGCAGCCCGCTATCAGGACATTTCCCTGAACCCGCAGAAGCTGGCCGGACAATGTGCCAAACTGAAATGTTGCATGAACTATGAGGTGGACACTTACGTGGAAGCCGGAAAACGTTTGCCGAGCAAGGAAATCACTTTGCAAACCCAAGATGCCGAATATTATTTCTTCAAAGCCGACATCCTGGCCGGATTAGTCACCTATTCCACCGACAAGCATTTGGCTGCCAACTTAGTCACCCTCACTACCGCAAGAGTCTTCGAAATCATCAACATGAACCGCCGGGGCGAGAAGCCTCAACGTTTGGAAAGCGGGGAAGCTGCAGAACCGGCCAAACCGGCTGACCTCGTTGAACAGGAGAGCCTGACACGGTTCGACAAGAGACGGAAAAACAAAGGCAAACGCAAAGACAACGGTAATCCTCGCGGCTCACAATCTTCCAAAGAGACACAAGGCGCGGAACGTCGGGAAGAGAATGCCGGCAAAGACCGCCGTAACCGAAACCGCGGACGAGACAACAAAGAATACAAAGGCGAACAGGGCGGCAACCGCGAGAACCGCCCCGGCAAGGATAAACGCAAACGGGACAGGGACAATCGCTCGGAAAAAGCTGTTAAGCCCGCCCCAAACACACCGGCCGAAAAGACGGAATAGTCATGACCATTCTTCGCACTCCAACGTTCATTGCAGCCGTAAGCATCCTTTTGTCGCTTACGGGCTGCAATGAGCATGTAATCTATCATTCATACCGCCACGTTCCCGAACAAGGATGGAACAGCCGGGATACCTTCACATTCGACATCGATACCGTGCGGACAGCAGCGACCTATCAGTTCGCATTGGGATTGCGTTCGACCGATTCATATCCGTACACCGTTATCTGGCTGGCAGTGGAACGGGAGTTTTCTCATCCGGACACTCTGCATCGTGACACGGTGAAATGCCAGTTGATGGATTCTGTCACCCATCGTATGGGCAAAGGCATCTATATGTACCAATACGACGTGCCGCTTCCTCCCATGACATTGCACCGCGGACAAACCGGACAAGTCCGTATCATACATCTCATGCAACGGGAAGTCCTTCCGGGCATACACGATGTGGGAGTCCTCATCAGCCGCTAAAGCCTTAATCCCTCTTGGCCAGATTGCGTCCGGCATCTATACGCAGGAATACGAACAACAAGATGGTGAAGCCCCACAAGGATGAACCTCCGTAACTGAAGAACGGCAACGGAATACCGATAACCGGCGTAAGTCCCAACACCATTCCCACGTTGATAAACACATGGAACAGGAAAACACTCATCACACAATAGCCATAGATACGCCCAAAGGCAAAGGGTTGGCGCTCGGCCAAATGAATCAAGCGGAGAATGAGCACCAGGAACAACACCAAGACTCCGGCCGCACCCCAGAACCCTTCTTCTTCCCCGACCGTACAGAAAATGAAATCGGTATCCTGTTCCGGCACATACTTCAGCTTGGTTTGCGTTCCGTTCAGGAAGCCTTTTCCTCGTAATCCTCCGGATCCGATGGCAATCTTGGCCTGATTGACATTGTAACCGGCACCCGAAGGATCGTCCTCCAGGCCCAAAAGCACATTGATACGTACCCTCTGGTGGGGTTCCATCACACTGTTCAGCACGTAATCGGCCGAATAAAAGAAAGCCATGGAACCCAAGGCAAACAAGGCAATATAAAAGTAACGCGTGACACGCTCGCTCAAAGCCACATAGCATAAATACAAGATCATGGCCACGCATACCGTAATCAAAATCCAGGTGATGTCGAAGGGAATGACAAAGCCGGAAAAGCCAAGAGCCAATGCTATCACGCCCACCCCATAAAACAGGATATTCCGTTCCACCGACACCTTGTCACAATAGACATGCACCATACCGATCGTAAAAAGAATCACCATCATCAACACCAGAAATTCTCCGGCGCTGGTGGGGATATGCCCTAACATGACGTGCTCGAAACGTACGCCCACCACAAAGTAAGCCACAGCCGACACCCCGGTAAAAAGCACGGCACCGGGCATCCCCTCCCGATAAAGCATCAGGAAAAAAGCCAGATAGACCAAAGCCGAACCGGTCTCACGCTGCAAGATAATCAGGACGATAGGCACGACAATGATGGCCAACGTCACCAAAAAGTCTTTCCACCGCGAAATATTATACCCGTAAGCAGACATGAATTTGGCCAAAGCCAATGCCGTGGCACATTTGGCAAACTCGGCAGACTGTAGACTGAAAGGTCCTATCTTTATCCACGAATGGGAGCCTTTGATGTCTCGTGCCAAAAAAGGCGTGACAAACAGCAAGACAAGCAACAGGGCATAAATGACGTATGCAAAGGTATCGTACAACTTCCCGTCGAGCATCAAAAGGATAAAGCCCAATGCCAACGAAGTGCCTATCCAGATAATCTGCATCCCCGAACGGGAATCGAATGAAAAAATGTTCCCCTCCATGTCAAAATCGTAGCTGGCTCCGCAAATGCTGATCCAACCGAACGCCAGCAAGGCCATATATATAAGGATGGTCCACCAATCCAATGAACGCCACACGCCTTTTTCCTTTTCATCTATCCGCCGTACCATAACCGATATGTCTTTGTTGATACATCTCCGCCAATTTCTCGCTTTCGGGCGAGAGTTTGCCGTTCAAATACAGTTCCATCATCAATGCCCCGAGAGGCACACCGTAGTCTGCCCCCCAACCGCCGTTCTCCACATACACGGCAATGGCTATCTTAGGGTCGTTCATCGGGGCGAATCCCATAAACACGGAATGGTCGTGTCCACGGTTCTGTGCCGTACCCGTCTTGCCGCAGACTTCTATACCGGGAATATTGGCTTTACGGCAAGTCCCGGCCAATACGGCCCTCCGCATCCCCTGCGCCACCGTTTCGTAATGCCGGGCTTCCACCTTTGTGTACCGCCGCCGGGTGTAAAGCGTGTCTATCTGCTCGTCTTGTATTTGTTTCACCACGTGCGGCGTGATAAAGTATCCCCTGTTGGCTATTGTCGCACCGAGATTGGCGATTTGCAAAGGAGTGGCGTTCACTTCGCCCTGCCCGATGGAAATACTGATTACGGTCAACCCGTTCCATGAACCACGATAAGCCTTGTCGTAAAAAGGAGCATTCGGAATCAATCCCCGTTTCTCTCCCGGCAGGTCGATACCGAGCTTATACCCGAACCCCATCGACACCATATAGTCTTTCCACACCGTCATGGCCTCCTGCACATTCTTGTATTTCGTCCGGTTGCCGAACATGTAATAGAGTCCCCAACAAAAATAAGCATTGCAGGAAGTTCCTATGGCCGGAACCAACTTGGCCGGTGCCGCATGTCCATGGCATCCCACTTTCAGTCCGCGATAAATAAACCCGTGATAACAAGGGTAAGCCGTCTCGGGAGTGATGATGCCTTCCTGAAGGAAAGTCAACGCCTGCGTGGTCTTGAATGTGGAGCCGGGAGGATACTGCCCCATGATGGAACGGTTCAACAAAGGTTTCAGCGGATTACGGCTCAAAGCCAAATGGTTTTTTCCACGCTGCCGGCCCACCATCATACGAGGATCATAAGTAGGCGAAGACACCATGCACAACACCTCGCCGGTAGAAGGTTCTATGGCCACGATACTGCCCAGCTTGCCTTCCATCAGACGCTCGCCGAGCACCTGCAATTCCAAATCGAGTCCCAAAGTCAGGTTTTTGCCGGGCACAGTTTTGGTATCCAGCTTTCCGTCCATGTATCGCCCTTTGATACGCCCCCGGGCATCACGCAAAAGTATTTGTATCCCCTTTTCGCCCCTCAACTGCTTCTCGTAGGCACGTTCCACACCTTGCTTGCCGATGAAATCACCATTCTGATAATACTCATCTTCCTCCACATCCGCAGGCGACACCTCACCGATGTCCCCCAAGACCAATGCGGCATACGGGGACTGGTATTGACGGATGGAACGACGCTGCACATAAAAACCGGGAAAACGGAACAACTTTTCCTGAAACACACAGAACTCCTCGGAAGACAACTGGCTCATGAAAAGCTGCTGGGTGTAACGCGAATAACCGGGATTGCGGTGCCGGTCCTTGATTTCGTCCATCCGCTTGATATAATATTCCTTGGTTATTCCGAGGCTCGCACACAAATCCAACGTATCCACCCCCTGCTGCTCGTTCATGACCACCATGATGTCATACGAAGGTTGGTTGTAGACCAATAACTTCCCGTTACGGTCGGTGATGACTCCCCGCGAAGGATATTGGATTTTCTTTAGGAAAGCATTGGAGTCGGCATTCTTCTTGTAATCGTCGCTCATGATTTGCAATGTGAAAAGCCGGACAATATAAATGAGGACGATGCCCGTAGCCACCGCCCCTATTACATATTTACGCTTTTCCCTATTATAATCAGCCATCCCTTCTGTCCGAAACTTCCAACTATTTATTACCGCGCATCCTCTCCAATACCAATATCAGCACAATGGAAAGCGCGCTGCTGCCCAAGTAAGTATAAAGCATGTCCAAAGCACTGAAGAAAGAAAAGATTTCAAGCATCATCACGGACGCCTGCTGCAACAGTACAAGCAACATCACATACCAAATGTAATTCCATCCTCCCAACGTCCGGTAGCCCGGCACCATGTCTTCCAGACTGTCTTTGGGCGTAAACAACCGCAAAAGTGGCGGAGCGCACAAGGCCGTCAAAGTCATGGACGCAGCCCCCAGACCCGGCGTTTCGGAAAAGAAATCGGCTCCGAGCCCGACTGCAAATCCCCACAACAGCCACGCATAACGCGAGGTGTTCAACGGCTGGAGACAAAGGATATACACATATATGACAGGAGTAGCATAACCGAAAAAGTGGATATGGTTGAATACCAATCCCTGGAAAACCAGCAAGATGAATGCCCACAACAACCTACTGAAAAAACTCTGCATCATACATCGGCCTTATTTTTCTGATTCTATCTTTTGCTGCAAACTGTCTATCTCCACCCGATTGGGCGTCGTAAGCACACACACGTCCCTTAACCGGGCAAAGTCCGTACTCAAATTCACCTGTAACTTATAAGAAAGCCCGTCTTCCGAATTTTCCACCTTCGTCACCTTGCCGACAAACAGCCCTGCCGGAAAAACCGCAGAGAAACCACTGGTCTCTACCGTCATGCCTTCTTTCAGGCGGGCATGGCGGGGTATATCGCCCAGAGAGGCATACAAAGGATGCCGGCCGTCCCAACGCAAATAACCGAAATAATCGGTTCCCCGCAAACAACAACTGATATTCGACTTGCTGTTCAACAGCGGCATGACAATCGCATAATGGGGCGAAGTCAGATAGACTATCCCCACAATGCCCGTACCGCACACGACCCCCATCTCGGGTTTCACGCCATCCTGCTCTCCTTTATTGATGGTCAGGTAATTATTATGCCTGTTCACACTGTTGCTTACCACCTCGGCAGGCACCATGCCGAAACCGTCCAACAGTTCCCTCTGACGCATTTCCGTATAGGTGGAATCGTGTTCCGCACGGTCCAACAACTCCGTCAGTGCCCTGACCCGCTGCTCCAACACCAGATTCTTCCGCATCAGGTCTTTGTTCCGTTCACCCAAAGCAATATAGGACAGGAAATCCGACTCCCACTCCAACACACGTCCGGAAACGGTATTGGCAGAAGTGAACCATACACTTCCCTGATAAAGATTGAAACGAAAGAGCAGCAAAAAGCTACCTCCTTCCAACAGGATGAAAAGGAGCCAATAGCTATATTTCTTCAGAAAATCGAATAAGCCCTGCACGGGTTACATCAAAAAAGAAAAGTTGTTCACGTTCTTCAATGCTATGCCGGTGCCTTTAGCCACACTGTGCAGCGGATCTTCGGCGATGTGGAACGGAATGTTGATCTTGTCGGTCAACCGTTTGTCCAAACCACGCAACAAAGCTCCTCCACCCGTCAGGTAAATACCGTTGTGCACGATGTCGGCATACAATTCCGGCGGCGTATTCTCCAACGCGCTCAAGACAGCCGTCTCGATACGGGCGATACTCTTCTCCATGCAGTGCGCCACCTCCTGATAACACACCGGGACCTCCATCGGTAGGGCCGTAATACGGTTCGGTCCGTACACGATATAATCCTCCGGAGCGTCCTCGCCCAATTCCGTCAACGCTGCTCCCACGTGAATCTTGATACGTTCGGCCATGCGCTCGCTCACCCTCACATTATGCTGGCGGCTCATGTATTCCTGAATGTCGGCCGTAAGGTCGTCCCCCGCGATGCGGATGGAATTATTCGACACGATACCGCCCAAGGAGATTACGGCGATTTCGGTGGAACCTCCGCCGATGTCCACTATCATGTTACCTTGGGGAGCCTCCACGTCGATTCCTATGCCGATGGCGGCCGCCATCGGTTCATAAATCAGATACACGTCCCGTCCCCCGGCATGTTCCGCCGAATCCCGTACGGCACGCAGCTCCACTTCCGTAGAACCGGAAGGAACGCCTATCACCATGCGCAAGGAAGGAGAAAACAGACGGCTGCCCGTATGCACCATCTTGATGAGCCCGCGCATCAACTGTTCGCAGGCATAAAAGTCAGCGATGACTCCTTCGCGCAAAGGCCGTACCGTGCGGATATTGTCATGCGTCTTTTCATACATCAACTTGGCCTTCTCTCCCACGGCGATCATTTTGTCCGTACGCCGGTCTAATGCCACCACGGAAGGCTCGTCCACCACAATCTTACCGTCGCTGGTGATAATGGTATTGGCCGTCCCCAAGTCCATTGCTATTTCCTGAGTAAAAGAAAAGAATCCCATCAGCCCTTCACTTCATTTTAATATTTCCAAATCCGTTACCTTCAAACGCTATCCCTTACTTTCCGTTCTCGAAATAAGCATGTATGGCCGTATCGTAATGGCTGCTCACGCCGAACGCACGAGTGGCAAACCAGCGGCGATCCTCCACATCGGTCTGCGCCCCTTTCCGGTTCAGCAAATCCAACAGCGGCCCATATTCAGCCTTGCTCGGCACGATCACCACATCCTTGAAATTCTTGGCACCGGCACGAATCAACGAAATGCCGCCTATGTCTATCTTTTCGATAATGTCCGCCTCGCATGCACCGCTCGCCACGGTATCCTCGAACGGATAAAGGTCTACGATAACCAGGTCGATTTCAGGTATTTCATATTGTTGCATCTGTGCCTGGTCTTCAGCCAACCCGCGACGCCCGAGAATGCCGCCGAAAATTTTAGGATGCAACGTCTTCACGCGCCCACCTAAAATAGAAGGATAAGTCGTCACTTCCTCCACGGCCTGGCAAGGATAACCCAACTCCTCGATAAACTTCTGCGTACCTCCCGTAGAGAGGAACTTCACACCTTCGTCATGCAACTTCTTCAACAAAGCGTCCAGCCCGTCCTTATGAAAGACCGACACCAATGCGGTTTTGATTCTTTTCGTTTCAGCCATAGTCTTAATACTTATATACGTTTAAGGC
>OJQT01001131.1_pt1 | contig 10241 bp, 10 predicted proteins | sample 1598771 | NCBI WGS metagenome assembly OJQT01 (sample SAMN03922517, study PRJEB24848) | human gut metagenome | isolation source: stool sample | host: Homo sapiens | place: Germany | collected 2010-02
TGTGTATAAGAGACAGGTAAGGTACTCCGAACCGTTTTTTCTATCTTTACGCCAAAATTCGGAAATATCCGGAGCGGAAGACAAATACATCTGTTTCATATTCATCGTACCCGAACGAATAACCATCAAAAAATACACAAATGAAAGGATTGAAACTTCTTCTTCTCACGTTTGCAACCCTCGCGATTACGGCTTGCAGCGACGACACAACGGATGAATGGCATGGAGATTTCGGCTCCATTCAGGTCCCCGATACACGACAGCTCTCCCAGAAGATCCCCGCAGGACAAACCGCAGGGAATTCGGAAATTTTCTTTTCGACGAACGATGCCTGGAATTCCGCCATCACGGACGAATCCCGCGCCGAAGCCCCGACGTGGGTACGCATAAATCCCGATCACGGAGATGCGGCAGGCGATTACGACATCCGCGTCGAAACGGATCCCAACACCGCCGAAGAATCCCGCACGGCCTTTATCGAAATCACCTGCGGCACGAACTCGATTCTCATCACCATCACCCAGCCGGGAACCGATGGAGAGGATACCAATGAACCGGACGAACCCAACATCGGAGAACAGGTTCGGTATTGGCAACTGCACAAGATCGTCGGGCGCGACGCTTCGGGAAGTCTGATTGCTGAAATGGAATATACTTATGAACTTCCGGCGGAATTCAGCAAGGAGTGCCGTATCACGGGTTTCAAAATATCCGCAGCGGACAAGAACGGCACGCTCCGTCCCGTCGAAACATGGCAGTTCACCTACGAGGGAGACGATTGCATCCGATTCTCCTTCACCCGGGAAATCGATGGCGAGCAACCTTATACGCAAACTGCAGACGGAACCCTATACGGCTACTTCTGCGATGTACGAAGCGGAGGATACGAACTCACCTCGACACTTTCCGGCAGTGAAATAGAAACGTACGGCTTCGATTGCACATACGGCACCGGCACCTTCAACTCCGACAAACTCACCTCCATATCGCGTTACAATTCCCTGACTTTGGAACCCATCTGCGAAAAATACGAATGGGAAAAAGATCCCTGGGGTCCGCTGGAGGCTTGGGATAATTGCAGTGCTGTCATCCGAACGCTCGAGAACGAGCCAAATACGGAAACATTCCGGCAAGAGTACGGTTACGACTACGATGAAACGACGGCTTGGAGCGATTTCATCTACGAATTGGAAGGCACTCCCCTCCTCAACAGCGACCCGGTCCTGCTGCTGGTTGCCGAACCGGATATCCTGCGCGGACTGGGTTTCTTCAGCAGTCTCAACAACGATCTTTTCCGAACGGTCACGACCCGTTCCGACGACGCGGTTACGACCCAGACCTTCGAATACACGCGTCAGACAGTCGCACACGATGCTGAAATTGCGACACCGCTCATCATTACCCGCACGACCCGAAGCGACGAGCGGGAGAGCGTCTGTCGATTCGAGATTCAATTCCGCCGCTTCGACCTCCAAAATTAGAAATTCGTACTTTGCGGCCAGCCTGTGCGCACCCGGCAACGAAAAGCGAGGAAAGGTTCTTGCCATTCCTCGCTTTTCGTTACCGATGCCCGGTCCGGTCATTTCGCTCCCATCTCCGGGATAATCGTCCATTCGTTCGACTTGCAGTCCTTATTTCAGAGTTTCCGATCATTCGAAAAAAGATTCACCTTATGCTCTTCCTCAAAAAAGAAATACGGCACAGATCGGCAAAAATTTCCCGGCAGTCTAAACTTACGTTCTCCCTTCGGAAGAAAAACCTTTCTACGACAAAACAAAGTGAACCCGGAAGACGATAATCCACAGCCAACTCTTCCCGCAACGATTAAAGAGTCGCACGCCCCGTTACGATGGTCCCGTCTCTTCCTGCCCACAACCTGCGCAACGATGGACCGCAGCGGCAGAACAAAAAGCTGTCTAACACGTCCGATTTTAATGTTTTCGCCCCTGCCGGATAAACTCCGACAGGGGCAACTTTCAATTTCGGGGATTTGGCAGACAGCTTCGTCACAGCCGGAACTATTGCAGCAAACCGCTCTGTCGGAAGCTGTACTCACCGCCCCGCGCGATAATCAGGTGATCGAGCAGCCGAATATCGAACAGCGCAGCCGCCTCGGCAATTTTCTTCGTGAGAATCTTATCCTGCTCGCTGGGCAAGGCAGCACCGGAAGGATGGTTGTGAACCAGGATAATCTGCGTGGCCAGCAGTTCGAGGGCCCGTTTGATGACCAACCGGTGATCCACCACCGTCGCCTGCACCCCGCCCTGGCTTACCCGCTGCCGCTCGACGATCCGGTTGCCCGTATTGAGGTACAGGCACCAGCACTCCTCGTGCTTCATCTCCGTCAGCAGGGGTCTGAATATTCGGACCACATCGTTGCTCGAACCGATCGGATCGGGGCCCAACTCCCTGGCAGCAAGCACCCTCCGGCCCAATTCGACAGCCGCCTGAATCCGGGCAGCGCGTTTGAGGCCGATCCCGGCAGCCATACGCAACCGTGCGATGTCGGCATATCCCAATGCAGCGAGCCGCCCTTCGAAACTGGACAGCAGCGCCCCGGCAAGCCGCTCCGAATCACCGTCATCCAGCAACAGTTCTAACAACTCCTGATCGGTCAGCGTTTCAACGCCCCGGGAAAGCAGTTTTACAGATGCCTCGCTCATGACACCCCGGTTCCTTTCGGCCGGTAGAGCCGGTCGATTTTATCCAGAATATCCCCGCACGCTTCGTCACTCATAGCACACGACACGGAGTGGGCCGCACATTGTTCGGCCTCCTTCTTCGACTCGCCCTGCCCATGTCCCACACGGATACCGTCGATCACGACCGTAGCGTCGAATATCGGATGATTCGACGAATAATTCCGGCCGTGCACCGTTTCGAAAGCAATGGTATGATGCGTCTTCTGACACCATTCGATTAACCGACTTTTGAAATCCGTCTCCTCGTCCGTCAGGTTGTCGAGATTCAGGTAACGGTAATATATATTGTTGATAAGCAATCGATTGGCGAACTCATATCCCTGATCGAGGTAGATCGCCCCGATCATCGCTTCGAAAGCATCCCCGTAGATATGTTTCTGGTTGGTGCTTCCGGTCGGGTTGGCGATCACGTACCGGTCCAACCCGATCGTCCGGGCGATCGTATTGAGCGACTGGCGCGAAACGATCTTCGAGCGCAACTGCGTAAGAAATCCCTCCTGCCGGTCGGGAAATTCGATATAAAGATAGTCCGATGTCACGGCTTCGATCACGGCATCGCCCAAAAACTCGAGCCGTTCATTGTTGATCTGCCGTCCGTCGGCTAAAACTAAAGAAGCTGACTTGTGAATCAAAGCCAGCTTGTAAAGTTCGATGTTGTGCGGAACGAATCCGAACAGCTCATCGATAATTCTGTAATACTCCTTATCCTGCCCGTAATTTCTTCTTACGGCACGGCGTACGAAATTCCACACGGCACGGACGAGGTGTTAAATCTTACGGAAAATAACCGTCGAGTTATGACCGCCGAAACCGAACGTATTGCTCATCGCACACTTCACATCGCGCTTCTGCGCCTTGTTGAGCGTCAGATTGAGTCGGGGGTCGATTTCGGGATCGAGGTTTTCGTTGTTGATCGTCGGGGGAATCACACCGTTGTTGATCGCAAAGATGCAGGCCAGCGCCTCGACAGCACCGGCAGCACCCAACAGGTGCCCCGTCATGGATTTGGTCGATGAAATATTGACATCGTAGATGTGATCGCCCAACACGCCGTGCAGAGCTTTGAGCTCGGGCAGATCGCCCGCAGGTGTCGAAGTGCCGTGTACGTTCACATAGTCGATATCTTCGGGTTTGATACCCGCATCCTTGATCGCGTCGCGCATGGATTTCATGGCGCCTTTGCCTTCGGGATGGGGAGCGGTAAAATGATATGCGTCCGCAGAACGGCCGCCGCCGACCATCTCGCAGTAAATCTTCGCACCGCGTGCCTTGGCGTGCTCGTACTCTTCGAGAATCAGCGCACCGGCGCCTTCGCCGATGACGAAACCGTCACGATCCTTATCGAACGGACGCGAAGCGTGCACCGGATCGTCGTTGCGCGTCGAGAGAGCCTGCATGGAGTTGAAACCGCCCACGCTGGGTTCATTGACGGCAGCCTCCGAACCGCCGGCGACCATCACGTCGGCCACACCGAAACGGATGGCGTTGAACGAATCGATCAGACCGTGATTCGACGAAGCGCACGCCGAAACCGTACAGTAGTTGGGGCCCATGAAACCATATTTGATGGAGATGTAGCCCGCCGCGATGTCGGCGATCATGCGCGGAATAAAGAATGGGCTAAACCGAGGAGTTCCATCTCCTGCGGCGTAGCCCAAACACTCATCGAAGAACGTCTTAAGTCCTCCGATACCGGAACTCCAGATCACGCCGATCTGCTCCAGGTCCTCCTTCTCGAGATCGAGTCCCGAATCCTCGACAGCCTGCGTGGCCGCGATGAGGGCATACTGAGTGAAGAGGTCGTATTTACGCACCTCCTTACGGTCGAAATGCTGCGTCCAGTCGTAATTTTTTACTTCACAAGCGAACTTCGTCTTAAATTTCTCGGCATCAAAATGAGTAATCGGCGCGGCGCCGCTAACTCCTTTTTCGAGATTGGAAAAAAACTCTGCAATATTATTGCCGAGCGGGTTGATGGTACCGATACCCGTCACGACTACTCGTCTTTCTGTCATAAATTTAAGGCTTTAAGGTTTGCCGGTTGGAAAAATCGTAAATTATTTCTTGTGTGCCTCGATATAGGAGATAGCGTCGCCAACGGTAGCGATCTTCTCTGCATCCTCGTCAGGGATCTGGATATCGAAAGCCTTCTCAAATTCCATGATCAGCTCAACGGTGTCGAGTGAATCGGCTCCCAGGTGGTTGGTGAAGCTCGCTTCCGGAGTAACCTCAGACTCTTTAACACCCAATTTGTCAACGATGATCTCGACAACTTTTGACTGTACTTCTGACATAATTTTAATTTTTTAGTTAAACAATCATTTATTAAAAATTGAAATTCTTTCTATCAAACAATCGCACAAAAATAACACTTTTTTTATTACTTTTGACATTACAACCAAAGAAATTGCCGTTCTTCGGTCGCGTATTCAATATAACACAATATAAATCAATACTTTATGAAACTACTGTTAATTTCCAACTCCACGAACGCCGGAGAACCCTATCTGAAATACCCGATGCCCCGCATCGACGAGTTCCTCGGAAGTGTCCGCGAAGTGGTTTTCGTCCCTTATGCAGGCATCACCTTTTCCTACGCCGAATACGAAGCGAAAGTGCAGGCCCGTTTTGCGGAATACGGCATCAAGGTACGTTCCGTACACCGTTCGAAAGATCCCCGGCGTATGATCCGCGAGGCGCAGGCCATCTGCGTAGGCGGCGGCAACACCTTCGCCCTGACCAAGAAAATGCAGGAGCAGGGGCTGTTGAAAGCCATCCTCGGCAAGATCAAGGCCGGCACGCCCTACATCGGCTGGTCGGCCGGCAGCAACGTCTGCTGCCCGACGATCTGCACCACCAACGACATGCCCATCGTCGAACCGGAATCGTTCAAGGCTATCGGGGCCGTGAAGTTCCAGATCAACCCCCACTACCTGGACGCCAACCCCGAAGGTCACGCCGGAGAGACCCGCGAGCAGCGTATTCTGGAGTACATCACGGCCAATCCGCGCCGCTACGTCGTCGGCCTGCGCGAAGGCTGCATGCTTCATTATGAAAACGGAAAACTGGAACTGATCGGCAGCCGTCCGATGCGTATTTTCAAGAAGGGCATCGCCCCCTACGAGGTGAAAGCCGGGGACGACCTGTCATTCCTATTATAATTATGGTATGCCCCGTATTTTCCGCAATCCCTGACAAACCGTATTCGCAAGTATGGAATTAATGACCGCTCTCAACCGACTGCACGGCGGCAAGAACATCAAGCTGCCCTACTTCATCGCCCAGCTATCCCGTTATGCCGTACCGAAGGTGCTCCTCCGCAGCCGGTTGGAAGAGATTCTGCGCGACGGAGAGAAACGTTATGACATGGACTATGTGCTCGACCGCGTCAATTACTACAACCGTTTGACCGGCGCAGAGCGCCTCTCTCCGACCGAAGCGACACCCCTGAAAGAACACAAGTTCAGGGGCCGGCACAGCGCCTATATTTTCGACTCCTACCAAACCACCCGTTTTTTCGACGATTCCCTGCGTTGGCAGACCTATTTCGGCGACGGAGTTTTCGACCTGCTTCATCCGACGATCATCAAGGCTCGAAAAATCGACCGGGGGGGGGAGAAGCCGCTTCCGGCAAAGGAGATAACTCCGTATTGCTCAACTTGGACCGCTGCCGCTTAGATATCCGGCTGCACGACAAAATTCCGTTTACGGAGAAAGCCGACCGGGTGATTTTCCGGGGATCGGTTAAGAGTAGCGAGCAGCGTCGGCGCTTCATCGAAACATTCCGGGACAATCCCCGCATCGACACGGCGGATACCCGCAGCGGACACAGCGCCCAGGAAACAGGTACAGCAAAACAAATCACGCTCTACGCCCACCTCGGCTCGAAATTCATCATGACGTTCGAGGGCAACGATATCGCCAGCAACATCCGGTGGGTCATGTCCACCAATTCGATCGCCGTGATGCCCCGGCCGCGCAACGAATCCTGGTTCATGGAAGGACGCCTGCGCCCCGGCTACCACTACATCGAAGTAAGGGACGACTACTCCGACCTGGAAGAGAAGATCGATTACTACATCGCGCATCCCGAACAGGCTCAACAGATCATCGATCAGGCGAACGACTTCGCACGACAATTCTACGACAGTCGTCGGGAACGGTTCATTTCGCTGCTGGTCATGAAAAAATATTTCGAAAAGACAGGACAACTTCCACCGACAAACCGATGACCACGACACAGCATACCGGGCGGCAGGGCGAAGAGGCTGCCGCCCGGTGGCTTCTCGACCACGGATTCACCCTGCTCCACCGCAACTGGCGGCAAGGACATTACGAGCTGGACATCGTCGCTGCCAGAAAAGGCACCCTCCACTTCATCGAGGTCAAGACGCGCCGGCGGGACGGCCTCACCCCGCCGGAACAGGCGCTCGATTACCGCAAGCGCCGGGCACTCGTCCGGGCCGCAAATGCTTATCTGACAGAAAATCCGTTCGCAGGAGAGGTGCAATTCGACCTGATCGCAGTCGAAACCGCCCCCGCAGGCACACCGGAGGTGCGCTATATCGAAGACGCCATCGAACTCCACTGGTAATTTGGCAGTTCTGACAATTTATCTTATCTTTGCATCCGCGATATAAAGACGCACAAAACGAAAGCGGATGTGGATCTATAATTTGGGGCTGGTACTCTACGTTTGGGCCATTGCATTGGCCTCACCCTGGCACCGAAAGGCGAAACTCTGGATCGACGGCCGGAAAGGACTCTTCCGCCGCATGAAAGAGAGCATCGACCCCTCGGCTCGCATTATCTGGATACATGCCGCCTCCCTGGGCGAATTCGAACAGGGCCGTCCCCTGATCGAAAAAATCCGCAAGGAACATCCCGAATACAAAATCCTGCTCACGTTTTTCTCCCCTTCGGGCTACGAAATCCGCAAAAATTACGATCAGGCCGACTACATCTTCTACCTGCCGATCGACACACCGCGCAAAGCCCGCCGTTTTCTGGACATCGCCCACCCCGAAATCGCCATCTTCGTCAAATACGAATTCTGGATCAACCTGCTCACCGAGCTGCGCCGCCGCTCGATCCGCAGCTACATCGTATCGGCCATCTTCCGCCGCAACTCGATCTTCTTCCGCCCCTACGGAGGCTATTGGCGCATGGCACTCGAAAGTTTCGACACGATCTTCGTTCAGAACAACGATTCCAAAAAATTACTGGCAGAACTGGGCTTCGACAACGTCGTAGTCGCCGGAGACACCCGCTTCGACCGGGTTGCCGAAATTGCGGCTGCGGCGAAAAAAATCGACCTCATCGAACGGTTCAAAGGCGGCACCCGTCTGTTGATCGCCGGCTCGACCTGGGGACCGGACGAAGACCTTCTGATCCGCCTGATAAACGATAACCCCTCGGTCAAATTCATCGTGGCACCTCACGAAATGGACGAAAGCCGCATCAACCGCCTGCTCGCTGAAACCCTCGGAGGAGCTGTCCGCTATACGCAATGCACCGCCGAAACATCGTTCGATGGCAAACAACTGCTCGTTCTCGATACGGTAGGTATTCTCTCCTCGGCCTACGGCTATGCCGAATGGGGTTATATCGGCGGCGGATTCGGCGTAGGCATCCACAACACGCTCGAAGCCGCCACGTTCGGTCTGCCGATCGCTTTCGGCCCCAACTACGAAAAATTCAAGGAAGCCCGCGACCTGGTAACGCTCGGAGCGGCAACGCCCATCCACTCATACGAAGAATTGAAAACCTGGTTCACCCCCTTGCGCGACGACGAGCATCTGCTTCAACAATGCAGCCGCATCGCCAAAGACTACACGACGGCCCACCAAGGGGCGACGAACATCGTCCTGCATACCGTTTTCGGAAAGCCGGAATAGGTTCTTCGTTCAGACCGGTCGTTCCGCACCCCTTTCCCGACAATACCGGTTTCGGGATTCGCCCTGTTCCGCACATATTCCGATCGAACGGATAAACGCTCCGCACCGTCTTTACTTTCTGTACAAAAAAAGCGCACCGGCCGCAAGGCAGGCACGCTTGTTATTTTTCGAGGGGGCTATTTCGAAGTCATGATCTTCAGGATCAGATGATCCGTTTCGTTCATGCCGTCCCGTCCGATCAGCGTCAGGTTGCGGATCGACTTATCGACATCGTCGTCGATAATGCCCTCGACCGACGAAACCGAATGGTTCTCCATAGCCAGCATCGCCGAAAGCACAGCCGTCGAAACTCCCGTCATCAACTTGAGCGAACAGCTCGGCTTCGCACCGTCGCACATCATACCCGTCAGGTTGGCGATCATATTCTTCACGGCAAAGGAAACGGCCTCGTACCCGCCGCCCATCAGGTAGGTGATGCCGCAACTCGAACCGGTCGCCGCCACGACACAACCGCACAAGGCCGAAAGACGTCCCAGGCTCTGCTTGATATAGATAGCGGTCAGATGGCTCAAAACGAGCGCACGCACCAGATGTTCCTCGTCCGCCTTGATCTCCTCGGCATAAACGACCACAGGCAACGTAGTCGCGATGCCCTGGTTGCCGCTGCCCGAATTACTCATCACCGGAACCATGGCTCCCGCCATGCGGGCGTCGCAGGCCGCGCAAGTATAGGAGAGAATGCGGGAGAGGGCACAATCCCCGATAATCCGCAATTCGGGAGCATGGCGCAAAGTATTTCCCACGCAATGCCCGTAGTTGTTCTTGAACGAATCCTCTGCCGCAGCCTTATTCAATCGCTTGGCTTCCAGAATGAAGCGGATTTCATCCAGCGGTGTGGTCATGGCGAAGTCAAACACTTTGCGCAGGTTGAGTTCGACGCCCTGCGCCTCCTGTTCGCTGCCGGAGGTACGACGACTCTCCTGAAGCGTTTCGCCGTCCCGTGAAATGAAGACGAAATTCGTATGCCCGCCGGCGATGATCGCCACAGCGGAGTGTCCGCCGCCCGAAACTTCGATCTCGATATAGAGTTTCTCGGTAATGCCCTCTTTCAGGGAGATGTCGATCCGCCCCTGCTCGATAAAGCGCTTACCCCGTTCGACGGCCTTCGCATCCGAATCCTTCAGCACTTCGAGCTGATACTCCGACCGTCCGACCAAAGCGCCCAAAGCGATCGCGATCGGCAATCCGATCATGCCCGTTCCGGGAATTCCCACTCCCATCGCATTTTTCAGTATGTTGGCACTCAACCGGGCCGAAACCTTTTCCGGTTCCGTCCCCAGTATCTCGCGGGCCTTGGCCACGCACAACGCAACGGCAATGGGTTCCGTGCAGCCGATCGCCGGAACGACCTCTCGTTTTATCAGAGCAATTATCTGCTCCCGTTCGGGTTTTGAAAGCATAAAATCGTCGTTATTTACAATACAAAGACAGCGCACATCGAACGTAATGCCGAATTTTTCGAACTACGCCGAACAGCTGGCCGCCCATACGAAAATTTTCCACGGCAAAGATACGAATAAGCCGAGTGCAAAAGCAAATTTTATTTGCATTTTGCCGAGGCGAAGTATCTAAGACGAAGTCA
>OJQT01001132.1_pt1 | contig 10230 bp, 7 predicted proteins | sample 1598771 | NCBI WGS metagenome assembly OJQT01 (sample SAMN03922517, study PRJEB24848) | human gut metagenome | isolation source: stool sample | host: Homo sapiens | place: Germany | collected 2010-02
GATGCGAAAATCGCCATCCCGATCCTGAGCCTCTCGGATTACAACAAATTCCTTGCGCTGCGCGGCGAAAACCCGATTGAACTGGGGGCGGACGAATACGCGGTCGTCTGCAATCTCAAGGAGATGGCTAAAATCCTGGAAGCCTATGTCGAGCACGGCGAAACCTTTACCATAAACGGATCGGTTCTTCACCCCGCAAACGTGGAAATCCAAACGCACAACCTGCTCAACTCCGCCACAACGTCGGAGAGCGGCACGCTGATCGTCCCCGATGCGGTGGCGGAAACGTGCCAGCTTCACCGGTCGATCCTCAACGCCAACTATACGAAGCCGGGCGAAGAGGGCGACAACGCCTTCACCGCGGAAATTGCGGCGCTCTACGGCAAGGGGGAAGACGCGCCGCGCCCCTATACGACCACCCTTTCCCACTATGAGCTCTATATGCAGAGCGGCGGCGTCAAGCTCATGATCTCCTATTTCGTCATCTATGTCGGCATCGTCTTCCTGATTACCTGCGCGGCGATCCTTGCGCTGCAGCAGCTCTCCGAAGCTTCCGACAATACGGAGCGCTACCGGCTGCTGCGCAGGCTCGGCACTTCGGGCCGTATGATCGATAAGGCGCTGTTTACCCAGATCCTCTCCTACTTCATGCTCCCGCTGGGGCTTGCTGTCATCCATTCCGTCGTCGGCGTCTATGTGGTCAACAACGCGATCGCCCAATTCGGTCATCTCAACGCCCTGCCCAACATCATCATGGCAGCACTGCTGTTTTTGGTGATCTACGGCGGCTACTTCCTCGCCACCTTCCTCGGCAGCCGGAAAATGATCCGTTCAAGAGAGCGCGGATGAGAGGCGATTCGAAAGGAGGATCCGAAAACCATGAATCATTTCTTCATCCGCATCCTGTCGCTGCTGGCCTCCCTGCTCGCCGTGTGCTGTATTCTCTCCGGCGTGACGGCCTGCGACAAGGATACGATCCTTCAAAATTACGACAAGGTGCTCCAGGCGGGCGGGGCGCTCGCCCGCACGCCGGACGCCGCCCTACAAGGGATCCGAGTTTCCGGAAGGGATAGCTATACGGGCTCTTATACGGCCGCTTACCAAAACTTCAGCGGCACGGAGATTCTCTTCGGCGGCACGGCGCTGAAGCGCCCGGCAGGCGATACGATCACTGTTTCTTGTACGCTGAGCGGTACGGGTGGGCACGCGCAGGTCGTTTTCCGCTCCGGCAGCGATACTCCCAAAACCCTGCTGGAGGACAGTGGCGAGATCACCGAAACCCTGACGCTACCGGCCGGCAGCAACAGCATCGAGGTAGTACTCACCGGTTTTACAGGCAAAATCGAATTGACCGTTTCATAAAACAGAAATCCATTGGACCCAGCTCAGCCCGCCCGGTTTTTCCGGGCGGGCAAAAAGACGTTCCAATAAACATCCCTATTTATAAAATGTATTGATCTGCTGGAGAACCTATGCTACTCTTATGCTGTAAATCCATAAAAAAGAAAGAAAAGGAGGAATCCGTTCATGAACGCTTGGAAACGCTCCCTTGCCCTTCTGCTTGCAATTTCCCTGCTCTGCGCAACTTTTTCCTCCAGTGTTTTTGCGGTGGATGCGGGCTGTGGGGACTGCGGCAATTGCCCGACCATCGTCGTGCACGGGATCGGGCAATCAAAGGTTTCCGTTACAGACCCGACTGGCGCGCCCCTCCTCGACCGCAACGGATCGGCGATTACCCGATGGCCCATCTATATCGACGGTGCGTCGCTTGCCCTCCAGCTCGTCTCGCCCTTGCTGCGCACATTGATCACGCAGCGCGACGCAGGGCTGACAGAGAAGGTCTATCAGGCAGGCATCGGTCTGCTGAAATATTCCGCCTGCGGGGCGGACGGGACACCGCTTTACCCCTGCCGGGTAGAGCAATATCCCCATTCCCTGGCATTGTGCACCCAGGAGGAGAAGGATTACATCTATGCGCAGGTGCCTCTACAGGAGCTGGCGGCAAAGATCGGGGAGGATCACATGTACTACTGCGCATACGATTCCTTCGGCCAGCCCTATGAGGCGGCGGCGCAGCTCTATGATTATCTGCAGATGGCGAAGCGCGAAACGGGGCACAGTCGGATCAACCTCGTTTTCATCAGCCTCGGCGGCACGGTTGCCAACGCCTTTTGGGATGCATATCCGCAGGCAATGGAGGAGGTCAACCGCGTCGTCTATATTGTCGCGGCCCTCAATGGGACCAAGCTCGTCAGCGATGTGATGCGCCACAATACAAATTTTGCGGACGATGCGCTCTATCATGATCTGTTTCCGCAGATGATCGGCGGTGCGGCCGGTTATCTTGCAAATCTTCTGATCCGCCTGCTGCCAAAGGAGGTGTGCCTGTCCGTGTTCGACCGGCTGGTCGACGCGGCGGTAGACGGCCTACTGCTCAATTGCCCAGCCCTCTGGGCACTGGTGCCGCGCGAGGATTACCCCGCCCTGAGCGATCAATACCTCAGCGGCACGGAGCATGCGGCGGTACACGCGCAAACAGACCGGTATTATCGGGCACAGCTCCGGCTGGAAGAAAATCTTCGCATGATGCAGCAAAAGGGCGTGGAGGTCTTTTCTGTGTGCGAATACAACGTGCCGTTTTTCCCGCTCGTCGCCTCCACGCATACGGAATGCGCGGACGGCCTGATCAACGCGTCCTCCACCTCTCTGGGCGCGCGTACCTGCAAAATTGGCGAGACCTTCCCTGCGGATTACCGGCAGGAGGGAACCTATTGCAAGAACGATTCACATCATCATATCTCCCCCGACCGCACGGTCGACGCGAGCGCCGGCCTGCTGCCAGATGCCACCTGGTATTTTTATAATCAGAAGCATGAGCTCACCGCGCAGAATGATGTGCTCATCCGGCTTGCTGTAGTGCTATGCACAAATCCGGCGGTGAAGGATGTATATTCCGACGCGCGCTTCCCACAGTTCAACGGCGCGCGCAGTACCGGCTATCTGCAAAATGAGCTGCTTCCCCTGGCGCGGGAGGCAGTGGAATCCGGACTGCTGGAGACGCTCCCGCCTGCCGAGGGGGATGAGCTGACCGCCGCCATCGGCCAAGCGGAAGCGATGCTTCGCACCACCCTGATCATCCCGGAGGAGACCGAGGCCGCCGTCCGGCGATTGGAAGCAATCATGGGGCAGGTTGGTTTGATCGAACAACCCTCCCGGGCGGAAACGTTTCTTCGCGATCGTCTGGAACTCATCTGTAAAACGGCCAGCGAGGCGGTCTTCCGCCGGGTCGGCCCGCAGGGATTCTGGGACTGATTATGATTATGTATAAGGGGGCGTTGTAGAAAAAAAGTTTGCAACGCCCCTCGGAAAAAGCACTTGCGGGCCCTATGTTAAGGCCCGTTTTTTGCACCTCTGCTGATGCAAAGCCGCTCTTTTTCTCCCTGCCTGCGAATCCCTATCCATTCGGCAGCAGGCCCGTTTTTTCTTTCCGAAGGGGTTGCATTCGGAAAAAATTCTCCGTATGATAAAAATAGGTTTGATTTTCAAAAGAAGGAAGGGGAACGCCTTGCTGCAAATCGCCATTTGTGACGACGAAAAGGTGGTGCGCGACACCCTGCTTTCCATGAGCCGGGATATGCTCGCACAGGCCGGAGAGGATGCGCAGACCGCACTTTTTTCAGATGGGGATTCGCTCTGCCGGGCCTGTGAAGCGGGCGCCGCCTTTGACCTGATCCTGCTGGATATCAAAATGGAGGGTCTGGACGGTATGGCGGCGGCAAAACGGATCCGCGCATGTGATGGGAAAGCGCTGATCGTCTTCATCACCTCCTCTGCGGAATATGTTTTTCACGGCTATGAGGTGCGCGCCTTCCGCTACATCCTGAAGCCGGAGCTTTCGCACAGCTTCCCGCTGGTATTCCGCGAGAGCCTCGATGAGCTCCTGCATAAGCAAGAGGATCGCTTCTGCTTTCAGTTCGACGGAGAGGCCGTTGCCGTCCCGCTTTGCGATATCCGTTATTTTGAAAGCGACCGCCGTGTACTGCTGATCCACACGGCAAACCATACCTATAAAACCTACCGCAAGCTTGACGAGGTAGAGCAGGTGCTGAAAAAGAAAGATTTCGTCCGTTGCCATCAGAGCTTCCTCGTAAACGCGCGTATGATCCAGAAGGTTGGGGCGGCTGCCCTCACACTGAGGACCGGCGAAACGCTGCCCGTCAGCAAACGGCGCTGTAAGGAGACCAGCGAGGCGTTTCTCTGGTCCCTTCGATAATGGCAAAGGAGGCCCGTATCATGGAAGCAATTGTATTCCAGATCGTCCGCGGACTTGCCACGGTATTTGAAATCACGCTCGCCTTTGCCTTGCTCAACGCGATGTTTGAGCCGAAATATGCCAGCAAATGGCCGCTGCGCTTCAGCTATCTCCTGTTGCTTGCCGCGGTTTTTTTCAGCAGCGCGCGGCTTACAGTCATCAGCATGAAAACGGCGGTGGAGATCCTGCTCGTCTTCCTTGTCTCCCTGCTGGTTTTCCGCGGCAAGCTGAGTATCAAACTCTTCTACAACCTGATTTTTTCAACTGTTCTTTTCCTCTCGGATCTTCTCTCCGCCTTTGCCCTCTCCTTTCTCCCGCAGGAGTTTTTCCTGTTCCCCGCAGGCGATATCCTGCACCGGCTTCTGGAAATCGTTTTGCCCAAAATCATCCTGTTTCTCTTTGTTATGCTGCTCATGGTATTCATCTCAAGGCAACGAAAGGATATTTCCCTGCGCTACTGGGTCATGCTTACCTCCGTCCCCCTGACGACGATCGTCACACTGACCATCTTCCAATACTATTCGGCAAAGCTTCCGGGGGAAGCCTATATGCAGGATTATATTTTCGTCGCGATCGTCGGCCTGGTGTTGATCAATATTATGGTATTCGCTCTGTTCGCGAGGCTGCAGAGCCAGTTGGAGATGCACAGCCAATATGAGCTTCTGGAGCAGCAGATGGCGCTGCAAAAAGAATCCATCCACAGGATGGAGGAAGCTTATACGCATATGCGCGAGCTGCGCCATGATCTGAACAATCACCTGCTGTGCATGAGCACGCTTATCCAACGCGGGGAATACGAGGAGCTCCGGCAGTACCTGAAGGCGATGACGGCCACTGTGGAAGAACGTTCCTATGTGGCGGTCAGCGGGAACTCGGCTGTGGATGCAATTCTCAACGAAAAGCTCCTCTCTGCCCGGAAAAAGCAGATCAACACCTCCTTTGAGGTCTGCGACCTGCGCAGCACGGAGGTGCAGCCGATGGACCTGTGCATCGCCCTGAGCAACGCGCTCGATAACGCCATCGAGGCCTGCGAGAAAATCCCGGACCCGACCTGCCGCTACCTCCGCCTGAAGATCCGGCAGGAGGAAGCCTTTCTTGTGCTCTCCGTCGCCAATCCTGTCGGGGCTCCCCCGCGCCGGTTCGGCAGCCTTTACCGGACGGACAAGGCGGATCGCGATCGCCACGGCTTCGGCCTGCGCAGCATCCGCACCACGCTGAAAAAATACAATGGCGAGCTCATCACCCGCTGTGAGGATAAGGTCTTCACGATCGTAATGAAGTTCAACTTTTGAGCCCTCTTCCAAAAATAACGCCGCAAGGGCTAAAAATGACATACCGCGATTGCCGCAGGCCACGCGTGCTATCCTGTCAATGTAAGGATAGCACGCGCTTTTTATTGACGCAATTTTATTGTTTCAGAAAGGAAGTGGATCCCATGAAGGCCACGGAACATCTGTCGCAGCTCCTCCGTGCCCAAAAACAGGCCCTGCGGCAGCTCGAATCGGAGATTGACGCGCTCAGCGCAAGGGATTTTGTAGCGGAAAACGACCGCCTCAGGCGAGAGCTGGAGCAGACTGCCGTGCGTTACAGGCAGGCGGAGCAAACCTGCCGGGCGCAGAAAAAGGAGCTGAACACCCTGCGGGAAGCGCTCCACACCCGTCTTTCCAGTGAAAAGCAATATGCGCTCAAGGCCTCTTCTGTCCGCCTCTCCGCCTATTATCAGGCACAGGCCGCCGGGGAGGAAAACCGGCTTGCCAATCTGGAAAAAACAATGCGCACCCGCATCGACCGGATGGAGCAACAAGCCAGGGCCGGGGACAGCGCTCTTCTGAACGAAGTTTCTATTGAATGCGAGCGTCTGAGGGCAATGCTCGATGACCGGCTCGCACAAATCCGCAGAGAGCAGGAAAAGCGGGCCGCCGGCCTGACAGAACAGGCGGAAGCTGCCTTCGCCCCGCTGCAGGAGGAGCCTCTCACAGAGCAGGAGGCACAGGCAGCCCTGCGCAGCCGTCATTTCGAATCCCTGATCGGCCTGAGCATCCTGAATAAAATCGGCATGCTCCTCGTCGTCATTGGCGCAATCGCCGCCGCACGTTTCACCTATACAAGGCTGCCGGACTCCATTAAGGGCGGCATGCTGTTTCTACTGGCTTTTGCGTTCCTGGGCTCGGGGGAATGGATGGGCCGGAAGGGGAAACGGGCGGATCTGTTTTCCCTCGGGCTTTCCGCCGGCGGCGTCGCGCTGCTGTATGTCAGCGTCGTCACTTGCTTTTTCTGGCTGCACCTGCTGCATCCCTATGCGGCGTTCGCCTTGATTGTGCTGGTCACCGCGCTGGCCTTCTTCCTTTCACAACGCCACAATGCGCAGGTAATCGCCGCCTTCGCCATGGTCGGCGGGTATTTGCCGGTGCTCGTTTTCTTCTTCCAGCCAAAGCTTCCTCTGGAGTTTCTCCTGTGCAGCGCGCTGTATGCGGCTTGCCTGTGCCTGTTTTCCCTGCTGACGGCCTGCCGCAGGAGATGGATCGCTTCACAGTTTATAAGCTTCGTGCTCAACACAGCCGCGTTTGCCATTTTGGCCTATTTTTTCGATGAATTCCTCTGTTATGCCCCGCCCGCTTCGCAGGGCCTCATTTGGCTCTGCCGGCTGGCTCCATGCCTGCTGATTGCCCTTTCCTTCCTGGCGTTTCTGGTAGGGCCCCTCGTATATGCCCAGCGCGCACAGGCAGGGCTGAAGATCCGTGATTTGATCCTGCAGGGGCTCAACATGGCGGCCAGCTATATGGCGCTTACTTTCACTGTTGACAATATACCAGGCTCTTACCGCTACGCTTTCCTGCAGCCGCTGTGCTTCACGCTGGCTCTGGCGGGCGCGGCCTATTTTCTCTGGAAACGGGTGCCAAAAGCGCACACCGGGTTGTATGTGTTTTCCGGCGGGGCAGTGCTCACCTCCCTGCTGATCATCCCCCTGCAGTTCGGCTTCGCCTATGCGGTTTATGCCTGGACGGCGGAAAGCCTTCTTTTCCTGCTCCCCGGCCTGATCCGCAAGCACCGCCCGCTGGAAATTACCGGCTGGCTCACCGGCGCTGCCGCTGCACTGTCCCTGCTGATTGCCTATCCCATGCTGCAGCTCACTCTGCCGGGCACGGCCTATCTCCCTTCCTGCGCCGCCGCATATACCTCCTTTACGCTGGCAAGCCTTCTCCCGCTGGCCGTGACGATTTTCAAGGGAAAGGAGACAGGCTCCATTCAGGGGATCTACAAGTATGGCGCTCTCCTGAATCTCTGGATCTATACGATCTGTGCGGTCCAGCTGTTCCTTCCCGCCCTGCTCCCTGCAAAATTGGGAGCGCTGCATACGGATCTCTTCCTGCTGAGCCTCACCATTCTAACCGGCTACGCGGTGGCATGCTTCTCCGTCCGCCTGCCCCGGCTGCAGGACGATGCGACGGCAATAATCGGCCTGCTGATTTACGCCTGCTCCTTCATCATGGTGCACATCCTGAACTGCCTGTATTTCCGGCAAACAGATCCGCTCGTAAAAGGGGCACAGGTTGGGCTGATCCTGCTCCAGGTTTTGGCTAATATCGCTTCTGTTCTTGCGGCGGCGGATTTCACCGGGACGCTTGTGAAACGGTTCCGCGCCCCTGCCGAAGGTTTCTCTCTAACCGTATCCGCCGTCTTTACCGTGCTTCTCACGGAGCTGCTGCTCGGCCAGTTCCGCCTTGCCTTTACCAATCCGCTCATCGGCATCCTGTATCTCATCACGGCGCTCGGCTGGATCCTCTGCGGCTTCTGGCGCCGATATGCCTCCATGCGGCGGTTCGGGCTCGGTCTTTCCTTCCTCGCTCTGGCAAAGCTCCTGCTGATTGATCTCTCCGGCCTCTCTGAGGGGAGGCGAATCATCGCCTTTTTCGCCTTCGGCGCCTTAATGCTTTTGATCTCCTTTGTATACCGGCATTTCAGCAGGCGGATCCTCCCGGCCGGGAGCATTGCACAGCTTCCGGCGAGGGAGGATCAGAGCATCACACAGGAATAAATCGGGCAAACAATTTCGAGAAAGGTGCAAATTGAACCAATTTTTTGAATCATCAAATGGCAAAAAGCCGGGGACATTTCGTCCCCGGCTTCGTCCTTCAGAAGCACGGCATTTCATTTTTAAATGCTCTCATCTGGCTGCAAACGTCTCTTATGCAATCTGTGCCGCGGCATGGCGGGAAATATGGGGCTGCTGCTCGCCGCCCAGGCAACCGCTGTAGCGCTCGTAAAAAAAGCCGAGCTTCCCTTTGTAATCCGCCTTCCAGGGCTTGCTTTTCCCGCAGTAATGCACGATCACCACGTTTTCCTCCACCCAGTCCATATCGACATGGCGGCTCGGGCGGGTCAGCAGGTTGTAATTGAGCAGATACCGGTCGTCAAGATTATAGAGCAGCGCATCGATGGCCAGCGTGCTCCCGCCGTACATCCCGTTCAGGATATCCTGATCGAGCAGATAGAGCTTCTTCCGGTTTTCACGGATATAGTCGAAAACCGCCTGCACATCCTGCACCTCGCGCAACAGGCGAAGGTTCATGAGCATCACACCCGCGTTGATGTATTTGCTCCCCTCCGGCATACGCAACCGTGTGCGGTTAAGCCAATGCATCGGTCCGAACTGATGCGATGCCGCTGCAAACAGGTTTCCCTTGAAGTCCAATCGGTACAGCCGGTCGATCGAATGCACGACCACCAGATCCGGGTCGAGGTACAACACGCGGCTGGCATCTTGCGGCAGGAGCTGCGCTGCAAAGAGGCGGTAATACGTTTCCTTCGGCAGGCGCTCCAGCACGGGTGCGTCCGCAAACATCGTGTGCGGCACCTGGATGTTGACAAGCTCACAGCGCTCCATCGGCACATGATCCCCGAGATAGCGGAAATCCTGCGCCGTCAGGGAGGAATGCGCCACAAATACGCGGAAAGCGCGGTTTGGATTCGAACGCAGCAGAGAATTGAGCATCACGGTCAGGGGTTTGATATAGCCGGAATTGAGAGTTACTAATATATTCATCTTCATGAGAAAAGCCTCCCGTTTCTGTTTTTGATCTTGTCCCTATCATAAGGGCTGCAACTTACAAAAAAGTTACAAAAATCTTGCGGAAGGCTTTTGTTTGCGTGAAAAATGATGGCCAAAGCGTACAAAAGCCGCCCGGCAGCTCCGCCGGACGGCCCATAGGTTCCATTCTACGATTGTGTTATGCTTCCTGCCCAGCCCCCTGGACATACAGCGCCTGCTGATGCTCCATCGCTTCAAATTGGGTCTTCTGATGGCCGTAGCACAGCCCTGTGACGACTACGCAGTACAAAAGCGCCATCAGTGCCGCGGCCAGGCACCACAGGCTCACGCCGCTTCTGCGCACCAGCGTGATAAACAGGACGAGCAGGGAGAACAATAGGAACAGCGCCGCGACCGCCATCGATACCCACAGCCCGGCCTCCGCGTAAAAGGGCTCCGGCCCGGTCAGATTCAGGCCGTCCCGCAGCACGCCGGAGCGATACAAAAAGTAGCCGGACAGGACCGTCAGTGTGAAAAACACACAGGACAGCAGGATGTAAACGACGCTTTGAAGAACTGCTTTCGATTTCATGATTCCCAACCTCCCAATGATAGAATGGGCCTCTGCCTTTATTATATGCCCAATGCGGCGGATCATTAAGGAAGGGCGTTACTGAATAGATTGAGAAAAGGTGCCGCGCTGGAGAAAGGCCGGTTTAACGGCTGTTTCGGTCAGGGTAAGGCAGATCCTTATTTATTGGCAAGATCGTCCATCGTTCTTCATCTACCATATGTTGTAATGTTGAAAATCCATGATCTGAATTTGTCGATTCTGTTTTATGATCAATGGCATTTGTAATATAAGCCAATGCAAGTAATGCTCCCGCCA
>OJQT01001142.1_pt1 | contig 10139 bp, 9 predicted proteins | sample 1598771 | NCBI WGS metagenome assembly OJQT01 (sample SAMN03922517, study PRJEB24848) | human gut metagenome | isolation source: stool sample | host: Homo sapiens | place: Germany | collected 2010-02
GGCGTATCCTATTTTCTACAAAGATAACAAAAAATGGGGAATAGCAATGCTTTTTTTGCCGGAAAACAGGGATCCCGAATTAAAAAATGCACGGTTTTCTCTGTATATTCCGATAAAAAAACTTAACTTTGACCAAATAATGAATGTTGAAGGACGTACTATGACGGAAAGGAGAGTGGACAAACGGTTGCTGGCACCTGTGCTGATGGGGTTCTTTATCATGGGCTTCTGCGATATAGTGGCTCCGGTGACCAACATCATCAGCGGTGAATTTCCCGAGAGCCGACAGGGGGCTGTGAGTTTCCTGCCGTCGATGGTTTTCCTTTGGTTTCTGCTTCTTTCCACGCCTGTCGCGGCGCTGATGAACCGCATCGGCCGCAAGAAGACGGCGATGATCGGCTATGCCTTTACCATCGCCGGGCTGCTCGTCCCCTATGCTGCGGGTGTCGGCAGTGCCTTGGGCTGGTACTTCATCGGCTTCGGTCTGCTGGGCATCGGCAATACCGCCATCCAGGTGGCGGTCAATCCGCTGCTGGCGACCATCGTGCCCGAGGAACGGATGACCAGCTTCCTGACTGTCGGACAGATCTTCCGCAATACGGCCCTGTTGCTGCTCGCCCCGATCATCACGGGGCTGGTTTCGCTTTTCGGCGACTGGCGTCTGTTGTTGCCGATCTATGCGGGGCTCACGCTTGTCGGAGCCGTCTGGTTGCAGGCGACTGCGGTCGCAGAACCGGTGCGATCGTCCCGTGCGGTCGGTATGGCCGAGTGTTTCCGTCTGCTGCGCAATCGCACCGTGTTGCTATGTACGCTCGGCGTGGCCTGTTTCATCGCTGCGGATGTCGGTATCGGCTTCGTTTCGGTGCGGCTGATCGACAATCCCGATTCGATTCTTACGACTACCGGATTTTACGCTTTGCGCATCGTGGGTACGCTCGTCGGTGCCTGGGTGCTGATTCGTGTCGTCGATGTCAAATACTTGCGCTGGAATATGCTGCTGGCATTGGCGCTCTGCATCGCCCTTTTCGCGGTGCGTTCCGAAGCGGTCGTTTATGCGCTGGTCGGCATCCTCGGCTTCACGATGGCCTGCGTTTTCGCCACGTTTTATGCCGTGGCGACCAAGAGTGCTCCGGGCCGTTCGAACGAAGTCGCCGGATTGATGATCCTGGCTATTTCCGCCGGTGCCCTTTCGGGGCCGATCTGCGGTGCGCTGATCCGCAGTTTCGGTCATCCCCAGGCGGGCTTGATCTGGGTGACGGCTTGTGTCAGCTACCTGCTCTGGGCCGCTACCGTATTGAAATCCGATACCAAGAAATAGAGTTATGAAAAACTGTAAATTCCTGATTATAGCGTTGTTGTTGAGTATTTTGACTCTCCCCTCTTCGGCCCAGTCCCGTGGATACGACGATTACGGTCGCAGTGGCCGCAGCGGATCGGCGCTCAAGGGAGTGGAGTGGGGCGTATTGGCCGGACTCAACTTTCCCCATTTTTCGACTTCCGGTCCGGATTTCGGTATAGACAACCGGCTCGGTTGGCAGGCCGGACTCCAGATCGGCTTGAAATTCCGCTATTTCACCATCGGCCCCGAGGTGCTTTACGTGCGGCAGTCGATCAAGTTGAGCCATGCCGACTACGGGACTCTGAAAATCAAAACCAATTCGATCGATATTCCTCTCATCTTCTCGCTTCGGGCGCTTCCGATGCTGCGGATCAACGTCGGTCCCGTCTTTACGGTGATGAACGATTGCAAGTATGCCGAGGGCAACAACGAGATGTTCTTCGGCAGTATGCGCCCGACGGTTTCCTATATGTTGGGCTTGGGGTTGAATTTCGGACATACTTTGATCGACTTCCGCTACAACGGGCAGTTCGATTCGAAAAAGTGTTATTATCCCACCGAAGAGGCGGTCGGGTTCAACATGCGCTCTTACTCCCTGGCATTGAGCGTAGGATTTGTTTTTTAGCTTATGATGGATTCCGAAGATAAGAAGATCGACATCGAGGGGGTGGATCCCCGGGAGCTGTACGGCCCCCAGAATATTTACCTCGAACAGATGCAGGAGCTGCATCCCAACCTCAAAATCATCGCTCGCGGATCTGCGCTCACGGTGCTCGGCCCCCGAAGCGATTCCGAACGGTTTCGGAAACGGCTGGACGGGTTGATCGCTTACTACCTCAAATACGGCTATATCTCCAAAGAATCGGTACAACAGGCTTTTTCGACCGGGGTGATCGAACACGACGCTCCCGTCGATAAGGACGTGATCGTCTATGGCAACAACGGCACGATCGTCCGGGCCCGCACGGTCAATCAGCTCAAGTTGGTGCAGTCTTACGACCGCAACGACCTGCTGCTGGCCATCGGTCCGGCGGGTTCGGGCAAGACCTATACGGCCATCGCCCTGGCGGTGCGAGCCTTGAAGGAAAAGCATGTCAAGCGGATTATTCTGACGCGTCCTGCGGTCGAGGCGGGCGAGAAGCTGGGTTTCCTGCCGGGCGACATGAAGGAGAAGCTCGATCCCTATCTGCAACCTCTGTACGATGCGCTCAACGATATGATTCCGCCCGCCAAGTTGCAGAAATACATCGAGGAGGGGACCGTGCAGATCGCGCCTCTGGCTTATATGCGCGGCCGTACGCTCGACAACGCTTTCGTCATTCTGGATGAGGCGCAGAATACGACCCTGTCGCAGATCAAGATGTTCCTCACGCGCATGGGACGCAATGCCAAATTCATCGTCACGGGCGACGTGACGCAGATCGACCTGCCCCGTCGTTCGGACAGCGGATTGACGCGGGCGATGGAGATTCTGCGCGGTGTCGAGGGGATCGGCATCGTGGAGTTCGACCGCCGCGACATCGTGCGGCATCCGCTCGTCAAGCAGATCGTCGAAGCTTTCGACCGCAGCGCTGCCGTCGAAGCGACACCTGCTCCGGAAAATGGGAAATAGAAACGATAACCAATTAAAATAGAACTACTATGGATAAGAATTTGACCGCTTTGAAACCCGCGTTGGTTTGGAAGCATTTTGCAGAAATCGCCAAAATACCCCGTCCTTCCTCTCACGAGGAGAAGATCCGTGCATACGTAATCGGCGTGGCCAAGAGTCTCGGCCTGGAGTGCAAGGAGGATGCGGCCCACAATGTCTATGTCCGCAAGCCTGCCTCCAAAGGGATGGAGAACCGCAAAGGTATCGTTCTGCAGGCGCATCTGGATATGGTTCCTCAGAAGAACAACGATAAGAAGTTCGACTTTACCAAGGACCCGATCGAGGCGTATATCGACGGCGAATGGGTGACGGCCAACGGTACGACGCTCGGTGCGGACAACGGTATCGGTGCGGCGGCTATTCTTGCCGTCCTGGAGGACGATACGCTCGAACACGGTCCTCTCGAAGCGCTTTTCACAGCGACCGAGGAGACGGGTATGGACGGTGCGTTCGGCCTGAAGAAAGGGGTGCTGCACGGTGACATCCTGCTTAACCTCGATTCCGAGGAGGAGGGCGAGTTGTATGTAGGCTGCGCCGGCGGCGTGGATGCCAACATCACGTTCAAGTATAAGGCGGAGCCGACTCCGGCACGGAATTACCGGGCCGTGAAGCTGGTTGTCAAAGGTCTTAAGGGTGGGCACTCCGGTATCCAGATTGTCGAACAGCGTGCCAATGCCAACAAATTGCTGTTCCGTTTCATCCGTGAGCAGAAGAAGTCGATGGACATCCTGCTTTGCTCGGTGGACGGCGGCGGTCTGCGCAATGCGATTCCGCGCGAGGCGACCGCTACGCTGATGGTCCGCACCAAGGATCTCGAGCAGCTGACCAAAGAGCTGAAAGCGTATGAAAAGGTCGTGAAGGCCGAGTTCGCCGGGATCGAGGACGCTGTTTCCATCAAACTGACCGAAACCGAAGCCCCTGAAACGATGATCGCCAAGGAGGTGGCGGAGAATCTGATCCGTGCGGTCGTAGGCTGCCCGAACGGGGTGCAGAAGATGTCGGTGTCGATGCCCGGACTGGTGCAGACGTCGAGCAACCTGGCCCGCGTGGTGTCCGACGGCAAGACGGTGAAGTTGCAGTGTCTGCTCCGCAGTTCGGTGAACTCCGAGAAGGAGGAGCTGGGCGAGGCGATCTCCGCCGTGTTCGAGCTGGCCGGCGCCAAGGTGGAACTCACGGGTGCCTACAACGGTTGGAAACCCAATCTGGATTCGCCGATTCTGGCCGCGATGAAAGCTTCCTACAAAGCCCTTTTCGGCAAGGAACCTGCGGTTACGGCCATTCACGCCGGTCTGGAGTGCGGCATCATCGGTACGAATTACCCCAAGCTCGATATGATTTCTTTCGGCCCGACCATTTGCTATCCCCACTCTCCGGACGAAAAGGTGAACATCGCCTCCGTCGGCAAGTTCTATGAATTCCTGGTCGATACGCTGAAGAACGCTCCCCTAAAATAAGTCGTTTTGGAGGAGATGTCCTTGCCCGGCGGTGGTCGGCGTTGGTTCGTCATTGTCAATCCCGTGGCCGGAGGTGGCCGCGGGCTTGACCATTTTCCCCTGATCTCCAAGCTCCTGCGGGATGCCGGAATCCAGACCGAACCGGTCTTCACCGAACATAAGTTCCATGCGACGGAACTGACCGTGTCGGCCGTGAAGCAGGGATTCCGCCGCATTATCGCCGTAGGGGGCGACGGTACGCTGCACGAGGTCGTGAACGGTCTTTTTATTCAGCAGACGGTCGATCCCCGTGAGGTGCTGCTGGCTGTTGTCGCCGTGGGAGCGGGGAACGACTGGATCCGCACGTTCGGCGTGCCGAATCGCTATCAGGATGCGATCCGCGCTATCAAGGAGGGACATTCGTTTTTACAGGATGTCGGAGTCGTTTCTTACGAAGAGGCTCACTACCGTCAGCACCGTTATATGGCTAATGTGGCCGGTATGGGGTTCGATGCGATGGTAGTCAAGAAATACGCCCATCTCAAGAAGAAAGGACACCGCAACAAGTGGCTCTATACGTGGTGCATGATCCGTTCGTTCTTCAGCTACAAATCGACGGGCGTGAAGGTTTGGATCGACGACCGGCTGGTTTACAACAACCTGTTGATGAGCATCGCCATCGGTGTCTGCAAATACAACGGCGGCGGTATGCAGCAGTTGCCCGAGGCGGTGGCCGACGACGGACTGCTGGACGTGTCGCTGATCCGTCCCGTCCATTTCTGGCATATCCTGTTCCGCTTCCGTTATCTGTTCAACGGCGGGATTTACCGGATTCGGCATATCCTGCAGGAGAGGGGCAGCCGTATCCGCATCGAATCTTCGCCGGAGATCAGCGTCGAGGTCGATGGCGAATTGTTGGGGGAGTCTCCGTTGGAGTTTTCCGTATTGCACCGAGCTGTTCGGATCGTGGTTTCGGAGGAGTTCCTCAAGCGGGAGAGCTATCCGTTGTGTTCGTGCAATATCGTCTGATTTGATCGTATTATGCGACGAAGGCCGGAATCCGTCGGATTCCGGCCTTCGTCGGTCTTGCCGCTTCCATCGTCGTTGTGCGGTTTGCTTTTGGCGGGCGGTTGTTGCGCCTGCTGTAGGTGCTGCTGCGCACTCTTGCTGAAATTATCGGCTCCTGTGGCGCTGCGGAACTCTTTCTCGGAATGCGAAAGGGTGAGTATGATTTTTTATCGGCGCATCGGTTGCGTACCTGACAAGATTGTAATCGGTTACCCTCTTGCTCCGCGCTTGTCGTCTTGTCGAAACCCGGCTGTTTTTGCCGTTTTATTCTTTAATTTATACCGGAGCTGTTGTTCGGTCTTTAGTCCCGGGGCCTGTGTCGGGCTTGTCTGTTCGGAATCAATGAATAAAGTCTTCGTCAAACGCAAGTTATCGGGGAGATTTTCGTATCTTTGACTTCGTCTAAAATACTTCGTCTGGGCAAAATGCAAATAAATTTGCTTTTGCACGCGGCTTATTCGTATCTTTGCATTTCCGAACGACGGTATATCGACCGTCTTCGCGGGGGCACCTGCATTTTGCCGATGCCTGTCGAACGGATAATATTAAAAACGAAAGATATTCAATGGCTTTACAATGTGGTATCGTGGGGTTGCCCAACGTGGGTAAATCGACCCTTTTCAACTGCCTGTCCAACGCTAAGGCGCAGGCGGCGAATTTTCCTTTCTGTACGATCGAACCCAACGTGGGCGTCATCACCGTTCCCGATGAGCGGCTTATTCGGCTCGCGGAGATCGACAATCCCAAGCGGGTGGTGCCCACCACCATCGAGATCGTCGATATCGCCGGACTGGTGAAAGGTGCCTCGAAAGGCGAGGGGTTGGGCAACAAGTTTCTGGCCAACATCCGCAACACGAACGCCATTATTCATGTGCTCCGTTGTTTCGAGAACGATAACATTACCCATGTCGATGGTTCGATCGACCCTGTGCGCGACAAGGGTATCATCGATACCGAGTTGCAGCTCAAGGACCTCGAAACCATCGAGAACCGCCTTGCCAAGACCCAGAAGCAGGCTGTCGTGGGCGGGGACAAGCAGGCCAAACGTGCGGTGGAGATCCTGTTGCAGTACAAGACCGTCCTGGAGCAGGGGTTGAGCGCCCGGACCGTGGAGCTCGAGAAAGAGGACCGCAAGCTGGTCGCCGACCTGAACCTGCTGACCGACAAACCGGTGCTCTACGTCTGCAACGTCGATGAGAAGAGCGCCGTGACGGGCAACGAACATACCCGGGCCGTCGAGGCCGCCATTGCCGACGAGCGGGCCGAGATGCTGATCGTCGCCGCAGCTACCGAGGCCGACATCGCCGAGCTGGACGAGTACGAGGAGCGCCAGATGTTCCTCGAAGAGATCGGCCTGAAGGAGTCGGGCGTGGCGCGTCTGATTAAAGCGGCCTATAAATTGCTGGATTTGCAGACGTTCTTCACGACCGGTGCCGACGAGAGCCGTGCCTGGACTTTCCGCCGGGGAATGAAGGCGCCCCAGACCGCCGGCATCATCCACACCGATTTCGAGCGGGGCTTCATCCGTGCCGAAGTCATCAAGTACGACGACTATGTGGCGCTGGGTTCCGAAAAGGCTTGCCGCGACCAGGGCAAGATCGGGGTCGAGGGTAAGGAGTACGTGGTGCAGGACGGCGATATCATGCACTTCCTGTTCAACGTGTAGTGCTGCGCTGCCGTTTACGGTAGCGGGCGGGGCGCTGCCGGATGCGGTGATTGCGTCCTGTTGAAAACGCCGGGCCGGAAGCGGTCGATGAATTGCGGCGGGTTAGCAAGTATAATTCTTAAAATATTACGGTTATGAAAGCGTATTGGAAGTACCTCATCATCGGTGTGGCGATCGTCGTCAGCGCCTGGTTGCTCGCAAGGGCGTATACATATAAATACCACGCGCAGGAGACGATCGTGGTGACGGGCCTCGGCGAAACCGAGTTCTCGTCCGACCTGATCGTCTGGAACGGTTTCATCACCGCCGAGGCGCAGAACGTCGAAGCGGGATACGCGCAGATCGAATCCAGCAAGAAGAAGGTGTACGACTACCTCCTCTCGAAAGGAATCGCTGCCGACGCCGTGGTCTTCCAGTTCGTGAATGTCAATAAACAGTACGAGCCGGTCTATTCGGCCAATGGCAGTTGGGCCGGACAGCGGTTTACCGGTTACCGGCTTTCGCAGGGTTTCACCGTCGAGTCGAAGAGTGTCGATGCCGTCGAGAATGTTTCGCGTGAAATCTCTTCGCTGATCGCCCAGGGCGTTTCGATCGAGGCTATGCAGCCCGATTATTACTATACGAAGCTCGACGACGTGAAGTTGTCGCTCATCGAGAAAGCCTCGGCCGATGCCCGTGTCCGTGCCGAGAAAATTGCGGTCAATGCCGGAGCGAAGCTCGGCGGAGTGGCTTCGGCCCGTATGGGCGTGTTCCAGATCACGGGCGCCAATACCAACGAGGAGTTCTCGGCCGGAGGATCGTTCAACACCTCGAGCCGGCAGAAAAAAGCCCGTATCACCATGCGGGTCGAATACCGCATTAAGTAAACGGTATGGGAAATCGTGCAAAAATCGCCCGGGCGCTTACCTCCCGATGGACGGAACGGGTATTTTTCGTCCTGCTTCTCGCAGCGGTCGCTTTGAGGGACGATGCGGTCTGGCGTGTGGTATCGGGTGCCTTCGTAGTGTGGGTGATGTGTGCGCTGTGGGCCGTAGCGCCGACTTTGCGCAAACCTGCCCGAGGGGGTGCAGCGACGCAGGATGCGGCCGGTCGCAAGACGGCCGAATCCGAACATGACGATAAAAAGGAAATCAACAAAGAGTAACGAAATATGGAAAGACCTGTCCGGGTGCGCTTCGCACCCAGCCCTACGGGGCCTCTGCATATCGGCGGCGTACGTACGGCGCTTTATAACTACCTGTTCGCGCGTCGGCACGGCGGTACGATGATTCTTCGTATCGAAGATACCGACTCGCAGCGTTTCGTGCCGGGTGCCGAGGAGTATATCCTCGAGTCGCTCAAGTGGTGCGGCATCGAGATCGACGAGGGTGTCGGCGTCGGCGGCCCTCATGCGCCGTACCGCCAGAGCGAGCGGCGCGACATCTACCTGAAATACGCGAAACAGCTCGTGGAGTCCGGATGGGCCTACTACGCTTTTGATACTGCCGAGGAGTTGGACGCCCTGCGCAAGGAGTACGAGGCGCGCGGCGAAACTTTCGCATACAACTATTCGATCCGCGAGAAACTGCCTACGTCGCTCTCTCTCTCGAAAGAGGAGGTCGCAGCCCGCATCGCGCGGGGCGACCAGTGGGTCATTCGCTTCAAGATGCCCGAAAACGAGATCGTCGAAATGGACGACCTGATCCGGGGGCATGTCGAGGTGAACACTTCGACGCTCGACGACAAGGTGCTCTATAAGTCGGCCGATGCGCTGCCTACGTACCATCTGGCGAATATCGTGGACGACCGTCTGATGGAGGTGTCGCACGTGATCCGTGGCGAGGAGTGGCTGCCGTCGTTGCCGCTGCATTATCTGCTGTACCGGGCCTTTGGTTGGACGGACCTGCAGCCCCGCTTCGCGCATCTGCCTCTGCTGCTGAAACCTACGGGCGGTGGCAAACTCTCGAAGCGCGACGGCGACAAGATGGGGTTCCCCGTGTTCCCGCTCTTCTGGAAATCCCCGACGGGCGAAACCGCACGCGGTTACCGCGAGGACGGTTATTTCCCCGAGGCGTTTATCAACATGCTGGCGTTGCTGGGGTGGAATCCCGGCACCGAGCAGGAGATCTTCTCGATGCAGGAGCTGATCGACAACTTCTCGCTGGAGCGCGTTTCGAAATCGGGCGCCCGCTTCCAGCCCGACAAGGCCAAGTGGTTCAACGCCCAGTATATGCACCATAAGAGCGACGCGGAACTGGCCGCACTGTATCAGCCGATCCTGCGCGAGCACGGCATCGAGGTTTCGGACGAGTTGGCCGGGCGTGCCGCAGGCATTATGAAAGAGCGGGCCACGTTCATCACCGATCTGTGGGATCTGACCTCGTTCTTCTTCGTCGCTCCGACTCAGTACGATGAGAAGCAGGCTAAGAAGTATTGGAAGGGCGATAATCCGGCTATGCTGCGCGAACTGCGCGAGGTGCTGGCCGGCATCGACGATTTTTCGCTCGAAAATACCGAGCGGATCGTGCACGGCTGGATCGAGCAGAAGGGCTATTCGCTGGGACAGGTGATGAACACGCTGCGCCTGGCGCTGGTCGGAGCCGGCAAGGGTCCCGGTATGTACGACGTTACCTCTTTCATCGGGAAGGAGGAGACCCTGCGTCGTATCGACAACCTGCTGCGTAATCTGAAGCCGGGCGAATAGGGATGGAGATCGAACAGCAGATCTGGGGCGCCACTTCGGAGGGCGAGGCCGTTGTGCTCTATACGCTGCGCAATGCCGCAGGTGCCGAAGTGCGGCTTTGCAATGTCGGCGCGGCTGTCGTGTCGATTCTGGTTCCCGATCGTGACGGACATTTGGCGGATGTGGCGCTGGGTTACAAGGATTTCCGCAGTTATTTCGGCGATCCGGCCCTGTGCGGCAAAAGCATCGGCCGCGTGGCCGGTTGCATCGCTTACGGGACGATGCGGATTGACGGCGAAGAATAACGCTTGGATATAAAC
>OJQT01001165.1_pt1 | contig 9970 bp, 8 predicted proteins | sample 1598771 | NCBI WGS metagenome assembly OJQT01 (sample SAMN03922517, study PRJEB24848) | human gut metagenome | isolation source: stool sample | host: Homo sapiens | place: Germany | collected 2010-02
GACACGGACACCACCTTTAATTTCATTCTGGCAATGGTACAGAGCCAGCTTATCAACCTGCTTTGTGACCGGGCCGATGATAAATACGGCGGGCGGCTGCCGGTTCACGTCCGCATGATACTGGACGAGTTTGCGAACATCGGCCAGATACCCAACTTTGACAAGCTGATCGCCACCATCCGAAGCCGTGAAATCTCGGCTTCTATTATTTTGCAAAGCCAGTCACAGTTAAAGGCCATCTACAAGGACGCTGCGGAAATCATTTCCGATAACTGCGACTGCACGCTTTTTCTTAGTGGGCGGGGCAAGAACGCCAAGGAAATCTCTGACGTGCTGGGCAAAGAAACCATCGACAGCTACAACCAGAGCGAAAACCGGGGCGCACAGACCTCTCACGGATTGAATTATCAGAAGTTAGGAAAGGAGTTGATGTCACAGGACGAAATCGCAACGATGGACGGAGGCAAGTGTATTTTGCAGGTGCGCGGTGTCAGGCCGTTTTTCAGTGAGAAATACGACATTACCCGTCACCCCCGCTATAAATACCTTTCCGACGCCGACAAGAAGAACTATTTTGATGTGGACAGCTACCTGTCGTCCCTGCGCCGGAAAAGGCGGCGCGTGATAACGGAGGACGAACCCTTTGACCTCTACGACATTGAGCTGTCGGAGGAAGATTTTTCCGCAGAATAAAGCGGCCATAGAGAAAGGAGCGTGACCGATGGGACACTCGGACGAATGGACATTTGCGGATTATTTCAAGTATGAGAAAGAAATCTACCGGGCAATCATTTCCGCTGCGGTGCTGTGCCAGTGGATCGCAGAACATGATACCCCGCCCACGGACGGGGAAGCCGAAGAACTTGCAAGGGAAATAGACCGCAGACTGTGTGAAGCATGGGGCGAAATTTTTTCGCTGGCTGTGCTGGAATGGCGGGACGGCCAGTAACTCCGGGCCGTCTGCGGATTGTGAGGCTGCCGCTGTGAACGGCGGCTTTTTTTGCACCCAAACACCATCACAATCTGAATTTATGGAGGTATATTTATGGAATTTTTCAATAGTGCAGTTGATACTTTGCAGACCATCGTTGTGGGCCTCGGCGGCGCGCTTTGCGTATGGGGCGGCGTCAATCTTTTGGAGGGATACGGGGCGGACAACCCTGCAAGCAAGTCACAGGGAATCAAGCAGCTTGTCGCCGGAGGTGGCGTTGCCCTCATTGGCATGACCCTTGTTCCGCTGCTGTCCGGGCTGCTGGGATAACCCCATGTGTGTTAGAAAACCCTCCGCGTCCTCTCTGATCTGGGAGGGCGCGGGAAAGGAGGTGTCCCCACATGATCGGTGATTTAATCGGGGAATGGATCAAAGGAATCCTGATCGACGGTATCATGGGCAACCTGTCCGGCCTGTTTAACACGGTCAATACCAAAGTCGGGGAAATCGCGTCGGATGTGGGCAGTACCCCGCAGGACTGGAACGGCGGCATTTTCTCCATGCTGCAAAACCTGTCCGAAACGGTGATCGTCCCCATTGCGGCGGCCATTCTCGCCCTTGTGATGTGCTATGAGCTGATCGACATGATTGTGGAAAAGAACAATATGCACGACTTCGACAGCTCCATGTTCTTCCGCTGGATTTTCAAAAGCGCCTTTGCCATCCTCATTGTGACGAACACATGGAATATCGTCATGGGCGTGTTTGACGCCACCCAGCAGGTCGTCAACCAGAGCGCCGGGGTGATTATCGGAGATACCAGCATTGATTTTGACACGCTGCTCCCTGATCTGGAAAGCCGCCTTGAAGCAATGGACATCGGGCCGCTTCTGGGCCTGTGGTTCCAGACCCTTGTTGTGGGGCTGACGATGAACATTCTTTCCATCTGCATTTTCCTTGTGACCTATGGAAGAATGATTGAAATTTACGCCGTGACCGCATTGGGGCCGATCCCCCTTGCCACGCTGGGCAATGCAGAGTGGCGCGGCATGGGCCAGAACTACTTGAAATCCTTGCTTGCGCTGGGCTTCCAAGCCTTTTTAATCATGGTGGTTGTCGGGATTTATGCGGTGCTGATCCAGCAGATCGGAACCGCCGACGACATATCTGGTGCGATCTGGGGCTGTATGGGCTATACCGTTTTGCTTTGCTTCTGTCTGTTCAAGACGGGAAGTATCAGCAAGGCCGTATTTACCGCCCACTAAAGAAACGAGGTGACTTTTTATGGCTTATGTAACTGTCCCCAAGGATTTAACCAAGGTCAAATCCAAGGTAGTATTCGGGCTGACGAAACGCCAGCTCATTTGTTTTGGCGGTGCGCTGCTTGTAGGCGTCCCGCTTTTCTTTTTGATCCGGGGCCGCGTCCCGACCAGCGCGGCGGCGCTCATTATGGTGTTTGCCATGCTGCCGGGCTTTCTGCTGGCGCTTTACGAAAAACACGGCCAGCCCCTTGAAGTGGTGGTGCGCCAGATCGTAGAGTGCTGCTTCATCCAGCCCAAGGAACGGCCCTACCAGACCAACAACGCTTATACCGCCCTTGTGCGGCAATCCCAAATGGAAAAGGAGGTCAACGCCATTGTCCAAAAAGCAAAAGAACGAAACGAGCGCAAAAGCGCCGGTCAAGCTCACCCGCGCCGAAAAGAAAGAGATTCAGGCCGTCATCCGAAAGTATAAGGGCGACGGCAAGCCCCATTCGGCGCAGGTCAGTATTCCCTATGAGGCCATGTATCAGGACGGCGTGTGCCGGGTGACGCCCCGCACCTTTTCCAAGTGCATTGAGTTTACGGACATCAGCTACCAACTGGCGCAGGCGGACACCAAGACCGCCATCTTTGAAAACCTGTGCGACCTCTACAACTATCTGGACGCCTCCATTCATGTGCAGTTTTCCTTTATCAACCGCAAGATCGACCCCAAGCAGTACGCCAAGAGCTTTGAAATCCGGGCGCAGGGGGACGACTTCGACGACATCCGCAGCGAGTATTCCGACATTTTGCAAGACCAGCTTGTGAACGGGAACAACGGACTGATGAAGCGGAAATTTATGACCTATACCATCGAGGCGGACAGCCTGAAAATGGCCCGCGCCAGACTGCGCCGGATCGAAACCGACCTTTTGGGCTATTTCAAGAGCATGGGGGCCTCCGCGTGGGGACTGGACGCCAAGGAACGGCTGGAAGTCATGCACAGCATTTTCCACCCGGACGGGGAACCGTTCTCCTTTGACTGGAAGTGGCTTGCCCCGTCGGGGCTTTCTACCAAGGACTTTATCGCCCCGTCCTCGTTCCGCTTCGGCAATGCCCGGATGTTCGGGCTGGGCGGCAAATACGGGGCGGTGAGCTTTCTGCAAATCCTCTCCCCGGAACTGTCGGATGAAATGCTGGCCGACTTTCTCAACACGGAAAACGGCATTGTGGTGAACCTCCATGTGCAGGCCATCGACCAGAGCGACGCCATTAAGACGGTCAAGCGCAAGATCACCGACCTTGACGCCATGAAGATTCAGGAACAGAAACGGGCTGTCCGCAGCGGCTACGACATGGATATACTTCCCAGCGACCTTGCCACCTACGGGCAGGACGCCAAGGAGTTGCTAAAGACCTTGCAGAGCCGGAATGAACGGATGTTCCAGCTTACCTTTTTGGTGCTGAACACCGCAGACACCCGGCAAAAGCTGGAAAACGATGTGTTCTGGGCTGCCGGTATTGCACAGAAATACAACTGTTCCCTTGTGCGGCTGGACTACCAACAGGAACAGGGGCTTATGAGCAGCCTGCCGCTGGGGGCCAGCCACATCCAGATTGAACGCTCCCTGACGACTTCCAGCGTGGCCGTGTTCGTCCCTTTTGTAACGCAGGAGCTTTTTCAGGGCGGCGACGCCATGTATTACGGGATCAACGCCAAGACCGGCAACATGATTATGCTCGACCGCAAACGAGCGAGGTGTCCCAACGGGCTAAAGCTGGGGACACCGGGAAGCGGCAAAAGTATGAGCTGTAAATCAGAAATTTTGAGCGTGTTCCTCTGCACCCCGGACGATGTGTATATCTGTGATCCAGAGGCCGAGTATTACCCCCTTGTGAAGCGGCTGCATGGGCAGGTGGTGAAGCTGTCGCCTACCAGCAAAAACTATGTGAACCCGCTGGACATCAACCTGAACTACTCCGAGGATGAAAACCCGCTGGCCTTAAAATCCGACTTTGTACTGTCGTTCTGTGAGCTTGTCATGGGTGGCAAGAACGGGCTGGAAGCCATTGAAAAGACGGTGATCGACCGGGCGGTACAGGTGATCTACCGGCCTTATCTGGCAGACCCCAAGCCGGAAAATATGCCCATCCTTGCAGACCTGCACAAAGCCCTGTTAGACCAGCATATCCCGGAGGCCGACCGGGTGGCGCAGGCCCTTGACCTGTATGTGTCCGGCAGCTTAAATGTGTTCAACCACAGAACCAACATCGACATTCAAAACCGCATTGTGGCCTTTGACATCAAGGAGCTGGGCAAGCAGCTAAAGAAAATCGGTATGCTCATTGTCCAAGACCAGATTTGGGGGCGCGTCACCCAAAACCGCAGCAAGGGCAAGGCGACATGGTATTTCTGTGATGAGTTCCACCTGCTTTTGCGTGAGGAACAGACGGCGGCCTTTTCCTGTGAGATTTGGAAGCGTTTTCGTAAGTGGGGCGGGATTCCCACAGGTGCGACACAGAATGTGAAAGACCTGCTTTCCTCCCCGGAAATTGAGAACATTTTGGAAAACAGCGACTTCATCTGCCTGCTCAATCAAGCCAGCGGCGACCGCAAAATCCTTGCGGAACGGCTGAACATTTCGCCCCAGCAATTACGGTATGTGGACAATTCCGAACCCGGCGAGGGGCTTCTCATTTACGAAAATGTGATCCTGCCCTTTAAGAACCCCATCCCGAAAAACACCCAGCTCTACCAGATCATGACGACCCGGTTAGGCGAGGGGGCGACGGTATGAGAGCCTTAACACATTTCAGCCTGTTTTCCGGGATCGGCGGGATCGACCTTGCGGCGGAAGCCGCAGGGTTTACCACCGTATGCCAGTGCGAATGGGCGGATTTCCCGATGGAAGTTTTGAAAAAGCACTGGCCGCAGGTACCAAAATTCCGGGACATTACCACAGTGACAAAGGAGGCATTTTTTGAAAAAACAGGACGAGAAACCACCACACTTATTTCCGGGGGATTCCCCTGCCAGCCCTTTTCCAGCGCCGGGAAACAACGGGGATTTGAGGACGAACGGTATTTATGGCCCGAAATGCTCCGCGTTATCCGGGAACTGCACCCCTCTTGGGTGCTTGGAGAAAATGTTGCTGGCTTCATCCATCTGGGGCTCGACAAGACGGTTTTTGACTTGGAGCAGGCAGGCTACGCCGTTAGGGTTTTCGTACTTCCTGCTGTCGCCGTCGGCGCATGGCATGAGCGCAAAAGAACTTTCATCATCGGCCATACTGCTTCCCACGCCCCTTGCCAGCGACACGGGGGATGTGGGGAAGACTGTCGATGTGCGGATGACCCCGACCGGGAGCTTCCGAAAATACAACCCAAGCGGAACCGTATGGACGGCGCGGCTGTCATGGGCGGTTTACAAACTGCTGGGCAGCCCGCCGGGGGATGTGAAACTGAATCCCGACTGGGTGGAATGGCTGATGGGATTCCCCCGGAGATGGACGGACATTCCATGTGGGCCAAAGAACCGGCGCAAATCCCGTACTTAATCAGCGACCCGCCGGCGAATGTGGCAAAACGGTTAAAGACTTTGGGAAACGCAGTTGTTCCCCCGCAGGTGTACCCCATCCTGCGCTATATTGCAGAGATCGAAACCGGGCGCTGCCGGAACAGACAGCAAGGAGGTGATCGGATATGGAACCCTTAAAACCCCGCGACAAGGTAACGCAGCACATGACCCGCGACGGCCTGACGCTGGATAACCAGACCACCGGCGAAAGCGTCAATGTGTCCAGCCGGGAGACCGAGCAGGAATACACCGCCCAGCCGGAGGGCGCGGCGGAAAAAATACTGGAACGGGCGGACGAACTGCACGACCGCCACAAGGCAAAGAAAGCGGCCAAGGACGCTGGAAAAACCGTGGCGCAGGCTACCGGCCCCGTTTCCCGGTTGCAGTTTACCGCCGAGGAACGGGCCTCCCCAGAGCTGGCCCCGTATATCAAAAAGGCAGAAAAACGGGCGGATAAGCTGGAAGCGGCCAAAGAAGCCCTGCCGAAAAAGCGCGTCGTCACCAAGGAAACCGTCTATGATGAGGCCAAGGGCAAGGCCAAAAGCAGGCTGTATTTTGACAAGGTGGAGAAAGCCCCTCCCCAGCTCAAACCAAACCCGGCCAGCCGTCCCATACAGGAAGCCGGGCTTTACCTCCACGGAAAAATCCATGAGGTAGAACACGAAAATGTGGGCGTGGAGGGCGGCCACAAGGGGGAGGAACTGGCGGAACGGCAGGCGGGCCGCATGATCCGCAGCGGCGTCCACCGCCACAAGCTCAAGCCCTACCGGGCCGCAGCCAAGGCCGAGAAAAAGGCCATTGCCGCCAATGCGGAGTACATCTACCAGAAATCCTTGCGGGACAACCCGGAAATGGCGCAGGCAGTGAAAAACCCGGTGGCCCGGTTCTGGCAGAAACAGAAAATCAAACGGGACTATGCCAAGGCAGCACGGGCGGCGGGCCAGACGGCACAGGGCGCAGCCAGCGCCACCAAGACCACCGCCGCAGCCGCCAAAAAAGCCGCCGAGAAAAGCAAACAGGCCGCGTCCTTTGTGGCCCGGCACTGGAAAGGTGTGCTGCTGATCGGCGGTGTGGGCCTTATGCTCATGCTGATTATGGGCGGCCTGCAATCCTGTACGGCCATGTTCGGCAGCGCAGGAACCGGCGTGGCAGCCACGTCCTATCTGTCCGAGGACAGCGATATGCTGGGGGCGGAAGCCGCCTATGCGGACATGGAGGCCGATTTGCAGTATGAGCTTGACAACTACGAAAGCCTGCACCCCGGCTATGACGAATACCGTTTCGATCTGGACGAGATCGGTCATGACCCCTATGTGCTGACTTCCATCCTGTCGGCGCTGCATGAGGGCGTCTATACGCTGGGCGACGTGCAAGGCGACCTTGCCATGCTCTTTGAGAAGCAATATACCCTGACACAGACCATTGAAACCGAAACCCGATACCGCACCGAAACCCGGACGGACAGCGAGGGCAACACCTATACTGTGCAAGTTCCCTACACCTATTACATCTGCAACGTGAAGCTGGAAAACTTCGATATGTCCCATCTGCCTGTTTACATCATGGGCGAGGAACAAATGAGCCTGTATGCGGTGTATATGCACACGCTGGGCAACCGGCCTGACCTGTTCCCAAACGGCACCTATCCCAACGCTTCCACCGTCAAGGAGCCGACCTATTACGACATTCCCCCGGAGGCTTTGGAGGACGCCACCTTTGCCGCAATGATGGCCGAGGCGGAAAAGTATGTAGGTTATCCGTATGGTGCAACTTGTTCCCAACTGAAAAGGTTGGGCACTTGTCCAATGATTGGAGGTGAAAAGAAAGACAGGTGAACTGGTAATTCGATTGGTGGAATGATGGGGTAACGCCCTGAAACGCCAGCCTAATACTCCGACTGGCTTAAAGCGGAAACGCTATGGGTCAGAAGCTCGGTGAAGTCGGCTGAGAGTGACCGTAAGAATTGCTGGATAACAACCAGCCACACGAAAGCCGCCCAGAGATGGGCGGTGTCACCTATAGGCCGGGGCTCTATAAAATACCTATGGTTAGAATGTGCGGAAGCACTGACGAAAACCGCGAATGTACAGGTCTAAAGGTAGGCCATATAGAAATGTATGGTGGCGTTAATTCGCCGTCAGTGTGGTTTAGTAAAAATCGTATGTATGAACGACCATGATGTGTTAAAGGCGCATCCAAGCTGACAGGACTAAAGCGGAGACCTAAGGGTATATGCACAGATAGAATTATCGGAACAAGGAAAGGTATCGGGCTTTACCATAGTGGTAAAGCAGGCAGACGAAGAAAATAAGCTGCCGAACCGGTGCTGAAAAGCAGAGGTCGGACTTACGATGAATCCCGCGAAAAAGAAGGATTCGGAGGGATGGCCTCAAGTCATTAGTCATATATGAAACAATCATTCAATCGCAGTAAGGATTCGAGTAGGACAAAAAAGTCACTCAATTCAAAAGAAGGGAGTGATGCCTTATGCCAAAAGAGAAAGCCGAAAAATCATTATGTATGAGCGGACTGCGCCATGCTGAGTATTACGGAATGCAGGAAGTGTTTGACGGTCTGTATGCGAAAAGCAGTAAAAATGAGACTTTCACAAATTTGATGAACATCATCTTAAAACGTGAAAATATCCTGCTGGCATATAGAAATATCAAGTCAAATGACGGAAGCAAAACTCCGGGAACAGATGGCGTGACATTCGATGACATCGGAAAGCTGATGCCGGATGAGGTTATTGATACAGTCCGTTTCATTACAATCGGCAGTACACATGGGTATCGTCCGAAACCTGTCCGAAGAAAAGAAATACCAAAACCTTACGACCCAACAAAAACCAGGCCGCTGGGAATCCCCTGCGTCTGGGACCGGCTGGTACAACAATGTATCAAGCAGGTCATGGAGCCGATTTGTGAAGCGAAATTCAGCGAAAACAGTTATGGATTCCGTCCAAACAGGTCTGCTGAAAACGCCATCGCAAGAGCGGAGTTCTTAATACAGAATACAAGACTGCACTATGTCGTTGAGTTTGATGTCAAAGGATTCTTTGACAATGTAGACCACAGCAAGCTGATAAAGCAGATATGGTCGCTCGGAATCAGGGACAAAAATCTCCTGTTCGTGCTGAAACGGATTCTTAAAGCACCAATACGGTTAGAAAATGGGGCAATGGAATACCCGACCAAAGGGACACCCCAAGGCGGTATTATCTCCCCGTGCTGAATGAATTAGACCAATGGGTTGACAGCCAATGGCAGGATAATCCGGTCACGGCAAAATACAAGACCTCCATAAACGCAAATGGCAGTATCAATAAATCCAATGCCTACAAGTTTATGCGAAGGACAAATCTAAAGGAGATGTATATTGTCCGTTACGCTGATGATTTCAGAATATTTTGCAGGACGAAAGATGAAGCGGAACGGACGATGAAGGCAGTCACACAATGGTTAATGGAACGTCTGCATTTAGAGGTTTCGCCAACAAAAACAAAGATAGTGAATGTAAAACATCGCTATTCAGAGTTCTTAGGGTTCAAGATGAAGGTGTTTCGCAGAGCAGATAAATATGTCATCAAATCTCATGTAGGTGACAAACAGCTTGAACATGCGCGTCAAAAACTGGTCACACAGGCGAAAAATATAATCCACCCAAGAAAGGAAAAACATGAGCGTGGTGAGATTTCGCTGTATAACTCAATCGTCGTGGGGCTGCAAGACTATTACAGAATAGCAACTTGTATCAGTGAAGATTGCAGTTCCCTGGGACGTTCTGTCATGACAGTGCTGACCAATGGATTAAAGGAACGCCAGGGAAGCAGACTTGTGAGAAACGGCCGAAAATTAACAGTCTTTGAATCGCAGAAATATGGAAAGTCTAAATCGCTACGCTATGCGAAAGGGACGGACGAACCAGTATATCCTATCAGCTATATCCGGCATAGCATCCCTCTAAGCCGAAAAAGGGCTATCAACTGCTACACCCCAGCGGGGCGGAAGGGATTGCACGATAATCTGAAAATCAACGTGAATCTGATGCTGGCACTTATGCGACAGCCTATAGGAAACAGGAGCGTTGAATTAGCTGATAACCGGATTTCCCTATTCTCGGCACAATACGGAAAATGTGCTGTTACGGGAATGCCATTTCTGACAACAGATGAAATACACTGCCACCACATCAAGCCGAAAAAATACGGTGGGAATG
>OJQT01001166.1_pt1 | contig 9966 bp, 9 predicted proteins | sample 1598771 | NCBI WGS metagenome assembly OJQT01 (sample SAMN03922517, study PRJEB24848) | human gut metagenome | isolation source: stool sample | host: Homo sapiens | place: Germany | collected 2010-02
GAAAGACACCCCTGATGGGTTTCTTTCGTAACTATCTTCCTTTCCGATGGCGGAAAATCTCCGAGTTTTTCGACAGTCTCCCCGCCGCCTGCCTCCGCAGGCGGCGGTTTTCTCGTTTACAATTTGTTTACAGAAAAGGTCAAAGAAAGTCAAAATTCCCTATTGACATTTTGAAACCCGGTGGTATACTATAGCCAAAGGTCAAAGAAAGGCAAAGTCAGACAGACCGAATCGAAACAGAAAGGAAGTGAAGGGCTTGGGTACATCGGATATGATCGCCCGGTTCATCCAGGCGGAGCTGGAGGAGGCCAACGGGGTTCTGGAGCTGCAGCGCAGCGACCTGGCCCAACGCTTTGGCTGTGTCCCCAGCCAGATCAATTATGTGATGTCCACCCGGTTTTCTCCGGAGCACGGCTACATTGTGGAGTCGCGCCGGGGCGGCGGGGGCTACATCCGCATCACCCGGGTGCAGGTGGATCGCCACACGCTTTTGATGCACGTCATCAACTCCGTGGGCGATACGCTGGACCTGGCCAGCGCCCGGGCCATTCTTTCAAACCTGGTCCAGTCCCAGGCGGTGGAGCGGAACGTGGCGCAGACCCTTCTGTGGGCCGTGTCCGACAATTCCCTCCGCTCCGTTCCCAAGGACCGGCGGGACAATCTCCGGGCCAGTATTTTCAAGCAGGTGCTGATTCACCTGGTTTGAGTTTTCAATAAGGAGGCAATCATTATGAAATGTCAGAACTGCGGAAAGAACGAAGCAACGTTTTACTATAAGAGCAACATCAACGGCCGGGTCATGGAGAGCCATCTGTGCCCCGAATGCGCCCGTCAGCTGGGCCTGGTGCAGGATATGCGCCGCCCCATGATGAGCAGCTTCTGGGACGATGACGATTTCTTCACCCGTCCCTTCCGGATGCTGGAGCCCCTGCTGGGCGGCTTCGGCAGCCGCCTGCTGACGGAGTTCCCGGAACCCGTGGACGTGACCCAGCAGGCCCGCCGCGCGGCGGAGGAGCCCCGGGAGGACAACCTGGTCCAGGGCGATGAGCGGGAGAAGCTCAGCCGCCAGCGCCAGCGCAACGCCCTGGAGACGCAGCTGCGCCACGCCGTGGAAACCGAGAACTTCGAGGAAGCCGCCAAGCTCCGGGATCAGCTGCGGTCCCTGCCCCAGGCGTAAGCGTTACGCCGATCAACCGAAAGGAAGTGTAAACTATGATGGAAAATAAATTCACCCCCCGTGCGGAGGAATCCCTGCGGCTGGCCCAGGAGGCCGCCGAGGAAATGGGCCACGGCTATGTGGGCAGCGAGCACCTGCTGCTGGGCCTGATGCGTGAGGAGGAGGGCATTGCCCACCGCGTCCTGGAGGAAGCGGGCCTCACCGATGATATGATCTGCGATGTGCTGCATCGCAGCGTGGGCACCGGCCTTTCCGGCGCGGCTCCCTCCCAGGGGCTGACCCCCCGGGCCAAGAGCGCCGTGGAGCTGGCCGTGTCCGAAGCGTCCCGCACCGGCGCGGGCTATATCGGCACCGAGCATCTGCTGATGGGCCTGCTGCGTGAGGGCAACAACATGGCCATCCGGGTGCTGCGCACCGTGGGCATCGACCCCAAGAAGCTGTACAGCGCTGTGGTGAAGAAGATCAACGAAGCGCCCCGGGCCGCAGCCGCCGCAGGCGGCAATTCCGCCGCTCCCTCCCGGGAGGACGGCAAGAAGGGCGGCGCCCTGGCGGAGTTCACCCGCGATCTGACCGAGGCCGCCCGCAGCGGGAAGCTGGACCCCGTCATCGGCCGGGAAAAGGAGATCGCCCGGGTCATCCAGATTCTGTCCCGCCGCACCAAGAACAACCCCGTGCTGATCGGTGAGCCCGGCGTGGGCAAAACCGCCATCGCCGAGGGCCTGGCCCAGCGCATCGTGGCCGCCGACGTGCCCGAGGACCTGCTGGACAAGCGGGTCCTGTCCCTGGACCTGTCCGGCATGGTGGCCGGTACCAAGTACCGGGGCGAGTTTGAGGAGCGCATCAAGAACACCATCAGCGAGGTGAAGAAGGCCGGCAACGTCATCCTGTTCATCGACGAGCTGCACACCATCGTGGGCGCAGGCTCCGCCGAGGGTGCGGTGGACGCCGCCAACATCCTCAAGCCCGCTCTGTCCCGGGGCGAGATCCGGGTCATCGGCGCCACCACCCTCAACGAGTACCGCAAGTACATTGAGAAGGACGCCGCCCTGGAGCGCCGGTTCCAGCCCATCACCGTGGGCGAGCCCTCTCCCGAGGCCACGCTGGAGATTCTGAAGGGCCTGCGGGACAAGTATGAGGCCCACCATCACCTGACCATCACCGACGGGGCCCTGGAGGCCGCCGTGCGGCTGTCCCGCCGGTATATCAACGACCGTTTCCTGCCGGATAAGGCCATCGACCTGATGGACGAGGCCGCCAGCCAGGTGCGTATGGCCGCCGAGTCCGCTTCCCCCGATCTGAAGGATCTGGAGGAGAAGATCGCCGCCCTGCACCGGGAGAAGGAGGAGGCCGTCACCGCCCAGGACTTCGAGAAGGCCGCCCAGCTGCGGGATATCGAGAAGGACTATCAGGAGCAGGTGGAAATTGAGCGCGACAAGTGGCACAAGCAGATGTCCGTGAGCCGCGGCACCGTCACCGAGGACGACATCGCCAAGGTAGTGGCCGGCTGGACCGGCATCCCCGTCACCCGCCTGACGGAGGACGAAAGCCAGCGGCTGCTGCAGCTGGAGAAGGTCCTGCATGAGCGGGTGGTGGGCCAGGACGAGGCCGTGGCCGCCGTGGCCAAGGCCATCCGCCGCAGCCGTGTGGGTCTGAAGGACCCCAAGCGGCCCATCGGCTCCTTCCTGTTCCTGGGCCCCACCGGCGTCGGCAAGACCGAGCTGTGCAAGACCCTGGCCGAGGCCATGTTCGGCGACGAGAACGCCATGATCCGCATCGACATGTCCGAGTACATGGAGAAGCACACGGTGTCCCGTCTGGTGGGTTCGCCTCCCGGCTATGTGGGCCACGAGGAGGGCGGCCAGCTGACGGAAAAGGTGCGCCGTAAGCCCTATTCCGTGGTGCTGTTCGACGAGATCGAGAAGGCCCACCCCGATGTGTGGAACATCCTGCTGCAAATTCTGGAGGATGGCATTGTCACCGACTCCCAGGGCCGCCGGGTGGACTTCAAGAACACCATCATCGTCATGACCTCCAACGTGGGGGCCAAGAATATTACCGCCGCCGACACGCCTCTGGGCTTTGACGGCAGCGGTGAGGCGGCCAAGCGCACCGAGGAGGAGCGGTTTGCACGCATCAAGGACGCCGTTATGGCGGAGCTGCGCCAGACCTTCCGCCCCGAGTTCCTGAACCGTATCGACGAGATCATCGTGTTCCACCAGCTGACGGAGGAGAACATCCGCAGCATCGCCCGCCGGATGCTGGATACCATCGGCAGCCGCATGGCCGCCCAGGGCATCACCCTCCAGGCGGATGACGATGCCGTGGCCGCTCTGGCCAAGGACGGCTTCGATGCCCGCTACGGCGCCCGTCCCCTGCGCCGCACCCTCCAGAACGAGGTGGAGGACGTGGTGGCCGAACAGATGCTGGATGGTCAGCTGAAGTCCGGCGACACCGCCCACATCCGGCTGAAGGATGACAAGGTGGTCATCGAAAAGTAAAATAATCCCCCAACCGGCGGCACCTCAAGCCGCCGGTTGGGGGATTTTACGTTCTGTCTTACGCCTTTACCAGCTCCACCAGCACCTGCACCATCTTTTCCATAGACGGCACGGGAATGAACTCATGGACGCCGTGGAAGTTTGCGCCGCCGGTGCACAGGTTGGGGCAGGGGATATCCCGCTCCCAGGAGAGCCGCGCCCCGTCGGTGCCGCCCCGGATGGGAACGATCACCGGCTCCACGCCCACGGCCTCCATGGCGGCCTTGGCGTTTTCGATCAGCTCCATATGGGGCCGGATCTTCTCCTTCATGTTGTAGTAGCTGTCCTTCATCTCCAGCCGGAAGGTACCCTGGCCCCACCGTGCGTTCAGATAGTCCACCAGCCGCTCCACAAAGTCCTTCCGGGCGTTGAATTTCTCCAGGTCGTGGTCCCGGATGATGGCATGCAGCACCACCTGGCTCTCGTTTCCGGCCAGGTCCGTCACATGGTAGAAGCCCTCGTAGCCCTCCGTGTGGGAGGGAGTCTCCGCCGCAGGCAGCATGGAGATGAACTGGTTGGCCAGCAGGATGGCGTTTTTCATCTTGTTCTTGGCGGAGCCGGGATGGATGTTCACGCCCTCCACCGTCAGGGTCACGGCGGCGGCGTTGAAGTTCTCATACTCGATCTCCCCCAGCTCGCCGCCGTCCACGGTGTAGGCCACCCTGGCGGGGAACTTTTCCGGATCAAAGTGATCGGCGCCCTTGCCCACCTCCTCGTCAGGGGTGAAGCACACGGCGATGGCCCGGTGCGGAACCTCCGGATGGGCCAGCAGATATTCGCAGGCGGTGACGATCTCCGCCACGCCGGCCTTGTCATCGGCTCCCAGCAGGGTGGTGCCGTCGGTGACGATCAGCTCCTGGCCGATGTACCGCTCCAGGAAGGGGAAGTCCTTCACTTTCAGGCTTCCGGCCTTCTTCAGGGGCAGGTCCCCGCCCTGATAGGTGACGATCTCCGGATGGATGTCCGCCCCGCTGACGGCGGGGGAGGTGTCCATGTGGGCGATGAGGCCCAGGGCCGGAGCCTGGCACCCGGGGGTGGCGGGCAGCAGGGCATACACATAGCCGTTGTCGTCCATGTGGGCCCCCTCCAGGCCCAGCTCTGCCAGCTCCTGGGCCAGATACCGGCCCAGAACCTTCTGGTGGTCGGTGGTGGGGACGGTGTCCGACGTCTCGCTGGAGGTGGTGTCGAAGGACACATATTTCAGAAAACGCTGGGTAACTTTCATGATGGTTTCCCTCCGTAAATTGGATTTGCCCCCAGTATAACACACCCGCCGCCCCGCCGTCAATCCGGGGGACAGCTGTCCCGGGACAAAGAGGGACGTCCCGGGCAGGGCCGGTTTTGTCCCGGGCGGAAGCGGGACGAAACGAAACAGGCAGATCAGTGCAAAGCGCCCCCGGCGGAAATCCGCCGGGGGCGCTTTTTCTCAATAGAAGATGTCGTCCAGCTCCATGGTGGCATAGGCGTTCAGGTCCAGCCCCGCCCGGCGGCCCGCCAGATACTCATAGTATCCCTGGGCCCCGATCATGGCACCGTTGTCGCCGCAGAGGCTCAGCGGCGGCAGGTACAGGCGGTATCCTGCCCCGTCGCAGGCCCGCTGCAAATCGGAGCGGATGATGGTGTTGGCGGCCACCCCTCCGGCGGCCACGATGCACCGGCGGCCCCGGAGACGGGCGGCCTCCATGGCCCGGGGCACCAGCTCGTCGGACACCGCCTGGTTGAAGTCATGGGCCAGGGCGGCGGCGTCCAGAGGCTCCCCCTTCTGCTGGGCGTTGTGGGCCAGGTTCACCACGGCGGTTTTCAGGCCCGAGAAGCTCATATCCAGGGGCGCACCCTCCACATGGGCCCGGGGCAGGACGTATTTCCCGCCGGGGGACCGGGCGGCCAGCTGGTCCATGGGCTTTCCGCCGGGGTACGGCAGGCCCAGCACCCGGGCGGCCTTGTCGAAGCATTCTCCTGCCGCGTCGTCCCGGGTGGCACCCAGGACCTCCATATCCGTGTAGCCCTTCACGTCCACGATCAGGGTGTTGCCGCCGGACATGGCCAGGGCCAGAAACGGCGGCTCCAGCTCCGGAAAGGCCAGATAGTTGGCGGCGATGTGGCCCCGGACGTGGTGCACCGGAATCAGGGGCACCCCCAGGGCATAGGCGGCGGACTTGGCGAAGCTGACCCCCACCAGCACCGCGCCGATAAGGCCCGGGGCATAGGTCACGGCCACGGCGTCAATGTCCCGCCGGGTCAGGCCCGCCTCCCGCAGTGCCTGGTCCGACAGCCCGGCAATGGCCTCCACGTGCTTCCGGGAGGCGATCTCCGGCACCACGCCGCCATACAGGGCGTGCATATCCGCCTGGGACAAAATGGCGTCCGACAGCACCGTCCGCCCGTCCCGCACCACCGCCGCGGCGGTCTCGTCGCAGGAGGATTCAAAGGCTAAAATGTTCACTGGTCATCCTCCTCAAAGGTCCGGGTCAGGATCAGGGCGTCCTCCTTGGGCAGGTCATAGTAGTTCCGGCGGCGTCCGGCCTCCCGGAAGCCGAACCGGGTATACAGGGCGATGGCGGCGGCGTTGCTGGGCCGCACCTCTAAGGTCAAAAACGCCAGATGGTTGGCCCGGGCAAAGCGCAGGAACACGTCCAGGAGCTTTCCCGCCGCGCCCCGGCGGCGATACGGGGGAAACACCGCCACATTGGTGATGTACCCCTCGTCGGCGGCCACCAGCAGCCCGGCATAGCCGATCACCTGGCCGGTGGCGGCGTCCTCCGCCACCAGAAAGGCGGCGCACTCATTGTCCAGCTCCTCGGCCAGCATCTTCCGGGACCAGGGCCGGGAGAAGCAGGTGCGCTCCAGCTGCTCCAGGGCGTCCAGATGGTCCGCCGTCATGGGTACGATTCTGATGTTGTTCATAATTCCCTCGGTGTATTGCGATTTTTACTCCACGGTGACGCTTTTGGCCAGGTTCCGGGGCTTGTCGATGTCGCAGCCCCGCTCCAGGGCGATGTAGTACGCCAGCAGCTGCAGAGGGGCCACCCCCAGCTGGGGCAGCAGCATAGGCTCCACGTCCGGCACCGTCAGCACCCGGGGCGTCCGGGCCAGCATAGCCTCCCGGTGGGTCTCGGTGGTCAGGGCCAGGACGTTGGCGCCCCGGGCCTGGACCTCCACCACGTTGCTCATGGCCTTGTCAAACAGAGGCCCGTAGGTGCTCAGGGCAATGACGGGGGTCCCCTCCTCGATCAGGGAGATGGTGCCGTGCTTCAGCTCACCGGAGGCGTAGGCCTCGGAGTGGATATAGCTGATCTCCTTGAGCTTCAGGCTTCCCTCCATGCTCAGGGCATAGTCCAGGTTCCGGCCGATGAAGAACACGTCGTCCCGTCCGGCGAAATCCTTGGCCATCTCCCGGATCCGGTCCGCCTGGGCCAGCACCTGCTCCAGCTTCTCCGGCAGGGCCAGGATATCCCGGACCATGGCGGTGTAGGTCTCGTAGTCCACGGTGCCCATGACCTCGCCGAAATACAGCCCCAGCAGGTTCAGCACCGCCATCTGGGTGCTGTAGGCCTTGGTGGTGGCCACGGCGATCTCCGGCCCGGCCCAGGTATACAGCACGTCGTCGGACTCCCGGGCGATGGAGGAGCCCACCACGTTGACGATGGACAGAATGCGGGCGCCCCGCTTTTTGGCCTCCCGCAGGGCGGCCATGGTGTCCAGGGTCTCGCCGGACTGGCTGATGACGATGACCAGGTCCCCCTCCCCCACGATGGGGTCGGCATACCGGAACTCGGAGGCCAGGCACACCTCCACGCTGCGCCGCAGCATCCGCTCCAGGTTATATTTGCCCACCATGCCCACATGATAGGACGAGCCGCAGGCCACGATGTAAATGCGGCCCATGGCCCGGATCTGCTCCGGGGTCATGGTCAGGTCCTGCAGCACCACGCGGCCCCCCTGGATCCGGGCGGCGGTGGCCTTGCGGATGGCGGCGGGCTGCTCCATGATCTCCTTGAGCATGAAGTGGGCATAGCCGCCCTTTTCGGCGGCGTCCACCTCCCAGTCCACATGGTGGTGCTTCTTTTCCACCGGCCGCAGCTGGCGGTCGTATACCCGGATGCCGCTGCGGGACAGAATGGCCAGCTCCCCGTCGTCCATATAGGCGATGTCCCGGGTGTGGCGGATCAGGGCCGTCACGTCGGAGGCGATGAAGTTCTCCCCATCGCCGAAGCCCAGCAGCAGGGGGGCGTCCTTCCGGGCGGCCACCAGCCGGTCGGGATAGTCGGCGCAGATGATGCCCAGGGCATAGGCCCCGTCCACCGCGTGGAGCAGGCGGTTCATGGCCTCGAAAAAGTCGCCGCAGTCGCTGTAGTAATAGTCCAGCAGCTGGGCCACCACCTCCGTGTCCGTCTCGGACTGGAACACATAGCCCTTCTGCTGCAGCTCCTCCTTCAGGGTGATGAAGTTTTCGATGATGCCGTTGTGGACCACGGCGAACTTGCCGCTCTGGCTCATATGGGGATGGGCGTTGACGTCGTTGGGCTCGCCGTGGGTGGCCCAGCGGGTGTGTCCGATGCCCAGGGTGCCGGGCAGGTCCCCACCGTCATGGGTCAGCTCCCGCAGAGCCGCCACCCGGCCCTTCTTCTTGCAAAGGCGCAGCACGCCATCGCCGCACACGGCGATACCGGCGGAGTCATAGCCCCGGTATTCCAGCCGCTCCAGCCCGTCCAGCAGAATGGGGGCGGCCTCCTGACGGCCAACATATCCTACGATTCCACACATATTGATGATTCCTCCTGATTTCTGATAATAGGGAGGACAAATACGCAGACAATTTGCCTCGATTTCCGGTCGCAGCGTCTCTGTTTTGCGGTCACCCGCATATTTGCCCGCTGCGTGCGCGCCCGGACGGCGCGGGAGAGCTCCCGCCGAAGGTTCGATCCTCTCTCCTCCTCGTTATCCTGCCGGGAAACGGCAGGCACATGGCGCTTGGTATGGGATTTTCCCGGGGGCCTCCTTTCTCCGGTTCTGCGTTCTGTATATCAAACGGCCTGGGGCCGGTTGCCTCGGTATAACTTTCTCTCATCGGCGCATACTGGCCATAGAAGGGGGAATGCTCATGGCCACTGCTTTTTTCCGCACCATCATCCTGTATCTGCTGCTGATCGCGGGGCTGCGCCTGACCGGCAAGCGTCAGATCGGCGAGCTGGAGCCCATCGAGCTGGTGCTGACCATGCTGCTGTCGGACCTGGCGTCGGTGCCCATGCAGGACTTCGACTCGCCGCTGATCAATGGCGTGGTGCCCATTCTGACCCTGCTGGCCCTGACCACGCTTTTAAGCTATATCAGCTTCCGCAGCGGGCGGTTCCGGTCCCTGATCTGCGGGGAACCGGCCATCGTCGTCCGTTACGGGAAGCTCCAGCAGCGGGCCATGCGCCACAACCGCATGACGGTGGACGAGCTTCTGGAGGAGCTGCGGGGCCAGGGGGTCACCGACCTGAAGGACGTGCAGTACGCCGTCCTGGAGACCAGCGGCCAGGTGTCGGTGCTGCTGCGGCCCCAGGCCCAGCCGGTAACGCCCCGTCAGCTGTCCCTGAACGTCACCGAGCAGCTTCTTCCGGTGCTGCTGATCAACGACGGGCGGCTGCTGCGGGACAACATGAAGAAAATGGACGTGGATGACGACTGGCTGCGCCGTCAGCTGAAGCGGGAGCACTTGACGGACCCGTCTCAGGTGTTTCTCCTGTCCCTGGACCAGGGGGGCAACGTGATCTGCCAGGCCAAGGAGGACGTATGAAGCGGTTTCTGATCGTGCCCTCACTGGTGCTGGCGGTGCTGCTGGCCCTGTGCATTCTCAACGCGGCGGCTCTGAACCGCCGGACCAACCGGTGGATGGACCAGGCGGACCGGATCGCCCAGCTGGCGGCCCAGCAGCGCTGGGACCAGGCCCGGGAGGCCATGGACGCCCTGTCCGCCGACTGGGAGTCGGCCCAGGACTTCCTCCATGTGGTCATCCACCACGAGACCCTGGACGCGGCCCAGGTGACGCTGACCCGCTGCCGGACCCTGTGCCGCCTGCGGCAGGGGGACGACCTGCTGCCGGAGCTGGCCCAGCTGCGCCAGCAGCTGCAGCAGCTGGACGAGCTGGAGCGCCTGAGCCTGCGGAACATTCTATAATTATTTCAACTTGTCAAAAAAGTCATTTTGACAAGTTGCGTGCGGTCTTTCAGAACTTAGAAAGTTCTGAAAAACCTGTGATTGCAAACGAAA
>OJQT01001176.1_pt1 | contig 9870 bp, 10 predicted proteins | sample 1598771 | NCBI WGS metagenome assembly OJQT01 (sample SAMN03922517, study PRJEB24848) | human gut metagenome | isolation source: stool sample | host: Homo sapiens | place: Germany | collected 2010-02
GGGCGGATTTCTCCGCCCTGCCCTTTGTCTTTAGGCTGCAATCTCTTCGGGTTGCGGTTGTTCTTCGGGTTGCGTGACCTTGCGCTCCTTTGCCCGTTCCTGTACCAAGAGGACGGCTTTCTTTTCCTCGATACGCTGGTGTCGCTTCTCGTACACTTCGTTGTACTCGTTCTCAATGGTGGCGAGTGCTTCGGGCATGTGCTTGCGTGCGAAGTCAAGCAAAAGGGATGCTTCGGTATTGTTGCCGTATGCACTTCGGAAATTGGCTATCAGATAGTCCCTGCGAATGATAGTTTTTATCTTGACGGTGAGATTAGCCACAATATTCATTTTGTCCTCGTTCGTGAGATAGTGTTTCCCTTCCTCGGTGATACCCACGGCTGTAAAATGTTCCTCTCGCAAATGGGATAGCATGAAGAAATAAAGTATCTTTTCCTCGTCCGCACTAAACCTACCGCTCGTGATGTCGGCTGCAAGTATCTGCTTTTTGGTGTCCTCTACCGTCCGTTCAAGGGCTATCTCCTTGTTGCGCTCGTCCTGCTTCTCCAATTTCTGAACGGGTGAGAGCGGTGCGGCTGCGGGTGTCCCGTCCGTTCCCTGCGCTTCGGTGACGTTCTCCACGTAACAGAAATCAATCTCCTTTTGCCCTATCTTGGCATAGACGGTGATTTCTCCCGTTTCGCTCCTGCGGCTGATTTCCTCCTCCTGCTCTGTGTAGTCCGCCCACTGCTGCTCGTAACGGGTGCGGGCTTCCTCGTAGCGTTCGGGGCTGTTGAAATTCTCGGCTTTGGGTTCTTTGGGGCTGTTGGGAAAGGCGGTGTAGCTTTCAAGGGTTTCGACCTCGTAGCCCGAAGCGATTAGCCGTTCTACTACCGTTTCGTTGGTGCTGTATCGGTCACGACAGAGCGATACGCTCGGTTGGTTCTGCATGATTCGCACGGCTCGCTCCATGAGGAAAGAGGCGTTCATTTCGGCAAGGCACGTGCGGTTGGCGCAATGTCCGCACCCACCGTCACAGAACAACAGCAAGTTGTTGGTGTTGTGGGCGCACGTGGCGCACTCGGTCTTGTCGAAGTGGTAGTATTTCAAGTCGGTGGTAAAATTCTGCTCGATGCGCTTGGCTACATCGGCAGCTTTCAGTCCCCGCCAACTGTTATACGTTCCCTCGTCCTGCAAATGCTTCTCGTACACTTCCCTCTGTATGTCCTCACCGTATCGGCAGATTTCGGCTGCCACGCTGATAGACAGCTCGTCTGTCTCCAAAAGGTGGGCGATTTCGGGAATAAGGGCGGTAAATTTCAGACGGGTACGGATGTAGTTCTCGTTCTTGCCGAAAAGTACCGCCAACGTCTGTACGGTATGACGTCCGCTCTCTATCAGCTTTTGATAGGCAGCTGCTTCCTCTATGGGTGTCACGTCCTTACGCTGCAAGTTCTCGGTAATCGCCATTTCCTCGGCTGTCTCGTCCGACAACTCGGAAACGATAGCCGGAATTTCCTCGCTGCCTGCGATGACGGACGCACGGTATCTGCGCTCCCCGAAAACAATCTCGTAACGGTCTGTTCCGTCAATGGGGCGCACGGTGATAGGCTGTAACACGCCTTGCTGCTTGATGCTCTCGGCAAGTTCGTAAAGGCTCGCTTCATCGAAGTGCTTACGGGGGTTAAAACCGCTCGGCTGAATGTTTGCCAAGGTTACCAATGTGATGTTTCTCTCTGCTGCTGATTGATTTACTTTTGTCTTCATAATTCGTTTATTTTAAGTTGATTGTTTATTATTCTTGATAAAATTATTCGATTGAGGAATCGGTTTCTTTGCTATCTTTCTTTCTCCGCTCCGGCTCACGAAAGAAAGTCGCGGGCGGACTGCTCCGCCCTTGTGAGCCTTATTTGCAGTTATAACATACGTTTTGAAACTCTATTTTCCTCTCTATCGCATGGCGCAACGTGTAGGCAGTTCCGCCCGTCGGGGTGCTGTCGTAAAATACCACGAGATAGGCGGAGTTATCCAATAGGTAATTATTACGATGCAAGAAACAACGGTCTGAATATTCATCCTGCAAAATTATCACCTCGTCCGCTTGGGCTAAAATGGCGTTATAACGCTGCTTGTCGGCTTGGGTGTATCGGTCTGCCTGCCCTTTGAACGGGATAACGGCTTTTAGCTGAATGTACGGGAATACCTTTTTTGCGTTTAAAACTTCCTCGGCTGCGATAAGGTCGAAGCCGTTCGCCATGCCCGATAAAAACGTATGGTAGTCACGTTTGCAAAGTTCGGTTATCGCCGTATAGGTGTCAAAGCCTATATCTGTCAATCTCTTTTGCGTGTCGGGGCTGTTCCTTGTCATTCTTTCGGCTCGGTGTCCCGAAAAAGAGACGGTCTTTTCCTTTAACCAAAAATCACGCTCGGCACGGCATTGTATCAACGTCCTGCGTAGGGTTGTGAACTCCTGCCCGTTGGTATGACGGTATTTGTAATCGAAATAGATTTCCCCTCGGAATGCTCCCAAACAGCATTGTTTATATGTTTCCTCGCCAAAAAGTTTTGTTTCGGCTGCTCCGTTCCTAATGAATGTCTTTGTTTCCATATCGGTAAATTTTAGAGTATTAAAAGAATGATTATCAAGATGAACACGATACCGACAAACAGCCGCCAAACAAGGGCGAGAATGAACCGTGCCACGAAGTAAAACAGAGCCACGGCAAGCCATAAGGCGAAAAACTGCCCTGCGGTGGTGAGAAAGTAAACCACCACAGCCCAAAGGATTAGGCGGTAAATCAGTTTGGAAATGAGTATCGTTTTCATGTTCTTGGGTGTTGTCGGGCGGATTGCTCCGCCCGTGGTTGTTTAATAGTTTCCTTTCGGGATATATAGGTTATCGGCTATCAGCCGGAAAGTGTTGTAATCAGCCGTTCCCCGATAATTTAGGGACAATTCATACGAAAGGTGTCCTTCCTCTATGTAGAAAGTGAAGCGCAAACCGTTGCGGGTAATCGTTCCTTTTGAATGGTCTTGTTTCTCCCACCTTATAGTTTCATTTTCAATATCTTTGAGAAATTCCGCTACTTTCTGCGTATTTTCCGTATCTTCTTCCGCTACTTGGTTGTATATCGAAGTATAGTAATTTATCCAGTCGTTCACTTTCTTGGCGGTGAACGTACCGATATTGCACGGCTTTTCATATTGTTTGGTTACTCTCTCGATGTCGTAGCGGTTTACGTTCTTAAAATGCTCCATATCGGCAGCTATCTTGTATTTGTTCTCCTTGTATATCTTGCTCACATGGAAACGGATGCCGTTACACGTGAACTCGATGCGCAAGCCGTAAAATGCTGGGTATTCACCGTCTACCACGTGGTAGCCGTATTCCGCTTGGGGTATATACTTCCTTATCTCCTGCATGAGGGGAGACAGTTCTTTTTTAGCCTGTTCCGCCTTGTCCGTAAACATTGCATTTACATTTAACTCGTTAAATTCCTTTTCTGATAGTGTTTTCATCTTCCTATGTTTTTGGGGGCGGATTGCTCCGCCCGTTGTTTGTACTCTTGTTTCTTGCTTTCCGTTTAGGCTGCCGCGGGTTCGTTTATCGGTTCTGTCACCCGTTCGGCTATCATCTTTGCCGCCTTGTTCACATCTCCCAATATTTCCACCAAAAAGGCGGGTTCTTCCTTTAGCTTGGTGAGCCAGTGTTTCAGATAGGCAGCGTTGTTGTCCTGCGGTGCGGCTGCATAGCCGAAGAACGCACCGCAAAGGGCGGCTGTGAGTTCTGCAACAAGTTCCTCACGTGCGTAGAGCGCATCACCGAAAAAATTGCCGAACGTGCGGTTCAACCGTTGGGGGTTTCCCGTGCTGTGCGCCATTTCATGCAGGAGCGTGCCGTAAAATTCCACCCCTTGCGGAAACTGCCCTTTTTCGGGGCAAACGATGTAGTCGGCTGACGGGACATAAAAAGCACTATCGGAATACTTTACCTTAATAGGGCAATACCAATTCTGCGTATAAACCAACTCGTCCAGCGCATCGAACATCATCCCGTCCGAATGGTTATCGGGCTGCTCGTTCTTCTTCATCCGCTCGTAGCGTTCGGGGTGCTTCTCGGCAAAATTGGTCTGCTCGATATTGAAGACGTTGTAATACTTCATCTGCGGGATGACCTTGTAATTTTCCTGCTCGGTTGCGGACAACTTGCGGTATTCCTCGTATTTGATAGTCTTTTTGGTTTCCTTGTGTACCACGAACTTAAACCAATAGTAAACGGGAAACGAGCGTGCGCCTTTGTTGATATTCACCTCTTCCTCCTTTGCTTGGTTGAACGTGAGGAACACGGGCAAAGAGAATTTCATGAACTCGGTGTAAAACAATAACATCAAGACGTTGCCGCCATTATAGACCGTCCCTCTGATGTTACGGGGCAAACCTTGTTTAAGGCTCGTTATCCACGGTTTTTGCCAATCCGTTTTCAAGCACTCGATTTTCTTTACCAATAACTCCGTGAACATCGGTGCAATCTTTTCGATAGTGTTGTTCGTTGTCGTTGCCATAACTTTACGCTTTAAAATTGTTACTACTTGTTTTCGTTATCATCGCTTGCCGCCCCAACCATTTTTTTTCCCTTGGCTGATTGGGAAGAACATTGACAATCATAGAAAGCGGAAAGGGAGAATTGCAACCATCTGAAAAAATGGTAAATACTACCCGCAGGGTGGAGATTTGGCATTTTTTGCGGATTTGCTTTCTCCCCCGCCTACCTTCGTCAATGTTTTTCCAATCAGCTTAGGGAAAAAATCGCCTTCCAGTAGATTGAATGAATGACAGGTTACTTGCCCGGTGCTAAAAAGAAAAGTAAAGACGGAAAGACGGGAACCCCGGTTTCCGGAAAAGGGAAAAGAAAGGCTGGTTGGTCATTGCGGGAGGGAAAGACGGCTCTTTGCCACGCAAGCGTTTCTTTTTCGCCGATTCATCGGGTCAGAAAAAGGGATGCTTGCGTGGCAATGTGCCGTGCGGGTTGGCGAGGAGCTTGCCGTCCGGTTTACGGTAAACGGACGGAGCGGTCAGGCTGTCCGGCTTGCGGATGGCCGTGCGAGGGAAGTGGCGGAAAACGGGCGGTAAGTTCCGCAGACAAGGGGTGATTCTTTCGACCACGGCAAAGCCCGGACTCCCTGACGTCCAGATAAGGGTGAATCCATATTCACCCAGCGTTAGGGATTGAAGGGTAAAGCCCACAGCCCGGCGAGGACTTGGAACGGAAAGCCCGCCCGTTCACGGGAACGCCCAAAGACATCCACGCGTACCTGCCATTTTCCTGGTATTTCCTGCCTTTTCATCTCCCGGGCAATGACAAAGCTACGAGTACGAAGCAAAGCAAAGACAAGTCCTACATAAACGAACCGTTTGAATCATAACCGTTTATATATTTGCTATATAACTTAAAAATAGCGGATATGGAAATAGTGACTATCGAGAAAAAGACCTTCGAGGAGATGAGAAACAGGTTCAACCGTTTCAGCGAACATATACGGAACTTGTGTTCACGGTACAGACCACCGGAAAAGATGAACTGGCTGGACAACGCCGACGTGTGCGAGAAACTGAACGTGAGCAAGCGGACATTGCAGGCGTACCGTGACGGGGGACTGCTGGCTTACAGCCAGATCAACCATAAGATTTATTACAGGTTAGAAGACGTGGAAGAGTTTATAGAGAACATGAGCCGGGAACTGATAGACAGGGAAGAAGATGGAAGTGATAACTAAGGAAATGGAAGAGGTACAAGCGTACTTCGCCGCGTTGGAACAAGGCATGAGGTACGTGGATAACGTGACGGCAAATTTCTGCCCCGCAATGAACGGGGAAGTGTACCTGACGGGAGAAGAAGTATGCCGTATTCTGCACATCACGCCGAGGACTTTACAGGACTACCGCACGCAGCGGATCATCCCGTACATCTCCCTACCGGGCAAGACCTTGTATCGCCAGTCGGACTTGCTGCGTATGCTGGAGGAAAACTATGTACGGATGGAGCCAAAGAGCAAACGAAGGAAAAGCCCTGCTTAACTTCATGCAGGGGTGCATTGGAATATGCAGCAAAGGCAGGAACACCGTGTTTGGAGTTCCTGCCTTTGCCGCATTTTGCACACCGAGGAAAAACGGTTCAAGCGGTTTCACGCAAGGCTGTTACCTTTCGCTGTTGCTTGCCGGCTTTCTTTTCTTCCTTGTCGAGAACATTCTTCTGCATAGCCGCAAGATTGGCGGAGATGGAACGGAAATCGGAACTGACCATCTTGTTCGTCACCACCGCATAAATCTGCGTGGTACTGATATGCTTGTGACCGAGTATCTTTGAAAGAGCCTCAATCGTGCCGCCATTGCACAGATAGACCGTCGTGGCGAAAGTATGACGGCTTAGGTAAGTAATATTTAGAAATGCAGTAAAAAACAGAATGGCGAGAATTAAACGTAAATCGTTTATAATTAAGTGTTTTACAAGAATTTCATAATAGACAGACCTGCAAAAGAAAACAAAATATTGCAGCGTTTCAGTTACCAGACTGTTAGCCGTCTGTTTCGGGAACAACGACAGGTAACCGAATTTTTACCGATAGGAACAAAGCGGATTTGTATTCACTGTTTATCAATGTTTTGCATGCCAAAGGACGCTTTTCAAAGGAGTATTTTTACAACCTAAAAAAGAGCGTTATGAAAGTGGAAAAATTCAAGGTGCTGCTCTACCTGAAAAAGAGCGAGCCGGACAAGACCGGCAAAGCCCCGATCATGGGACGGATCACCCTCAACCGCACGATGGCGCAGTTCAGCTGCAAGCTCTCCTGCACCCCCGGGCTGTGGAACGCGCGTGAGAGCCGGCTGAACGGCAAGAGCCGGGAAGCGGTGGAGACCAATGAAAAAATAGAAAGACTGCTGCTTGCCGTACACTCGGCCTTCAATTCCCTCATGGAAAGAAAAAGGGATTTCGATGCCGCCGCGGTCAGGGACATGTTCCAGGGCAATGCGGGCATGCAGATGACCCTGCTCAAACTTCTCGACCGGCATAACGGGGAAATGAAGGCCCGTGTCGGTGTGGACCGTGCGCCCACCACACTCTCGACCTACCTCTTCACCTACCGCACGCTTTCCGAATTCATCAAGGCGAAATTCAAGGTTCCGGACCTTGTCTTCGGGCAGCTCAACGAGCAGTTCATCCGCGACTATCAGGATTTCATCCTTCTGGAAAAGGGATATGCCGTGGACACGCTTCGCGGCTACCTGGCCATCTTGAAAAAGATCTGCCGCATCGCCTACAAGGAGGGCCACTCGGAGAAATACCATTTCTGCCACTTCAAGCTGCCCAAGCAGAAGGAGACAACACCGAAAGCACTCAGCCGTGAGAATTTCGAGAAGCTGCGTGATCTGGAGATACCGGAAAAACGCAGGTCACATGTCATCACCCGGGACCTCTTCCTCTTCGCCTGTTACACCGGCACCGCCTATGCCGATGCGGTAAGCATCACCCGGAAGAACCTCTTCCGGGATGACGAGGGCAGCCTCTGGCTGAAATACCAGCGAAAGAAAACCGACTACCTCGGACGTGTCAAGCTGCTTCCGGAAGCCGTCGCGTTGATTGAGAAATACCGGGACGATACCCGCGAGACTCTTTTCCCGCCGCAGGACTACCACACGCTCAGGGCCAATATGAAATCCCTGCGCCTGATGGCAGGGCTGAGCCAGGACCTTGTCTACCACATGGGACGGCATTCTTTCGCCTCGCTGGTCACGCTCGAGGAGGGAGTGCCGATAGAGACCATCTGCAAAATGCTGGGACACTCCAACATAAAGACCACCCAGATATACGCGCGCGTAACCCCGAAGAAGCTGTTCGAGGACATGGACAGGTTCGTCGAGGCAACCCGCGATTTGAAACTTATCCTTTAATCCCTAAACAATCATTATCATGCGCAGTACATTCAAGCTCTTATTCTACATCAACCGTAACAAGGTGAAATCGGACGGCACGACCGCCGTCCTCTGCCGGATCAGCATCGACGGAAAGAAATCGGCAGTCACGACAGGCGTCTATTGCAAACCCGGGGACTGGGACAGCAAGAAGTGTGAAATCAAAACAGCCAGGGAGAACAACCGCCTTGCCGCCTTCCGCAGCCGGTTGGAAGAGGCGTACGGGAACCTGCTGAGGAACCAGGGAGTGGTCACGGCCGAACTGCTCAAGACCACCGTGTCAGGTGCCAATTCCGTGCCGGAATACCTCCTGCAGGCCGGAGAGGTGGAACGCGAACGGCTCAGGGTCCGCTCCAAGGAGATCAACTCCACTTCCACCTACCGCCAGTCGAAGACCACCCAGCTCAACCTCAGGCAGTTCATCGAATCCCGCGGGATGAAGGACATCGCCTTTTCGGACATCACCGAGGAGTTCGCCGAATCGTTCAAGGTCTTTCTCAAGAAGGAGCTGGGACACAGGAACGGACACGTGAACCACTGCCTGTGCTGGCTCAACCGGCTCATCTACATCGCCGTGGACCGGGAAATACTAAGAGCCAATCCGATAGAGGACGTGGCATACGAGAGGAAAGAAACACCTAAACTAAGGCATATCAGCCGCAGTGAACTGAAGCGGATGATGGAAACCCCGCTGCCCGACCCGATGATGGAGCTGGCACGCAGGACGTTCATCTTCTCCTCGCTGACCGGTCTGGCCTACGCGGATACGAGGGCTCTCCATCCCCGTCACATCGGAACGACTTCGGAAGGAAGAAGGTATATCCGCATCCGCCGCGCCAAAACGGACGTGGAGGCGTTCATCCCGCTGCATCCCATAGCCGGACAGATACTGGAGCTTTACAACACCACGGATGACGACAGGCCGGTATTCCCGCTGCCGGTCCGCGACGTCCTCTGGTATGAGGTACATGGAATGGGCGTGGCATTAGGCATGAAAGAGAACCTGTCCTACCACATGGCCCGGCATTCGTTCGGGACCCTGACACTGACCGCAGGTATTCCGATAGAGAGCATCGCCAGGATGATGGGCCACACGAACATCGACAGCACGCAGGTCTACGCCCAGGTCACCGACCGGAAGATATCCTCGGACATGAACCGGCTGATGGAAAGAAGAAAGCCCGCGGCCGGCAAGGAAGCCGCAGGCTAAATAAAAACTGCCGCCGGAATCGTAAATGCAATTCCGGCGACAATCCTTAAACTTAAATACGATATTATACCAATGCAGGGTGATAGTTCTCCTCCAGCAGCCTCTCGATGTCCGACTGCCAGTACAGGATCTTCCCGCCAAGCTGGATATAGGGAATCCGTCCTTGGTCCCTGTAATCCTGCAGGCACCTGCGGCTGATCTTCAACATCCCGGAAAGCTCCCTGTCGGTCAGGAACCGTTCCCCGTTGAAGGGAGGACGGTTGTCACGGGCAAGACGTTCCACTTTTTTCTCCATGTCGTCCAGCAGGGCAAAGAACCTGCGGACACGTTCGTTCTCCTTGTCGATAATGCCTTCCATCTCTTCCGCTCTTTAAAGGTTTCCGTTCTTCCTTCTTTCTCTCACCTCCTTCTCCTTGCGTCTGATGCCGACGTAGACCATCAACTTCTCCACATCCCCGGGCTTGTAATAGAACTTGCGCTGGAGGCGGGTGAACGCCAGCCGTCCGGTATCGCGGAGAGTCTGCAGGGTACGCGGCGAGATGTCAAGGCGCAGGCAGACATCCTGGCCGTCCAGTCACTCGCCGGGTTCCTTACAGCGGTTTCTCTCATACAATCTGTCCACATGTGTGGACAGGCTCTCGACACGTGCTAGCATCCTCTCAAGGACACCGGCCTCGATGTAGCATATTTCCATATTTTCAACTCGTTTAAAT
>OJQT01001181.1_pt1 | contig 9841 bp, 7 predicted proteins | sample 1598771 | NCBI WGS metagenome assembly OJQT01 (sample SAMN03922517, study PRJEB24848) | human gut metagenome | isolation source: stool sample | host: Homo sapiens | place: Germany | collected 2010-02
CCTCTGCCCATCTACTTCAAGACCACCACCGAGATGCTGGAGGAGTTTTCCTATCTGGGCCAGGACCTGGCCCATCAGGTGGTCATCGACAACCCCCGCCACATCGCCGACCTGGTGGAGGAGATCGAGCTGCTGCCTCCGGGCCAGCTGTTCCCGCCCCGGCTGGAAAACTCCCAGGAGGACCTGAACCGCCTGGTCTGGGACAAGTGCCACGCCCTGTACGGCGACCAGCCCCCCCAGCTGGTGGTGGACCGGCTGAATGTGGAGCTGGGCAGCATCCTGGGGAAGTATGACGTGGTGTATATGTCCGCCCAGAAGCTGGTGCAGCGCAGTCTGGAAAACGGCTATCTGGTGGGCTCCCGTGGCTCCGTTGGCTCCTCTCTGGTGGCCTATATGTCCGGCATCACCGAAGTGAACTCCCTGCCGCCTCACTACCGCTGCCCCAACTGCCGCAACGTGGAATTTGTCACCGACGGCAGCTACGGCTGCGGGGCGGATATGCCCGACAAGGATTGCCCGGAGTGCGGCACGAAATACGTCAAGGACGGCTTCGACATCCCCTTCGAGACGTTCCTGGGCTACGGCGGCGGCAAGGTGCCGGATATCGACCTGAACTTCTCCGGCGAATACCAGGCCCGGGCCCACCGCCACGCCATCGAGATGTTCGGCCAGACCCAGGTGTTCCGGGCCGGCACCATCGGTACCCTGGCGGAGAAGACCGCCTTCGGCTTCGTCCGCAAATACCTGGACGAGCGGGGCCTCACCGCCGGCAATGCCGAGGTGAACCGCCTGACCCAGGGCTGCGTAGGCGTCCGCCGCACCACCGGCCAGCACCCCGGCGGCCTGGTGGTGGTCCCCGACGACATGGATGTGGAGGATTTCACCGCCGTGCAGCACCCCGCCGACGCCGAGGACGCCGACACCATCACCACCCATTTTGAATACCACTGCATGGAGGACAACCTTCTGAAGCTGGATATGCTGGGCCACGATGACCCCACCATGATCCGGATGCTGGAGGACCTCACCGGGGTCAACGCCCGGGCCATCCCCCTGGACGACCCGGACACCATGAGCATCTTCACCTCCTCCCGGGTGCTGGGCTTTGAAAACGACGAGCTGCTGGGCCCCACCGGGGCCGTGGCCATTCCGGAGTTCAACACCCGGTTCACCCGTGGCATGCTGGTGGATACCCAGCCCAAGGACTTCAACACCCTGGTGCGCCTGTCCGGCTTCTCCCACGGCACCGACGTGTGGCTGGGCAACGCCCGGGACCTGATCGTCAGCGGCACCGCCTCGGTTCTGGAGACCGTGGGCTGCCGGGACGACATCATGCTCTATCTCATCCATATGGGCCTGGACCCCAAAATGAGCTTCAAGATCATGGAGGCCGTCCGGAAGGGCAAGGTGAAAAAGGGCGGCTTCCAGGACGGGTGGGAGGATGCCATGCGGGCCCACCAGGTGCCGGAGTGGTACATCGAGTCCCTGGCCAAGATCGGCTATCTGTTCCCCAAGGCCCACGCCGTGGCCTATGTGATGATGGCCTTCCGCATCGCCTGGTTCAAGGTCCACCGCCCCCTGGCGTTTTACGCCACCTTCTTCACCGTCCGGGCCAAGGCGTTTGACGCGGAATACTGCTGCGCCGGCATCGACGCCGTGAAGCGGAAGATCCGCGAGATCGAAAACAACAAGGACGCCACCGCCGTGGAGCAGAACCTGATGGTCACCCTGGAGGTGTGCTACGAGTTCTATCTCCGGGGCTTCCACTTCGACACCATCAGCATCTACGAGTCCCAGGCCACCGCCTTCAAGATCACCGACAACGGCCTGCTGCCCCCCTTCATCTCCGTCCGGGGCCTGGGGGAGACCGCCGCCCAGGACACCGTGGAAAAGCGGAAGGGCAAGACCTTCATCTCCGTGGAAGAATTTTCCACCTGCTGCAGCAAGCTGTCCAAAACCCACATCGAGCAGCTGAAAGCCCTGGGCGCCTTCGCCGGCATGGCGGACACCAGCCAGATCACCCTGTTCGGATGACGGAGTGGCGCTTTGTGTGGTCCCATGGCGACGACCATGAGACGGGGCACGCCCTGTCCCGGGAGATGCTGGCTTTGTACCGGGACAAAAACCCCCAAAAGCGGGACATCCCGCCCTGTCCCGGGACAGTTTTTATCGGAAATAACGGTAAACCAATGGCAAGTGACTGTTATTTCAACATCAGCCACAGCCACGGCCTGGTGGCCTGCGCCGTGTCGGATGTCCCCGTGGGCATCGACGTGGAGAAAATCCGTCCGGTTCCGCCCCGGCTGATGGGTATTTTATCGCTACGAGAGCGGGAATCTGTGCGCTGTGACGCGGATTTCTTTCGGCTCTGGACCCTGAAAGAGGCGCTTATCAAGTGCCGCGGAGGCGTTTTGGGCCAAATCCGGCACGTTCACTTTGATTTGATCGGTTCATCCATCATTTGCTCTGTCCCCGGCTATTCCTTCTCCCTGCTCCCGGCCCCGGCAGGCTACGCCGCCGCCCTCTGCTGGGAAAATATAGAAGAAGCAACAGAAAGTGAGAAACAAAAATGAGCGTTTTTGACCGTATTTTTCAGAAAAAACAGAAGAAATCCAAACAAAAACGCGCAGAACCTCCCACGAATAACCCGGCTGTCCTCCTGGGCCGCCGGCTGGCGGCCTCCCTGCGGGAAAAAATCCCCGATACCGCCACCCTTCCGGAAATTCTCACTTATTTCGAGGAAATGTGCCGGATTCCCATGGAAAATGTGGAAATTCAGGACGATTTGATCACCTGTATAACCGACCCCTTCGGCGAAGAACCGGAGTGGATTCACTTCGCTCTGACCCGCCAGTTCCCGGATGGGGAGGGCGGATCGGTGGAGATCCTGCTGGATATCGGTTTTCCGGACGTGAAGGGCCGTCTCCAGCTTGAGGACGAGCTGTGCAGCGACGAATTGGACGAAAGAGAGGATGTTTTTGACTACATTCGCCGTTCTGCCGGTTATATTGCCCTAGAGAATATCCCGCCTGTCGCCATGGACATCACCTGCGACCAGACATAAAATGGAGCCAAAAATACCGGAACCGGCAGATTTTCTGCCGATTCCGGTATTTTTATTGGCAAAATCCAAAGCGCCGCATAGCATGAAAGGGGAGGGGGAACCAAAATGGCCAAACGAGTTTATATCAGTCCCAGCGACCAGGTGGAAAACAAATACGCCTGGGGCAATACCAATGAGCATGTCCAGTGCCAGAGGATCGCCGAGGCGGAGGCCGCCGCCCTGCGCCGCTGCGGCGTGGAGGTGCAGCTGGCAAAATTTGGAACCAGCATGGCCCAAAGATGCGCTGAATCCAACGCTTTTGGGGCGGACATCCACAATTGCGTCCACACCAATGCCTTCAATGGAAAGGTCACCGGCACCCGGCTGTTCTGCTTTGCCGTGCCCGGAAAGGGGTACGACGCCTGCCGGGCGGTCTTCGGCGCCCTGGCGCCGCTGACTCCGGGGACCTCGGAGAATATCCAGGCCAATTCCCGGCTGTATGAGGTGCGGACCCCGGCGGCTCCCACCGCCTATGTGGAGTGCGAATTTCACGACAATCCGGAAACGGCCCGGTGGATCATCCAGCACACCGATGAAATCGGCGAGGCCATCGCCCGGGGCCTCTGCCAGTATCTGGGGGTGGCCTATGCTCCGGCCCAGGCGGAAAAGCCCGCGCCCCAGCCCAAGGGAGACGGCCTGTTCCGGGTGCAGGTGGGGGCCTTCGCCAACCGAAACAACGCCGAAAAAATGCTGGAAAGGCTGAAAAAAGCGGGTTTTTCCGGATTTATATCCAGCGAAAAATAGCGCGCCGGTTGTCAAAAAACCTTTTTTGAGACTGTCGAAAAACCTTTGCATATCGCGTTCCCTCCCGGCGCATACTATGGCCGAACGCAAAAATTTCCAACGATTTCTTGCAGGAGGGAAACCATATGGTCAAGGATTTTATCGACACCAACGACTTTTCGGCCCGGGAGCTGCTGGACATGATCCAGCTGAGCCTGTCCATCAAGGACGCCATCCGGGGCGGCTATTACCCGCCGCTGCTGCGGCACATGAACCTGGGCATGATCTTTCAGCAGTCCTCCACCCGGACGCGGGTGTCCTTTGAAACGGCCATGAGCCAGCTGGGGGGCCACGCCCAGTATCTGGGCCCCGGCATGATCCAGCTGGGGGGACACGAGACCATCGAGGATACCGGCCGGGTGCTGAGCTATCTGGTGGACGTGGTGATGGCCCGGGTCATCCAGCACCGCACCATTGTGGACCTGGCCCGGGCCTGCTCCATCCCGGTGCTCAACGGTATGTCCGACTACAACCACCCCACCCAGGAGATCGGCGACCTGTGCACCATGGCGGAGCACCTGCCCCGGGGGAAGAAGCTGTCGGACTGCAAGGTGGTGTTCGTAGGCGACGGCACCCAGGTGTGCGCCTCCCTGGGCTTCATCACCACCCACCTGGGCATGAAATTCGTCCACTACGGCCCCAAGGGCCACCAGCTGACCGACGGCCACCAGGCCATCATGGAGCGAAACTGCCGGGAAAGCGGCGGCAGCTTCCTGGTCACAGACGACCGCAGCGCCGTCCGGGACGCGGACTTCCTCTACACCGACGTGTGGTACGGCCTGTACGAAAACGAGATGCCCAAGGAGCAGCGGGTGGAGGTGTTCCACGACTATCAGGTGAATCGGGAGCTGATGAGCCTGGGGGCCATCGGCTGCAAGTTCCTGCACTGCCTGCCCGCCACCCGGGGCGAGGACGTCACCGACGAGGTGGCGGACTCCGCCGCCTCCCTGTGCTGGGAGCAGGCCGGAAACCGGCTGACGGCCATGCGGGGCCTGCTGGTCTATTTCACCCGCTGCCGCCCGCAGCACACCGAACTGGAGGAGGCCGCCGCCCGGGAGCAGCTGGAGCGCTTTATGGCGGACCGGGGCCTGAGCTGACATGGAGAAACGCAAATTCCGCCTGGCGGACGTGGTGCTGTCCGTCATATGCGTGGTGTTCGTGGCGGAGGCCGCCGCCCCGGTGGCCTCCATCGGCAACAGCCAGTATTTCTGGTGGCTGTTCATGACCCTGGCGTTTCTGCTGCCCTATGGGCTGATCTCCTCGGAGCTGGGCACCGCCTTCCCCGGGGACGGCGGCCTGTACGACTGGATCCACACCGCCTGGCCCGACTCCCGCTGGGGCGCCCGGGCCTCCTGGTACTACTGGATCAACTTCCCCCTGTGGATGGCGTCTCTGGCGGTGATGTGTCCGGAGCTGCTGGGCTATGTGCTGGGCTGGCAGCCGGGGCCGGTGTGGTCCCTGGTGATCCAGCTGGCCTTTATCTGGATCGTCACGGTGGTGGCCTTTTATCCGGTGTGCGACAGCATCGTCATCCTGAATCTCAGCGCCGCCATTAAAATTCTGCTGGCGGTGACGGTGGGGGTGCTGGGCATTGTGTATGTGGCCCGGAACGGCTTTGTCAACGATATGTCCGCCGGGACCTTCCTGCCCTCCTTCGACCTGGACAGCCTGTCGTATATCTCCGTCATCATCTTCAACTTCCTGGGCTTTGAGGTGGTGTGCACCTATGCCGGAAGCATGGCGGATCCCCGGCGGCAGATCCCCCAGGCCATCGTTACCGGCGGCGTGGTGATCGCCGCCATCTATCTGTTCTCCGCCTTCGGCATCGGGGCCGCCGTCCCCACCCGGGACATCAGCGTGGACTCCGGCCTCATCGACGCCGTGTCCCTGATGACCGGCCGCACCGGCGGGGTGCTGGTGGGCATCGTGGCCCTGCTGTTCCTGGTGACGCTGTTCGGCAACATGATCTCCTGGTCCATGGGGGTCAACTCCACCGCCGCCTACGCCGCGGAGCGGGGGGACATGCCCGCCGTGTTCGCCCGGCGGCGGAAGGACAACGACATGCCCGTGGGCTCGGCCCTGGTCAGCGGGATCGTGGCCTCGGCGGTGTGCCTGCTGGGAGCTGCCATCCAGGCGGTAAGCCCGGATTCCTCCCTGTTCTGGAGCTTCTTCGCCCTGAACCTGGTGATGCTGCTGCTGAGCTATATGCCGGTGTTTCCGGCGTTTCTGGCCCTGCGGCGGAAGTATCCGCAGGCGGAGCGGCCCTTCCGGGTGCCGGGAGGCCCGGGAATGCTGCGGGTGCTGGCCTATGTGCCCATGGTGCTCATCGGCCTGTCCATTCTGTTCACCGCCGTGCCCCTGTCCGCAGACCGGGAGACCCTGGCCACCATTCTGCCCATTACCGTGGGCTCTGTCATCAGCGTGCTGCTGGGCGAGCTGCTCATCGCCGTCCGGCGGCACCATCAAACCAGATCAGGAGGATAACGACTATGGCAAAACGTATTGTGGGAACCACTCCCCGGCAGGACGGGTATCGCATGCCCGGGGAATTTGAGGAGCAGGCCGGCGTGTGGATGCTGTGGCCCCAGCGGCCCGACAACTGGCGGGGCGGGGCCAAGCCCGCCCAGCAGGCCTTTGCCGACGTGGCCCGGGCCATCGCCCGGTTCGAGCCGGTGACGGTGTGCGTGAATCCCGACCAGTTCCAGAACGCCCGGGCCCGGCTGCCGGAGGACATCCGGGTGGTGGAAATGACCAGCAACGACGCCTGGGTCCGGGACTGCGGCCCCACCTTTGTGAAAAACGATCAGGGGGACCTGCGGGCGGTGGACTGGACCTTCAACGCCTGGGGTGGCCTGCATGACGGGCTGTACTTCCCCTGGGACCAGGACGACCTGGTGGCCCGGAAAATCTGCGAGCTGGAGGGGGTGGACAGCTACCGCACCGACGGCTTCGTGCTGGAGGGCGGGTCCATCCATGTGGACGGCCAGGGCACGGTGCTGACCACGGAGATGTGCCTGCTGTCCCCGGGCCGGAACCCGGAGCTGAGCCGCCGGGATATCGAAGAAAAGCTCTGCGGCTATCTGGGGTGCGAGAAGGTCATCTGGCTGCGGGACGGTATCGACCCCGATGAGACCAACGGCCACATTGACGACGTGGCCTGCTTCGTGGCCCCGGGCGAAGTGGCCTGCATCTGGACCGAGGACCCGGAGAACCCCTTTTATCAGGCGGCCCAGGACGCCTTCCGCACCCTGAGCCAGGCCACCGACGCCAAGGGCCGGCGGCTGACGGTGCACAAGCTGTGCCTGACCAAAAGGCCCTGCTGTCTGGAGGGGGCGGAGACCATCGACGCCGTGGAGGGTACCGTGCCCCGGGAAAACGGCGAGGTCAGCATCGCCTCGTATATGAATTTCCTCATCGTCAACGGGGCCGTTATCGCCCCTCAGTACGGCGATGAAAACGACCAGCTGGCTATTCAGCAATTGCAGCAGATGTTCCCGGACCGGCAGATCGTGGGGGTCCAGACCCGGGAGGTGGCCTTCGGCGGCGGCAACATCCACTGCATCACCCAGCAGCAGCCCAAGGCGTGAGCGTGGGGGAGGAAGTATTTTTGCCAGGTACACGCCCCGGCAAAAAATGATTCCATTTTATTTGCCGCCTGCGGGCGGCAAACTCTGCGAGGCTTTTTTGACAAGAAAAATCCCGGGAGCGCCAATGGTAGCACCAGATAAGAAAACATTGAAGAAGTCAGTAAAATCAATGTTTTTCATGGTGCAAACACGGTGCGAAGTCGAAACAATCAAATACTGACAGGCTCAAAGGGCGTTGATATGCAAATATCAGCGCCCTTTTCCTGTTTTCACGCCATAGGCAACCGTCCCATGGCGTTTTTTCATACCCGCACCTATCCCTGTCTCAAAACTGTATCACTTAGGGTGCGAAAGCCTCTGCTTTTCCCTCTCAGACTGCTGCAAGCAGGCGGGCGTGGATGTTTTCCTATGGAACACATCCGAGAGGCAAAACGGAGGCTTTTTTCATCGAAATCAACACTTTTATCTTCACAGGAAGGAGGTATCGAAAATGGCAGTTTTCCGTATTGAAAAGACCCGTGATTACACGGTCATGTCAAACCATCATCTGCGGGATATGTCCCTGTCGCTGAAAGCAAAGGGGCTTCTTTCCCTCATGTTGTCCCTGCCGGAGAACTGGGACTACACCATGAAGGGGCTTTCCCGTATCTGCAAGGACGGTATCGACAGTATCAGTGGCGGCATCCGGGAGCTGGAGGAACACGGCTATCTGATCCGTGAGCGCGTCAGAGACGCAAACGGTCAGCTCGGCTCGATTGAGTACACCATTTTGGAGCAGCCTAAAGAGCCAACGCCTGCACAGAAAAAACCTATACGGGAAAATCCCGTACAGGCAAACCCAACATTGGTCACGCCTATTCAGGAAGAACCCGCCCAATTAAATAAAGATAGATCAAGTAACGATCCATCAAGAACTGATTTATCAAGTACGGAGATATCAAATCCTATCCAATCAAATCCCCCTACCCCCGCAGGGGCAAGGATGGGAACGGATCGGATGGGAGCCAGAGAATGTTATCGTGAAGTGATTTTGGATAACATCGAGTACAGCTATCTGGTGCAGGACAGCCATATCGACCATGAGCAGCTTGACGAAATCGTTGACCTGATCGTGGATACCGTATGTTCTGCCCGCAAAGTCATCCGCATTGCCGGAGACGATTATCCGGCGGAGGTGGTAAAGTCCCGGTTTATGAAGCTGGACAGCTCCCATGTTCAGTATGTTATGGACTGCATGAAGGACAACACCACCTATGTCCGCAATATCAAGAAATACCTTCTGGCGGCGCTGTATAACGCCCCGACCACCATCAACAGCTATTATTCTTCCCTGGTGCAGCACGATAGCCAACAATTTCAACAAGCTTCAATATTTTGAATATTTGATGGAATACAGCTGCCTGAAAACTCTCGCTGGAAAGCATGAGAGCACCAGCAGAAAAATGATGCGCAAATACCGTGATGGAAACGGCAGCTGGGGTGTGCCCTACCAAACAAAAGCAGGCATACGGCATGATCGACGGCGTTATCAACAACGGCAGACGCGGCGAGGAATTGGAAAAAGCCCAGGGGTACGCAGAGCGGACGACGCCGGAGAAGCCTTCCATCCGTGAGCGGTTGGAGGACGCAAAACGGGAGTGTGCCGAGCACAAGCCCCCGGAGGGCAAGAAGCCCGGCCGTGATGTGCCGGAGCATGACTGCCTATGAGTCGAAGCAAGAAATGGCGGCTGGAATGGGCGTTCTTCCTGGGTGAGAACGGCAGGCGGCAGTATAACCATATCTGTAAAAAATGTGTTCACGGCTGCAAGCAGAGTTTCCGGGCGTGTCTGGTCGCTTGTCCGCATTACAGTTCCAGACGATCTAAAATTTGTGAGGATAAGGGTAGAAAAACCGCAGAATAATTCCCTGTATCCGTACTTTCAAAGAGAGCCTGTATGATTTCTCATGTGTCGGTCTGCTTGCTGGCACATGAAAAAATGCTTGATTTCAAACACTTTCTGTCATGCAAAACGGGAGTACAGCTTTTCGGTTCGTCCGATCGGCTGTACTTCTATCATTTTACCAGTAAAAAATATCAATTGTTCTTGATGAATACTTTGGCTAGAAGTATAATAAATGTGTCTAAAGCCAAAATTAACTCTATACAATTTGAAAGGCGTGATATTTATGACCGCTAAAGCGCAAGGTGCGCCAACAAAGGAGTTCTTTGTTGGAATGCTTACAAGAGACATTGAACTAAGTGATGCCATTTTAGATTTGCTGGACAATTGTCTTGACGGCGTGGTGCGGCAAAGGAAGGGCATAGATAAAACAAGTACTTCAGATTACTACGCAGGCTTTTTTTCACACATTTCCATCAGCAAAGATT
>OJQT01001210.1_pt1 | contig 9596 bp, 8 predicted proteins | sample 1598771 | NCBI WGS metagenome assembly OJQT01 (sample SAMN03922517, study PRJEB24848) | human gut metagenome | isolation source: stool sample | host: Homo sapiens | place: Germany | collected 2010-02
GCATGCCTATTGCAACAAAATACATACGCCTGCGCCAATGACTGGCGCAGGCGTTTTTTGCCCGGCCGGGGGCCGCCGGAAAAATTCTTTTGCGCATTCGCTTTTTTAAGTTCCATTTGGGTTATACTGCTATACTTTGCAAATAACAAAGGGTTTCCCCCTTGTCATGGATCAGCAAATTCAGTAAGCAGGAGGAATTTTGCCATGAAAAAATATCTGGCGATTCTGATAGCGGCGCTCCTCGTGATTCTAGCCGGCTGCGGCTCCGGGGATGGCACATCCGCTCAGACGACAAACGCGTCTTCCACCGTGGACGCCGTCTCGGTGGATGAGCTCGATACCACGGTAAGCAAGTCCGATCAGGACGCATCTTACGATGAAAGCACCGCCACCAAAATAACGCTTAACGGAAATGCCGTCTCCATCTCCGGAGATGGAGCGTCCGAAAAAGATGGAGTCGTCACAATCCAGCAGGAAGGCACCTATGTGGTGACCGGCACGCTGGACGACGGTCAATTGATCGTCGATGCAGCCGATACGCAGAAGGTGCAGATCGTGCTCAAGGGTGCATCCATTAATTGCTCCGATCACGCCGCATTGTTCATCAAGCAGGCAGATAAGGTATTTCTCACGTTGGCGGAAGGTACGGAAAACACGCTTAGCAGCGGCAGCTCCTACAGCCTTGGTGATGACGACAGCAACGTGGACGGCGTCATTTTCAGCCGGGCGGACCTGACGATGAATGGCAGCGGCAGCCTGGCCGTCAACGCAGCCTACAAACACGCCGTTGTCTCCAAGGATGATCTCGTTGTCACCGGAGGCCAGTATGCCATCACAGCGGATAACGGCGGCGGGCTTTACGGCAAGGACTGCGTCAAGATCACCGGCGGCACCTTCATCGTCAAAACGGGCACGGACGGGCTTCAGGCAAGCAATGCGGAAAAAGAAGACAAAGGGTATATCTATATTTCCGGCGGCACGTTTGATATTACAGCGGGCACCGACGGCATCCAGGCGGAAACCGTGCTGCGCATCGACGGCGGCACCTTCCGGATCACCAGCGGCGGCGGCAGTGCCAATGCCAGCACGGATAAAAACGGGAACAACGCTCCGGGCTGGGGCAAGTGGGGCCCCGGCGGCGGGCAGGGAAGCACGCAGGAAACAGATTCCAGCGACACATCCGACAGCGCCAAGGGCCTGAAGGCCGGTGCCTCCCTCTCCGTACGCGGCGGTACCTTCAGCATCGACTCCTCTGACGATTCCGTCCACTGCAACGGTACGGTCACAATCGCCAGCGGCACCTTCTCCCTGAGCTCCGGCGACGACGGCGTGCATGCGGACGACGCACTTCTGATCGAGGATGGCACGATCACAATCAGCCGGAGCTACGAAGGGCTCGAGGGCCTGAACGTCACCATCACCGGCGGGAAGATCCAGCTTGTTGCAAGCGACGACGGGATCAACTCCGCCGGCGGCAGCGATACGGCGGATCAGGGCCGACCCGGGCAGAACCAGTTCAACGTCAGCGAGGATTCCGATATCTTCATAAAAATCACCGGCGGCGCCATCACGGTAGACGCGGGCGGAGACGGCCTGGATTCCAACGGGAATCTCCAGATCGAAGGCGGCACGATCTTTGTCAGCGGATCAAGCAACGGCGGAGATGGCGCGCTCGATTACGAGGGAACAGCCAAAATCACCGGGGGCACCATCGTTGCCGCTGGCATGAGCGGCATGGCGCAGGGCTTTTCTGACTCCTCCACGCAGTATTCCATTTTGAACAGCTTCAGCGCCACGCTCTCATCGAGCGATGCAATTACTCTAAAGGATTCCAGCGGCAAAGTCTTGGCCACCTATACGCCCGCAAAATCCTATAACAGCGTTGTGGTCAGCTGTCCGGATATGAAAAAGGGTGAAACGTATACCCTCTCGGCCGGCAGCCAGTCCGAAAGCCTAACGCTCTCCTCCGTCGTCACCTCCAACGGCTCCGGCGGTATAGGCGGTGGAATGGGGGGCCCTGGCGGCAGAGGCGGCCAGCAGCCGGGCGGGCGGTAAATAACGCTGCCCTCCTTTCGAAGCCCCTTCGGAAGCTCAAGCGGCTTTTCACATCAATCAAAAGCGGGGACAAATGTGCTTCACATTTGTCCCCGCTTGACTGCTCGAATAAAAACGATCAGAGCGCTACTGCTTCTTTCCGCCTTTTCCCTTCCGATAGAAGTGCCGCGCGGCGGCCAAAGCGGCGGCCGCCCCGGCAAGGCCTCCCAGCGCCAGCAACGCATACGATCCGCCGATATTCAGGTAATTGCCAAGCATGCTGTCCCGCCATATGGTTACCCCACCAAAATTTTGCCCTCCGGCAGCACCTCTCCGCCGCCTCCTTCGCCGCGGATGGTCAGCGCCAGCGCAAAGGAGATCGGGCCGATCCGGCCGATGAACATCGTCAGGATCGTTGCAATTTTGGCCGCTATCCCAAATTCCATCGTAACGCCCGCTGTCATACCAACCGTACCGAAGGCAGAGGCCGCTTCGAAAATCCCGTCCACACCGGAAAGGTCGGGCAGGGTAATCAGGATGACCGCGGCGTTCAGGACCACCGCTGCAAAGCCCAGCGCGGCGATCGTCATGGATTTATAGACCGTCGGCTTGGAAACGCGCCGGCCGAGCACGACTGTATCGTCACGGCCCCGTATGACGGATACCACGGTCATCACCAGCACGAGGAAGGTCGTCACCTTAATGCCGCCCGCGCAGGAGCCGCTGCCCGCGCCGATCACCATCAGGAAGATCATCGCCACCTTCGAAAAGTCATACATTTTGCTCAGATCGATGCTGGCAAAGCCCGCTGTACGGGCCGAGACGGATTGAAAAAGGGCTGCATTGAGCTTTTGAAACAGGGGCAGCGAGCCGAGCGTATTCGGATTGTCAAACTCCACCACCAGAAACACCAGAAATCCACCTGCAATCAGCGCGGCGCTCATGAGCAGCATCGCCTTCGTGTGCAGCATCAGATGGCGATGCCTGCGCCATGCGAGAAGATCCTGGAATACCATAAAGCCGATGCCGCCCAGGAAAATCAGCGCCATAACGGTATACAGGACGATAACGTCGCCATTATAATGGATCAGCGAGCCGAACGGCGTTTCATTGCCGAGAATATCGAAGCCTGCATTGCAGTAGGCGGATACCGCCGTAAAAATCGAAACCCAAACGCCGTACACCCCGTATTTCGGAACAAAACGAATGGACAACAGAATAGCGCCGAGCGATTCGATCACCAACGTTGTGACCACGATGATATGCAGCAGGGAGCGGATACTGTTCAGCGACCAGGCGTTGGTGTTTTCCTGCGCGAGGCGCAAGGTTCGCAGGCCAAGCTTTTTGTGCAGGAAAAACATAAAAAAATTGGTCAGCGTTAACAAGCCGATGCCGCCGATCTCGATCATCGTCAGCAGCACCAACTGCCCGAAAAAGGTGAATTGCGCATAAGGATCTACCAGTGTCAAGCCCGTCACGCAAGTGGCGGAGGTCGCCGTAAACAGTGCGGTCAGCGGATGCAGCATCTCCCCGTCCTTTGAGGAAACCGGCAGCATCAGCAGCACTGTGCCCACAAGAATCACGCCCAAAAAGCTCGCGGCAATGATCCGCGCCGGCGAAAACGGCCGTACCGGCCGCCGTTCTTTATCCCGTTTCAAAAAAACACCTTCCTAAAATACACAGAAGCGAGTTGCGCGCTTCTGCTTCCCTAAGGATCATTTTGCCATAATGCGTACCCATCCTAATACAGAATGCCCAAAAAGGCAAGTGGTTCACCCCTTTTTCTGCTCCGCGTTCTCCCGTGGGGCTCTCCCCGTATGCGATTTTCACCAAAAGTCGGCCTTCGTGCAGAGCCTTTTTCTCTCTTTACCGATGAAAACCTCCGCTCTGAAACTTGCGGAAAAAGAGGGATTTGAGTATAATAGGTTTTAGTTCTGTTCCAGTGCTGGAACCGATCCCAATGGATGTTAACATCGAAAGGAGTTACGGATTATGAACTATTCCCGCGAAGTGGAAAACATGTGCACGGTCGCAAAAGGCCCGCATCACGGCCCTGCGCCGATTCCCGAGGAGGGAAAATGGGTCAAGGCCTATGAGATCAAGGACATCTCCGGACTGACGCACGGCGTGGGTTGGTGCGCTCCGCAGCAGGGCACCTGCAAGCTGACGCTTAACGTCAAGGACGGCATCGTACAGGAGGCGCTTGTCGAGACGATCGGCTGCTCCGGCATGACGCACTCCGCCGCTATGGCTGCAGAGATCCTGCCCGGTAAGACCCTGCTCGAATGCCTGAATACAGACCTTGTGTGCGATGCGATCAACGTCGCCATGCGCGAGCTGTTCCAGCAGATCGTATACGGCCGCAGCCAGACGGCGTTCTCCGAGGGCGGGCTTCCGATCGGCGCAGGCCTTGAGGATCTCGGCAAGGGCCTTCGCTCCCAGGTCGGCACGATGTACTCCACCGGGGCAAAGGGCGTGCGCTACATGGAGATGGCGGAAGGCTATGTCACCAAAATGGCGCTCGACGCAGATAACGAGGTCATCGGCTATCAGTTCGTAAAGGTCGGCAAGATGCTTGAGGATATCCGCCACGGCGTTGACCCGAAGGAAGCCTATGAGAAGAATATCGGCATCTACGGCCGCTTCGACGAGGCCGCGAAATACATCGATCCGCGTGAGGAATAAGAAGTAAGGAGGACAGGAAGAATGGCTAACGATGTAATGTTTGAAGGCAAAGAGAGAAGAATGCCGAAAATCGAGAAGTGCCTTGCCGAGTACGGCATTGCAAGCCTCGAAGAGGCACGCGCTATTTGTCTTGAAAGAGGAATCGACGTAGAGAAAATCGTCAAGGGCGTTCAGCCCATCGCATTCGAAAACGCCGTTTGGGCCTATACGCTCGGCGTTGCCATTGCGCTGAAAACCGGCGTAAAAGAAGCAAGTGAAGCTGCTGCTACTATCGGCAAGGGCCTGCAGGCGTTCTGCATCCCCGGCTCCGTTGCAGAGCAGCGCAACGTCGGCCTGGGCCACGGCAACCTCGGCGCTATGCTGCTGGAGGAGAAGACCAAGTGCTTCGCATTCCTCGCAGGGCATGAGTCCTTCGCCGCCGCAGAGGGCGCAATCGGTATCGCCCGCACCGCCAACAAGGTCCGCAAGGAGCCGCTGCGCGTCATCCTCAACGGTCTTGGCAAGGATGCGGCGATGATCATCTCCCGCATCAACGGCTTCACCTATGTCCAGACCGACTATGACTTCTACACCGGCGAACTGAAGGTCCTCGAAGAGAAGGCCTATTCCGACGGCGAGAAGGCAAAGGTTCGCTGCTACGGCGCGAACGACGTGCTCGAGGGCGTAGCGATCATGAAGGCGGAGGGCGTCGATGTTTCCATCACCGGCAACTCCACCAACCCCACCCGCTTCCAGCACCTTGTTGCGGGCACCTATAAGAAGTGGGCAAATGAAAACGGTGTGAAATACTTCTCCGTCGCCTCCGGCGGCGGCACGGGCCGCACCCTGCATCCCGACAATATGGCAGCCGGCCCCGCTTCCTATGGCCTGACCGACTCCATGGGCCGTATGCACGGCGACGCCCAGTTCGCCGGCTCCTCTTCCGTGCCTGCGCACGTGGAGATGATGGGCCTGATCGGCATGGGTAACAACCCCATGGTTGGCGCGACGGTTGCCTGTGCGGTCGCGGTCGCGGAGAGCGATTGATCGTTCCCTTTTCCCAACGCATGAATAAACTCCCGCATCCTGAGCGCTCAGGATGCGGGAGTTTTGTTTATCGTCCTATTTTTTTGCTTTCAGCAGCGCCGTCCACGAGGACATCTTCTTTCCCTTGTGGAAGGAAACACCCACGTTATAATAGGTTGCCTCATCCTGTTGCGTCAGCGTCTCCGTGCCGCTATATGCGCCGTCCTCCGAGGTGTAGAAGGAAATGATGCTGTCTCCTATGATCTCAAAGGTTCCCCGCAACGTACCCAGCGCCGGATTGAATGACTCCCATTCCAGCGTTGTTTCCTCATCGGACCAATGGATTTGATAACAATTTTGAAACCGCACAGCCGGCTCGGTCTCGATCTCCATAAATCCGTCCAGTGTCCACTCCGCCTCTTCCCGGACAATGTCGACCGCGCCGGTTAAGGGGATGGATCTGTCATTCTCGAAATAGGTTCCTGCCGCACTCCAGTGCAGCGTTTGAAAAAAATACGTGTGCTGCATACCCGCACTCCTGTCTGTAGCCTCTGGAAACGAGCCATTCTGGCAACACGTTTTTCCTTAGAAAGTCCTGACGAGCGCCTTGAGATACGCCTTGAAATCCGTTCCAATCTCCGGATGCGTCAGCGCGACCTCACAATTCGCCTTCATGATGCCGAGCTTATTGCCCATATCGTAGCGTGTGCCCACAAAATCCACCGCCGTAAGGCCGCTCTGCTTGGCAAGCGTGACCATGGAATCCGTGAAATAAACCTCGCCGCTCTTCTTGTCGACCGGTGTCTGCTCGATGATCCCGAAAATCTCCGGCGGCATGACAACGCGCCCCAGGATCGAATAGCAGGACAGGATCTGATCCGGCGTGGGCTTTTCGATGATATTGTTGCATTTCATGATGTTATCGCGCAGGGGGGTGACATCCAGCGTGCAGTATTTCGGCACATCCTCGCGCGGAACCTCCTTTACGCCCACCGCGCCGAAGCCGAATTCCTCATATGCGCGGCAAAGCTGGCCGATGACCGGATCTTCGGAAACGATCACATCGTCGCCGTACAGAATGCCGAACGGCTCATTGCCCACGAAGGATTTCGCGCGCAGGATCGCGTCGGCAAGGCCTTTGGTCTCCTTCTGGCGGATGAAATAAACGTTCGCCATGTTTGCAATCGCCTTGAGCTCCTCATAAATATGCTGCTTGGAGGCATTGCCCTTCAGGTTGGCTTCCAGCTCGAACGCGTGGTCGAAATGATCCTCGATCACGCCCTTGCCGCGGTTGGTGATGATCAGAATATCCTCGATCCCGGCAGCGACAGCCTCCTCAACGATGTACTGAATCGCGGGCTTATCCACAATATTGAGCATTTCTTTTGGAACGGCTTTGGAAGCAGGGAGCACGCGCGTGCCCATACCGGCGGCCGGAATAATCGCTTTCTTTATTTTCATGATATGATCCCCCAAAATATGATCTTATAAAAACCTGGCCAGCAGCTGGGTCACCAGCATATAGGCCATGTCGTACAGCAAATAGGAGCTGAAGCCGAACAGAAGGGATGTTCCACCCTTGCGAAAGAGCTGGAGCCGGTAATCTTCCGCCTCAAGGGCCTGTTCATGGAGCATGTGCAGATCGCCTGTCGTCTTCTTGAAATACAGCCGGTTGGCGATCAGGGCGCATCCAACATGCAGCACCAGCTGGATACCCAGGAAGAGGACCGCTGCCGGCATCGTGCTTCGCAGTGCCGACATTGCTGCCTCGGCCGCGGCCTGGCTCTGCTGCATAACGGCGTTATTCATCTGGAAACAGGCCTCCATATACTGCTCCAGCGGCCCGGAAAACGCTACGGACAGCGCAAGCAGCAGGGAGGTGACGACAGCACCCGCCGCGTAAAGCTTCCGGTAAAAAAACCAGAAGGGAGTAAAGAAAAACGCGGCCCAGTTCCACCCGGCCTTCTTTTTTGTACGGTCCATACGGAAAAACTTCGGAATATAGCTGCGTGTCCCCGTCCGCACATAGGTCGCGACCTCTGCAACCGGTATTCCATCGATCTTTTCATCCGGCGGCACTTCCCCGATATAGCCATAGCTCTGCGCATATGGCTGCCCGCTAAAGGGCATCTGTTCCCCCATCGGCTGCGCGCCAAGCGGCTGGCCGCAGTGCGGGCAAAACAGCGTGTCCTTCGGGCTGTTGGTCCCACAGCGCGGGCAGATAAGCCCCAGCTCCGTTTTCTCCTGAAACGTTTGCTCCCGGCGCGGCGCGCCCTGCCATGTATATCCAGCCGAATGCTTATCCTCATTGGCGCAATGCCCTTCGCGCATCCAGCAGGCGCGGTGGTGCGGCGTACCGCAGGCTGGGCAGACGACTACGTCGTCCGCCTGTGTAAAGGCCTGTCCGCAAGCCGGGCAGACAGCTCCTTCATATCGGTTCAAATCAGAACCCCCTATCTTTTGAAAGATACTCTCATTGTAACCAATTCCATTTAAAAATTCAATCGCTATTTTGCGCCTGCCGGTTTGTTGTGAAACGTGCGAGACGCAGGACACCCGAACAAATATAATTTTAGCGTCGTAAAACAAAAATGCGGGCCGTCCTCACCGGCCCGCAAAGGATATCCCAACGGTTTCGTTCTATACCTCCATCTGATTTGCACGCGCAAGCAGCTCCCGGGTAATCTGAGCACCCTTTTTTTCGACCTTTTTAAAATCCATGGCGGGGATATAAAACGCCTCCAGCGCGTCGTGCGTCTGCTTGGCATTCTCCAGCATATGGACCGCCTCCGCCAAAAGCTCCTTTTCCGCCTTCGCGTTGAAATGCAGGCGGTAACGATGCGTTTTCATCATTTCCCCATCCATAAAGCGGCGCGCATGGATCCGGCGCAGCGGGGCCTCCGGCGCCGGATGGAACCGGTTTGCGGTAAACAGGCACAGACGAAGCTTCGGGATCAGCAAATGCTCAATCCGTTTCCCCGCGCTCATCGGACACAGGCAGGCTGTCACGTCCAGCCCAGCGGCCAGTGCGTAGGAGCGCAGCCGTTCAAGGATCAGGGAGGATACCGCCCCATACGCATCATCGAGCACGATCACACGGCCGCACTGCTCGGCGATCATATCGTAGCACATGACGAGCCCCTTCGGTGTGATGGCGCTTAGGAAGCATCGGCTTTCCCGGCCGACACGGCCCCGTCCCGTCCCGAATTCCCGCGCGGCAAAGCGCGAGGTATATGCGGCAATTTTATCTGCATTGACGCTTTCCAGGGCGATCCGGAGCGTATCATTCGCCAGCGAACCGGCTGCGGAAAGAAATCCGACGCACCGCTGGTGATAGGCACTGTTTTTGAGGGCCGCAGCGCGGATTCCGTCCGCGTGCGCACGCAATTGCTCCGCATCCCAATAGGCGCCGAGATTGACGATCTCCTCCACGGCGCCGGGGAAGCGCGGCTCGATCACGTGAGGCGATGTGCCATCCGCGATACAGGCGCGAATCTGTGGAAAAATCACGCCGTCCAGGGAATCCGGGTCGGAAGAGCACAGCACGCGCTGCGCCGTATAGCCCGCCTGCTCCATCTCATCCGCCACCCGGCGCATCAGCCCGGATTTTCCTGTGCCGGGCCCGCCTTTGATCACGTAGGCGCGCCAGTCCCCGGCCGGGTCATACAGCTCATCAAACAGGGAAACAAACCCCGCCGGCGTATTGGCGCCGAGAAAACGTGCGTTATATTGCTGCTCCATATTCAATCCCCCATCAAACCAGTTTACACTATTGTATGCATTTCTCCGAAAACGTGACACTGATCGTTTTTCGACAAAATTTTCTCTTCTGTATTGCAAATTTACTTGACAGCCTTTTTGTTATTCTATAC
>OJQT01001216.1_pt1 | contig 9532 bp, 4 predicted proteins | sample 1598771 | NCBI WGS metagenome assembly OJQT01 (sample SAMN03922517, study PRJEB24848) | human gut metagenome | isolation source: stool sample | host: Homo sapiens | place: Germany | collected 2010-02
ATGTGTATAAGAGACAGCTCCGGATCATATCAAAGCGGCTGCCGTCAAGGCCGTAGAAGAGAATTATTCACGCTATTCTCCCGTACCGGGCTATCCCGCACTGCGCGAAGCCATCTCTGCCAAACTGAAAAACGAAAACGGCTTGGACTATGCACCGGCACAGATTCTTTGTTCCAACGGAGCCAAACAATCTGTATGTAATGCCATCATGGCATTGGTCAATGCCGGTGATGAAGTGATCATTCCGGCTCCTTATTGGGTCAGCTATCCCCAAATGGTCAAATTGGCCGAAGGAGAACCCGTCATTGTAGAAGCAGGCATAGAACAAGATTTCAAGATTACGCCCGAACAGTTGGAAGCGGCCATCACGCCGAAAACACGTGCGCTGATTCTCTGTTCCCCCAGCAATCCTACGGGTTCGGTATATTCCAAAGAAGAGTTGGCCGGTCTGGCCCGCATCCTCGCACAACATGAGCGCGTGATAGTCATTGCCGACGAAATTTATGAGCACATCAATTATATCGGCAAACATGAAAGCATCGCCCAATTCGCAGAAATAAAAGACCGCGTAGTCATCGTCAACGGAGTATCGAAGGCATACGCCATGACGGGATGGAGAATCGGTTTCATTGCCGCTCCCGAATGGATCGTAAAAGGCTGTAACAAGCTACAAGGCCAGTATACCAGCGGCCCTTGCTCCGTTTCGCAAAAGGCCGCCGAAGCCGCTTATACGGGTTCACAGCAATGCGTAGAAGACATGCGCCAGGCTTTTGAACGCCGTAAAAACCTGATTGTCAAATTGGCTAAAGAAATTCCCGGATTGGAAGTGAACAACCCGGAAGGCGCATTCTATCTGTTCCCCAAGTGCAGTTCGTATTTCGGTAAGAAAGACGGTGAACGTGTAATCAACAACTCCACCGACTTTGCCATGTACCTGCTTGAAGTGGGACATGTAGCTACAGTGGGTGGCGACGCTTTCGGATCCCCCGAATGCTTCCGTATGAGCTATGCCACCAGTGACGAAAACATTGTCGAGGCCATGAAACGGATTAAAGAAACCTTGGCCCGACTGAGATAAAAAGAAGTACGTCTTTAAATAATCTAATGCAAAGTATCTCGTCGGAAAACACTGTCGGGGTACTTTTCTTTTTACATAAAAAACGAATAGTATTTTGGATTAAGACATAATTATAAGTATTATATAGAACAAAGGAATGAGAAAAAACATAATATGGATAAGCCTGTTTTCTTTCGCTATGACAACGATAGCGGAATCCTCTATCGCATCTGTAAATACAGGCATTTTTCCCCTCCTGGCAAAAAACAGAAAGAAAGCAGAGCCCAAAGACTCGGTTGCATCTGATTATAAAAAGCTGACGGGAAGAGACTCGGTTGCCCTCAAAGGAATTGCCAATATCATAAAGAAAAACGGCAGTTTCTATTTGGAGTTCCCGGCCCGACTGTTAGGACGTGAATTTCTGGTTACCAACCGCTTGCAGAAAGTGCCTTTGGAATTGAATGAGGCCGGAGTGAACAAGGGTATCAATTATGAGAACCAAGTCGTCACTTTCGAATGGCAACGCGAAGGAAAGAAATTATGTATCCGCCAGCAACGTCTCACTCCTGAAGTTCCTGTCACGGATGCTTTAGCCTCATCTGTAGCAGACAACTATATCAATCCGCTTATCGCCAGTTTGAAAATAGAGGCCGTAGCACCGGACTCCAGTACCGTAGTAGTTAAAATCGACGAATTGTTCAACGGGAAGCAAACCGGGCTCAACGACGTATTCAACAACATCAATCTCGGAACGTCTGCCAATGCCGACCTCTCCCGCATCCTGGACATCAAGGCATTTGAAAGCAATATCACGGCCACTTCGGAACTGACTACCATCGTAAGGGAAGGCATGAGTAAAGTAAACGTGACCGTAGTGGTCAGTTCATCGCTCAGCCTCTTGCCTGAAACTCCGATGAGAGGACGCAAAGAGAGCAAAAAGGTCGGATATTTCACGACCCACCGCCTCAGCTACTCAGACCGTCAACAAGAACTTGAAACCCGCCGCTACATCACACGTTGGCGTTTGGAACCATCAGACGAAGCCGCTTATTTACGCGGCGAACTGACCTCTCCGAAAAAACCGATTACATTCTATATCGACCCGGCTACACCGAAGCAACTGCGCCCCTACATCCGCAAAGGTATTCTGGATTGGAACACGGCTTTTGAACAAGCCGGTTTCAAGGATGCCGTGCGGGTGGAAGAATATACCGACAGTATGGCTGCAGAAGGAGACGATTTGAAATATTCCTTATTCACCTATGCAGCTTCGGACAAGTCCAATGCCATGGGGCCGTCGGTCATCGACCCGCGTACAGGCGAAATCATCGAAGCCGACATCATCTGGTGGCACAACGTCGTATCTTTATTGCGCGAATGGATTGTTGTACAGACCGGTGCTGTCAATTCAGCCGTACGGAATCCGGAACTGCCCGACAGCCTGATGGGAGATGCCGCCCGTTTCGTAGCTTGCCATGAAGTAGGGCATTCTTTGGGTCTCAAGCATAACATGATTGCATCCTGGGCCTACCCGACCGATTCCTTGCGTTCTCCCGAATTCATGTCACGAGTAGGCGGCACAGCATCTTCCATCATGGACTATGCCCGCTTCAACTACGTGGCCCAACCGGAAGACCACGTACCTTACGTCTCCCCACACATCGGTCCCTACGACCGCTTTGCCATCGAATGGGGATATCGTTGGTATCCGGACGAGAAAACGGAAAAAAGACAGCTCCGTGCGCTGTTGGACAGCCATACGGAGAAAATATACAAATACGGGGAAGAGCAATCTCCACGCGAAGCTGTAGACCCACGTTCCCTCAGCGAAGACTTAGGCGACAACGCCATGAAATCGGCTGGCTACGGTATAGAGAACCTGAAACGTATCGTACCGGAAATCGTTGAATGGACTACCACCGGCGAAGAAGGGCAGACCTATAAAAACGCGGCCAAGCTCTACGCCGGAGCCGTCTTCCAATGGGGACTCTATCCTTATCATGTCATGGCCAATGTGGGTGGAATCTATTTGGAAAGCACAGAAGTCGGCGACGGCCAAAAGACTTATACTTTTGTGGAAAAGGAAAAACAGAAAGAAGCCGTACAGTTCCTGCTCGATCAATATATCACTTATCCGGCCTGGTTGTTCGACACCTCTGTTTCCGACTACACTTACATACTGAAAGAAACTCCGCTCGGCACGTTGGAACAAAGCCCTAACGCCATGTACAAGAACACGCTGAACTACTTGTTGTGGGACTTGCTGGACAACAAACGTATGGTTCGCATGTTTGAAAATGAATTTCAGAACGGCGAGAAAGCCTTTACCCCCGTGGAAATGGTAGACATGTTGCACAAACACATATTCAAGCCCACCATGGCAGGCAAGAAGCTCGACGTAATGACCCGAAATCTGCAAAAGTCGTTCGTCGATGCACTTATCACGGCGGCCGCCGAAGAGGAAGGTGTGAAAATCAACAAACGCCTCCACGCTCCCCTGCCGGCTTTGAATACCACGGCCTTGCCGTGCAACGCCCACGGATGCTCTTCTGCCATGAGCGGCGATAATCGCAATGCCCGCCTCATCGACATGTATAGTACGCAAATCAACCGTGTCAGCGACGCCATCAGTGTCAAACGCGGAGAATTGATGAGCATCTTACAATTGCTGAAAAACAAACGAAACATTTCCGACCCTGCCACCCGTTTCCATTACGAGGACATGATCCTGCGTATCCAAACGGCACTCGGGTTGACTAAATAAAAACAACGAAAGGAATGAATATGAGAAGAATTGAATGTATCCTCTTGTGTCTGTTCATCGGGATTCTGTCCATGGCGGCACAGACCCGCACCGTCACCGGATCTGTCTTCGACAAGGCAGACAACCAACCGGTTATCGGTGCCACCATAGCGGTCATGAGCGCACAAGGTACCGTGGCGCATGGCACGACAACCGACTTGGACGGTAAGTTCAAACTGGAAGTACCCTCAGGAACCCAAAACCTGACTTGCCGTTTTATGGGTTATACAACGACCACGATTCATCTTCAAACTGGAAAAGACAACTATACAGTCTATATGGAAAATGATTCCAAACAGTTGAATGAACTGGTCGTCACGGGTTATCAGGCAATCGACCGCCGCAAGTTAACCTCAGCCGTCACAACGATAAAGATGTCCGATGAGATTATCGGTGGAGTCAACAACATAGACCAGGCTCTGGCCGGACAGATTGCCGGATTGTCCAGCGTGACATCTTCCGGTTCACCCGGTGCGCCGGTCAAGTTACGTATCCGCGGAACGGCCTCCCTCAGCGGAACGCAAGACCCGCTCTGGGTGCTCGATGGCATTCCATTGGAGGGTACAGACATCCCGTCTATGGAAGATTTACAAGACATAGATAACATCTATCAGACTTCAATCGCAGGTATTAATCCGCAGGACATTGAAAGCATCACGGTACTGAAGGACGCAGCAGCCACGGCCATTTATGGTGCCCGGGCTGCAAACGGTGTAATCGTTATCACCACCAAAAAAGGAAAAGCAGGCAAGCCGCAAATCAACTTCTCCATGAAGTTGACGTACAACCCCAAGACAGACATCGACCGCCTCAACCTTTTGAACTCTGATGAAAAGGTTGACCTTGAATTAGGCCTATTGCAGTCCGATTATACCTATCGCGAAAATAAAGGTGATGTAGCCCGCATCATTGCAGGCTACGGGCTGACCGATGCCTACAAGGCCGGAGGTTGGAACGCCCTCTCGCCCGAGGCACAGGCAGACATCAATGCCCTGCGGGCTGTCAATACGGATTGGAACGACATCCTCTTTCGGGGCGTGTTCAACCAAGAATACAATGTAAGCCTTTCCGGAGGTTCTGAAAAAGCTACCTACTACTCCGCCTTAGGCTACTATGTGGAACAAGGCAATGTGGAAAGCGTAAAAAACGACCGCTTCAACCTGACGCTGAAAACCGACTACCGTATCAATAGCAAACTGAAAGTAGGAGCCTCCGTATTCGCTAACCGTCGCAAACAAAGGTCTTATCTGACCTATGGCGATGGGTTCACCAATCCCGTTTATTATTCACGTATAGCCAATCCCTACCTGCGTCCCTTTGACGATGAAGGAAATTATATCTACGATGTCAACGTACAACATAGCAAAGGTGATATCGCGTCAGACTTTAACATTTTCGAGGAACGTGCCAACACATCCAACATCAACACAACAACATCCTTAATGTCCATCTTCGATGCAGAACTCAAACTGGACGAACATTTCAAGGTCACCTCACAGTTTGGTTTACAATGGGACGAAGGCACTATCGAAAAATATGCCGGAGAAAACAGTTATGCCATGCGACGGGAGAAAGAACAAAACACATATTCTTACAGCGATGGCAAACGAACCTTCCTTCCCGACGGAGGAAGCAACAAAATCACGGACAGCCACCAAACCCAATGGACCTGGAAAGCCATGGCCGAATATGACAACCGTTTCAAGGACATCCATGAATTGGAAGTGATGTTGGGTACAGAAATCCGCCATAACGAATACAAATCCTTGTTCTCTGCCGCATACGGATATGATAACCGGACGCTGACTTCCGTACCCGTCATATTCCCTTCGGAAAATGCGGCAGAAGCCTTGCCCCTCCATACCGAAACATTCACAGAAAATGCTTTCGTTTCATGGTTTGCCACCGGTTCCTATACGCTACTTCATCGTTATACGATTGGTGGAAGCATACGTTTTGACGGGTCGGACATTTTCGGTGTAGCCAAGAAATACCGTTACCTTCCACTCTATTCCGTCAGCGGATTATGGCGTGTCAGTGACGAACCGTTCATGAAGAATGTCACAGCCATAGACAACTTAGGACTTCGTGCATCATACGGCCTACAAGGCAACATTGACAAAAACACTTCTCCTTACCTTATCGGGAAATATGTGCAAGCCACTATTCTTCCGAACAATCCTGAAGATGCACTACGTCCGCAGAATGCTCCTAACCCGGACTTGCGTTGGGAAAAGACACAAAACGTGAACGTCGGAATGGACTTGTCGCTTTGGGACAACGCTATCTCATTGAGCGTGGACTACTACTATCGTAAGGGGACAGACCTTATCGGTATGCGTATGCTGCCCTTGGAAACCGGTTATTCTTCCACCACGGTCAACTGGGCCAGCATGAAAAACCAAGGTGTGGAAGTGGCGCTGACCACACGGAACATCCACACCAAAGATTTCACTTGGTTCACCAATCTGAATTTCGGTTTCAACGACAATACCGTCTTACAGGAAACAGTAGCCGAAAACTCCACCACACCAAGCCGGGAAGGCTATCCCGTAGGTGCCATTTTCGCTTACAAGACCGCCGGACTGGACGATGAAGGCTACCCATTATATCTTACAAAAGACGGACAAAAACTTTCAGCAAAAGACTTTTTCCAATTAAATAATGCCGGTGCCAGTTCTCTGAGCGCGGAAGAACAACGCAACCTGTTGACCTACATGGGTAGCACTGACCCGAAAGTTTCGGGCGGATTCACGAATACATTCAAGTATCAACGCGTGACATTGAGCGTCAACTGTATCTTCAACTTCGGTATGCACGTGCAGACCACGCCAAGCTACAGTTTGACCACTTATGACCGCGGTCTAAACACAAACCGTGACATCCTGAACCGTTGGACACCCGACAATCCAGATGGGACATCTCCGAGGCTCATCAACAGCAGCGACAGGCCGGAGGAATATTCTTTTTATGATAACTATCCCATCCTGAACAGTTTGGATATCTACGTCAAGAAACAGAACTACTTCCGTTTCCAGAGCATCCGCCTTGCTTACGACCTGCCTACACGTTGGTTGAAGCCTATCGGAGTGAAAAGTGCGTCCGTATCGCTGGAAGGACGTGACCTTTGGGTCATCGCCAGCAACTATCATAATTATCTCGACCCAGAAACGATGGGAAACCCGTACGCCTCCCCCATCCCTAAGAGTTTCATCTTCGGACTTAACGTGAATTTTTAATTAGGAGAATGAACAATGAAGAAAAAATGCTTTAACATAGTGTGGCTCATCGCTGTTTTACTTTCATTCACAGCTTGTAACGACTTTCTCGATATCCAACCCGTCGGCAAGGTCATGCCCAAAACCGGGCAAGAGTTTCGTGACTTGCTCACCGAAGCTTATTCAGCCATACCCTCTGACCGTGGCATGGCCACATTTCGAAGCGATGAGTTAACCATGGAGGGCGAACAAAACCAAGAGTCACTGAACTCCTACCTGGATATTTGGTGTTGGAATGACATCGCCCCCGACCAAACTACACTTTCGTTCGGTTGGCAAAGATACTATTACGTAAACTATATTGCCAACTCCGTAATAGAAAACAAGGACAACATCACCGAAGCCACACAAGCAGAACGTAACCAATTAGCCGGAGAAGCTTATATGTTACGCGCTTACATGCACTTCATTTTGGTCAACCTCTACGCAGACCCTTACACACATTGTAATCCGGCTACCACCAAAGGCATCCCGCTGAAACTGAACAGCGATGTCCGCGAAGTGTTGTCGCGCAGTACCGTGGAAGAGGTCTATGCCTCCATCTTGTCAGACATAGACGAGGCCGAAAAACTACTCAACGTGGAAACATGGCCGGAAGGTGAAACCTATCGATTCAACATACTTTCGGCCAATGCGTTCCGCGCCCGAGTGTACCTGTACATGGGAGACTGGGCAAACGCTTACGACTACGCAATTGATGTCGTGAACAGGCATGGTGAATTGGAAGAACTCACGACATCCACCACATTGCCCAACCACTACCAGTCTGTGGAAGCCATCCTCTCCATGGAACGCCTTTTTATAGCCTCGTCCCTTGGAGTTGGATACGTGAATCCAGAATTGATGTCTCTTTACCGTAGCGGCGACATGCGTCGAAACAAATTCTACCGACAGATTTCATCCAGTGCGACAGAAGCCCTCAAGACCGGAACCAACGAATTCCGGTGTACATTCCGCTCAGCCGAGTTCTACCTGACCGCCGCAGAAGCCGCCTTGGAACTGAACGACATGGACAATGCCCGCCATTACCTGACGGAACTGATGAAGAAACGTTACCTTTCAGCAATCTATCCCACATACGAGGCAGAAATCCTGTCTATGACGCAAGATGAATTACGGGAAGAAATCTACAATGAACGCTTTCGTGAGCTGGCTTTCGAGGGACATCGTTGGTTTGACCTGCGCCGTACGACCCGTCAGGAACTGACCAAGACGTATAAGGGGGAAACTTACGTATTGCAAAAAGACGACTCACGCTATACGTTGCGTATCCCTGCCGATGCCATTGAAGCTAATCCGGGACTGGAGGAAGAAAATCGCGAGTAAGTGAGAGCAGACCGAGTTTGCTCGAAGTCTGCCGAACGGGAGCGATTTATCCAATAACCTCTCCCGACCCAATATGACAATACTTAATATTCATTTTTAAAATTATCCATTATGAGAAGAACATTACTTATCGCAGCTTGCAGCCTGTTCTTGGCGGGTACGCAAGCATTTGCAGCCGACCAACAGAAGTGGTCCAAGTCTGTAGAAAATACCGTGTCGAAATGGGAAGAACTCAACCTCCAAGCTCCCACGGCTGTGGACAATGCAGGCAACACTTATGCCACAGGAGCATTCACGCAACCGATTGTCATCGGAAGCGCCGTGCTTGACCCGATTGCCAACAGTGCCTATTTAGCCAAATACGATGCCGAAGGTAACGTAGCCTGGGCTGTCGGTTTACGCGGTGCAGCCACCATTACGGCCATTACCACCGATGAACAAAACAATGTCTACGTGGCCGGAACGTTGGCCGATGCCGTAGAAGTGGGAAGCACGGATGGCAAAACGCAAACCATCAACGGCAAGGCCGGAGAAGTGGAAAACCAAGTGTCCAGTTTCATTGCGGCATACAGTGCCGAAGGTGCATTGAAAGCAACCAAGGTAATTTGGACGGAAACCGACGCAACTGTAGCCGAAGCCATACCTAATGGAAGCTATGAAGGTTCTCCTAACATCCAAATCAACCACCTTGCTGTAGCAGGAAACAAACTGTATGCCTCTGCACTATACACCGGTGACTTGACGATGGACGACATGAAATGGGAAGGGTCGTATCTAGACCTCTTCGGATACTACATGGATTATGTTTCTGGTGGCATATTTTCAGTAGACAAAACAACGTTATCCCAAACAACATCTATTGCAAACATCGTCACTACAGGACTATTTACCATGGGGACATCCGCTGTGAAAAGTATCAGCCTCACTACCGGTGGGAACGATATATACATGTGCTTCTCGGCCAGCGGAAACGTCACTTACAACAAAGCAGACCAGACTTCAGAAGATTTCGTATTTCCCGAAAGTGAAGAAGCAAGTGGCTATGTAGTTTCTTCTATTAAGGAAGGT
>OJQT01001227.1_pt1 | contig 9421 bp, 7 predicted proteins | sample 1598771 | NCBI WGS metagenome assembly OJQT01 (sample SAMN03922517, study PRJEB24848) | human gut metagenome | isolation source: stool sample | host: Homo sapiens | place: Germany | collected 2010-02
CGATAAAATGTTCGAAAAGCGGACCTCATACAAAAAACAGAGCGTTCCAAAAGCCTGCCGCCACCATTCACTTTTTTATGATCTGAAACCGGTCCTCCAGCAGCAGCCAGTTTTGCGGGAAGGCCCATCCAAGCTTCCAGTAGCTGATGCCCCGCAGGTCAAGCTCCTTGAGCAAATCAAATTTCGCATTGATGGATCTTGCGTCTTCAAACCAGACGACATGCTGTTTTGACGAGGCGTCACGGTAATAAAAGAAAGGGGCCTGCGCTGTATTATCGTATTCTATTATGGCGTTGTTATCCCTGGCAAGGGATATGGCGGTCTGGGGGCTGATTGCGCGGGCGTAAGCGCCGCCCTGCACAAAAGGCAACGCCCAATCGTAGCCATAGAGATTTTGGCCCATCATGATTTTTTTCGCAGGTATTTCCGTTTTTGCATACTCCAGAACCTCGCGCACCGGCCCGATGGGCGATACAGCCATGGGGGGACCGGCGCTATAGCCCCACTCGTAGGTCATGATCACCACAAAATCCGCAACTTCCCCATGGACTTTATAGTCGTGCGCGGTATACCATCTTCCAGTTTGAGAAGCACTGGTCTTTGGGGCAAGCGCGGTAGACATCAAGAGATTTTCCGCATGCAGCCGCTCTACCGCCTTTCTTAGAAAAGCGTTATAATTTTCCCGGTCCTCCGGCCGCAGAAACTCAAAATCAAAATGGATATCCTGAAAACCGTATTTTCCGGCGGTTTCGATGATATTGTTCAACAAAGTATCCTGAACGGACGGATTCGTCAGAATTGCTTCGCCTACCGTATCGCTGAACTGTCCGTTTTCGAGATTTGTGACCGCCATCATCAGCACCGCACCGCTGCCAGCCGAGGCGGTCTTGACAGGGGAAACATCAAAAGTGACGAGACTGCCGTCGGGCCTTGCCTCAAAACTGAAGGGGGCAACATAAGTAAGTAAAGGCGAATACTCAACCACAGAAGAAGTTGCCACATTCGTGAACCGTCCGTTGATTGCTTCCACATAGGCATTTGATTCCATAGATGTTTTCGGCGCAGGTGGAATATACAGGCGAAATCCAATTTGAAGCGGCCTGGTGGGAGGAATCGCGTTTATTTGGGCAAGCCTTGCATAGCTGATGCCAAAACGCCTGCCGATCATGTAAAGGGAGTCCCCCGGCTGCACAAAGTAATACATACCAGTAATGGGAATCACAAGTGCCTGACCGATCACAAGCGTTTGGAGGGGATCAATTTGATTTGCCGACGCGACGTCGGCAACGGATATGCCGTAGGTCCTTGCGATGCCATAAAGCGTCTGACCTGATTGTACGACATGAATCTGCATAAACTCAGCACCTCCTAAAAACATTCTATTCAAAAAAGTGAAATTGTTGATTTAATAATGCTGCTCTCTTTCATTCCTGCTTTATCTCACTGTTATAAAAATAGACAGCATCGGTAAACAAGGAGAAACAGCGCCGCCCGGAAGGCGCAAAGCCACGTTTGCCGCATCTACCGTGATTTTGAGAGCCCTTCCCTGTTTTCAATTCGCTTTTTGTATCATTTTTGCCGCTTGTTTTTGGGCAATATGCCCTTCCTGCTTAAGGTGCTAACATTGAATATCAATCATAAAAAATACACAATCTACTTATAGACAATTCGTTGTTTTTACAATATACTGACTAAAGAGCAACCGTATATGTGGGCAGAAGACAGAAAACATCCAGCCGCCTTCAATGGGGGCAGCGCACAGAGGCGCATACGATGGAAGGGAAATGTGGAATGCAGATACGTATCTTGTTGGTAACCCGCAGTTATGCCGATGCGATTTATATGAAAAACCTGCTGCCGTGGGAACAGTTGGGGTTTCAACTGCTGATTGAGCTCAACTCGATTTCCGGGCTGCAGAAGGTGATCGACCTCCACCCCCAGGTGCTGATGCTGTTCGGATCGCTGGGCGCAGCGGACTTGGACCTGTTTTTGGAGTACTCGCAAAAGAAAAATCCCCGACCTTATATTATCATCCTGCCCGACAAGCAGCGGCAGGCGGACGAGCTGCTGACAGAGACCGCCAACAGTGGTATGGCCCAACTCTATTTCGTGCCGAAACTGACTGACGACACGCTGCTGAAGGTGCTGGAGGATATCCGCACAACGCAGCGCAGCGCCGCCCCCAGCAGCGTGATGTCCGGCAGCCTGCCGGAGGACGAGAAAGCATCGCTCGCGCAGCTGCAGCAGTCTTTTCCGGATGCGGCGTGTGACATTCTGTGGCTTCACCTGGATGCCGTTCCGATTTTGATGCGCAAGCAGATTGAGAGCGTTTTAAGCGATCGCGCCCAGGAGGGCTGGCTTCGCTGGCTCAGATGGCGGCAGGATATCTTCCTGATCCTGGTGTCGCTGGGAGATGGAGAAGAACAAGTGGAGGCTATAACGAAATGGCTGATGAACGGCGATTTCGGCAATATCCAGCTTTTGCTTGCAGGGCCTCTCCGCGCTGATGAGATAGAGGGCGCAGTTGTGCGTCTGCAGCGTCTGGACGGCCTGCATTATTTTACAGCAGATGTGCGTCTCCTTCATGAGAACTCGGATATTGCCCGCCCCAAGATGGTCTATCCGGATCTATTCTCCATACTTGTCCGGTTACTGCTGGCCTCCCTGCGTGATGAGGAAAAGACAGCGGCCCAGCAGATCCGGGAATTATACCTGAGACAAATCAAGCCCTCAATGAGTTGGGCCGTTCTGCAATTGGGGCGGCATATGCTGCATTGGATCTATCAGACACTGAGCAGACCGAACGCGGAACCAGAAGAACAGCCCACCGGGCAGTTTCGCTCCATTGAGGGTGAGATGCAGTTTGCCATCGCTTCCTGGGAGGCACTTTTGAAAAAAAGAAAACCGGTGCCGCTGTTGCCATCTGTGGAGAAAACGCTGGAGTATCTGCACGCCAACTATGCCTCTAACATTGGCCTGAAGAAACTGGCCGACGAACTTGACATATCAGAATCCAGCCTGAGCAAGCAGTTCAAACAGCAGGTGGGCTGCGGGATCGTTGCGTACCGCAACCATCTGCGCGTCTATATGGCGGCGCTGATGCTGTTGCAGAGCACGCGATCGGTGAGCCAGGTGGCGGAGAAGATGGGGTTCTGGGATGTCAAGTACTTCAGCCGTGTATTCCGCAAAATCATGGGGGAGTCCCCCGCGCAGTATCGCAAGCTATCTGGAGAAAAACAGGGGGGAGAAGCGCACAGATGAGAGGAGCCAGAATGCACAAGCCGGAATACGCAACAGTGGGCAATTATTTGGAGCCTCGGATTACCAGTGAGGATGAGGTGAAGATCCGGGTACACTACTGCGCGATCAACTCGGACGATTACTCCATGTATATGGGAAAACTAAAATCCCGCTACGCCAGTTACGGCTTGCTGAACGAATTCAGCGGCGTAATCACGCAGGTGGGAAGTGCCAGCAAATCCGCAGGCTTTTCTGTGGGGGACCCGGTCAGCGGGACTATGTTTTCCCCCTGCGGCATGTGCCCCATGTGCCGCAGCAACCGGCAGGACCTCTGTGTCGAATTGAATGGAAATGCCTGCTTAAATGAGTTTATCGTTCTTAACAACCGCAAAGTCGTGCGGCTGCCGCAACAACTTCCTCTGCGCCAGGGGGCGCTGTTTTGGCTTGCGGCCTGCTGTATGCGCTGCGTGGAGCGGATGGAAGTGCAGACTGGGCAGACAGTGCTGATCCATGGGGCCGGCAGCAACGGGCTGATGCTGCTGCAGTTGATCCGCAAGCGGCTGCCGCGGCTGGTGGTGGTCAGCGAGCCGCTGCCGGACAAGCGGGAACTTGCCCGGCAGATGGGGGCGGATGTGGTCCTGGACCCCTATCAGGACCAGCTGAAGGAGCAGACCCTCCAGTTGACGAACGGCTTTGGGTTCGACCACATTGTCGATGCCTCCGGTGCGGTGGAGGTCATGTCGAATACCGCCAATCTGCTGTGCCGGGGCGGGCGGCTGATGCTGTACTCCAACTACCGGCCCGGCAACACCGTCTCCCTCGACCTGGCGGATATCTATTGGAAGGAGTATACCGTTACCAGCTGCTATAACCCGACCTACGCGCCCTACACGGCCAATGCGGACTTTATGACCCAACTGGATCTGGAGCATCTGATCGGCGCCGAATTTCCGCTGGATGAGGTGAATCAGGCCTTCAAAGCATATGCGACCCACCGCTATCAGCGCATTTTGATCCATCTGTAGGCCGTTCGGCTGAAACTCCCCACCATCCTGTGCATTCCTCCCAGGATGGTGGGGAGTTTTGTTCGTCAAGATTCTCCACATCTCAGATAATTTCCGCCAGGATGTGAAATAATCCACCTTTTACGGGCGAAAAACAGATTTTTCCCCCTTTCGGGCACCTATTTGACCGTTGTATAATATAGACGGAAGATGCTCCTTTCCATCCATTGATTTTATATAAATTGGCAATCAGCATTTTCCAATCGGACGCACTCACCAAACTTACATGAAAAAGGAGGTTTTTTATATGAATGTTAGTCCAGAGCGCGTAAAAGAATTGAGACGCAAGGCAAATCAAATCCGGAGAGACATCTGTGTCACAACCAGCAAAATCGGTTACAGCCACCTCGGCGGCGGTATGTCCATGACCGACCTTGTCACGGCGCTTTACTATGATTTTCTGAACTTTGATCCCAAGAATCCACGTGACCCGGACCGTGACCGATTTGTGCTTTCCAAGGGCCACTGTGCTCACGTTCTGTACAATATCTTCGTTGACAAGGGGATGTACACCAAAGAGGAACTGTGGAACGAGTACAACCAGATCGGCGGCCGTTTCGGTATGCATCCGAACTACCTCTATATCCCGGGGATCGACGCATCCACCGGTTCTCTGGGCCAGGGTATGGCGCTGGCAGTTGGCATGGCGCTGGCCGGCAGATTGGACAAGAAGAACTACCGCGTTGTCTGCCTCACCGGCGATGGCGAACTGCAGGAAGGTTCCAACTGGGAGGCATTCATGTGCGCCGGGCACTATGGACTGGGCAATCTGGTGACCATTGTTGACAAGAACCGCATTCAGGCCGTGGGCTGGACCAAGGATATCATGGATATCGATCCGCTGGACGCCAAACTCCAGGCATTCGGCTGGGAGACCGTCACCATTGACGGCCACGATATGAAGCAGATTCTGGAAACACTGCACAGCCTGCCTGCATCGGACTCCCAGACCCGCCGCAAGCCCATCACCATCATTGCCAATACCAACAAGGGCGAGACGCTGCCCGGTCTGGAGAACACTACCGCCTGCCACCTGCGGCCCATGCCAGATGATTTGCTGGAGAAGACCATGGCCCGTTTGGATGAGATTGAGCAAGAAATGGAAAGGAGTTGAGCAACGTGGCAAAGAGAATTACCTTTGAAGGCGAACTGCAGCTGGGGCATCTGAGCATGCTGGCTGCCGCATCCGCCCGTGAATTGTATGTGGAAGAATTGCACCGCCTAGCAGAGAAGGACGAGCGCATTGTTTTCGTCGGCGCCGACTCAGGATACGGCGGTGCGGAGAATAAGTTCCGTGAGAAATATCCCGACCGGATGCTCCCGGTCGGCATCGCCGAGCAGGATCAGGTGGGCGTGGCCGCCGGTCTGGCACTATGCGGTAAAATTCCGTATATCTCAGGCTTTGGCCCGTTCCTGGCCCTGCGCACTCTGGATCAGGTGCATACCAATCTCTGCTATCCGAATTTGCCGGTGCGTATCGTCAATACCCACTCGGGCCTGACCTCGGCCAGTGGTCCGACCCACTATAACATTATGGATATCGCGATCATGCGCACCCTCCCCAATATGACCTTCGTCATTCCCAGCGACGCCAACCAATGCGTCAAATTGATCCAGAAGAGCGTGGATCACCCCGGCCCCATGTGTATCCGGATTGCCCGGGGCGCCGAGCCTCTGGTCTACACGGAGGATTACGAGTATGAGATCGGTAAGGCCATCGTCGCCCATGAGGGCAACGATGTGACCGTTATCGCCGCGGGCTGTACCGTCGCATTCGCAGTCTCCGCCGCCAATGCGCTGGAGAAAGAGGGGATCGGCGTCCGGGTGCTGGATATGCACACCATCCGTCCGCTGGATCAGGAGGCAATCCGCACGGCCATTCGGGAGACCGGCCGTATTATCACCGCAGAGGATCACTTTGTGGTCAACGGTCTGGGCAGTGCGGTGGCCGACTTGATGGCAGATGAGGGCCTGACGCCCAAGTTTAAGCGCCTGGGTATCCCGAACGACGCGTTTCCGCCTCTGGGTGACAGTTATGAGCTGTATGCCCACTTAGGCTATGACCCCGAGGGGATGAAAAAAGCCATCCGGGAGATTCTGCGGTAAGCCCTTTCCCTTGTTCCGGTCATCTGCTTTGGGAGATGAAAAAGAAAAGGAGAACTACGATGCAAGAACAAAAATCTAATCTTACCAAAAAAGCACTAATCCTGGCGATCCTCTTCTTGGTGTTCCATCTGATCCTGTCCTTCCTGCGTGGGGAGTTGAACTTCATGGTACCGCCCCTGTTGACCTTCATCGTGGAGGACCTGGGGGCAAACCTGGGGCAGGGTGGCCTGCTGCAGACCACCTCCACCCTGTGCATGGGCGTTGGCATGATCTTTGCCAGTATCGTAATCGATAAAATTGGTGGAAGCAAGACCCTGGCGCTCTCCACCGTGTTCATGTTCATCAGTGGCCTGCTGGGCCTGACAGCGACGACCTTCACCGCCATGATGTTTGCCCGTGTGTTCGCTGGCCTGGGCAATGCCTTCAGCTTCCCTGCCGTAGTGGCCATCGTCGCTGAGCGGTTCCGCGACAAAAAACACCTTGGCATGGCCAACAGCGTCATCCAAGCGACAAACTCGCTGACGCAGACTCTGACTTTCTCCCTGACGGTGCCCATCTTTATGGCCCTGGGTCAGAACTGGCACTACCAGATCATGATGTGGGGTACTAGCTGCCTGGCCCTGGGCATCCTGTTCCTGGTGTTCGACCGCAAGCCCAACGCTTTCTTCAAGGAGTACAACAATGCCCAGCTGGCCCGGGAGAACGCCGGCCAGGCCCCTGCCCAGCAGGTGAAAACCGCCTCCAAGACGAAGGGATCCAGCCTGGCGCAGGCAATCAAGATCCGTTCGGTCCAGAGTGCCGTTATCTCCTTCACCGGCGCCACCTGGCTGTTTATGATCTTCAATACCTACCTGCCCACGATCCTCCAGAGCGTCCACGGCCTGACGGCCCAGGAGGCCAGCTCCATCACCGGACTCATCAGCCTGGCCGGCCTGTTCTCCTGCCTGCTCTACGCCCCCATCGTCGGCAGAATCAAAAATTATAAGCCCATCATCCTCCTATTCATGGTCCTGCTGCCTCTGAGCGGCGTCTGTTCTATGCTCCTCAAGCCGGGCCTGCTGCTACGGCTGTGCGTGATCGTGCTCGGCATTGCCTGGGGCTGCTATGTCCCCACCATAAACACCGCTGTCATCACCACAAAGGGTGTTACGCCCGGCATCTACGCAGCGTCCAACGCCATCTGGACCCTGTTTGGAAACGCGCTGGCCATGCTGATGCCCATCCTGTTCCAGACACTTCAGGTGCGCATTGGAATGCAGAACGCCGCTATCGCTCTCTGCCTGGGCGGTGTGTTCGCCATAGCCGGTGCCCTGTACTTCCCCAGCGAGAAGAAAACTGCTTGAGGGGGTAAGCGTGGGATATGGAGCGGAATGCGAGACGAAAGAAGGAAGACGGCTCCCTGAGTTTTGTAGAGAAACTCCACTACGGGATCGGCACGATCGGCTATAACGCCAGTTTCCACTGGGTCAGCACCTTCCTTCAGATCTATTACACGGATACCATCGGCGTCAGCGCGGGCGCTCTCTCCGCCCTGGTGCTGGGTGTACGGCTGTTCGACGCCGTCAACGACCCCATCATCGGCTCTATGGCCGACCGGACCAGAACCCGCTGGGGGCGTTACCGCCCCTGGCTGCTGTTCGGCGGGATCGGGCTGCCGCTGAGTATGATCGCGCTGTTCAGTGCGCATTCCTCCTGGAGTTCGACCGCCAAAGTCTTATGGATGTGTGTCTGGTATGTTGTGGTAACCGTGATGTCCACCTGCTACGATATGCCGTACAGCGCCTTGCATGGCGCCCTCTCCCCCAGTTCCCGTGAGCGTGTCCGGATATCCTCTGTCCGGCTGGCCTGCAGCCAGATCGGCACGCAGATTACCGGCATTCTGGGCATCCAGTTGATTTTGTACTTCAGCCATGCCGGCGGAGCCCGCACAGAGGGCGGCTATCTGACGGCTGTGGCGCTGATCTGCCTGGCCACGCTGCCGCTGGCCATCTGGCCCGCTTTTAAGAGCCGCGAACGGGTTCAGCCGCCTCCCGACCAGAAGAAGATCCCGGTCCGAGGCCAGTTGCTGACACTGCTGAAGAACCCGCCTATCATCATCATCAGTGTGGTGATGATGACCTTCGGTTTCATTGGTTTCGGCCGCAGCAGTATGATGATGTATTACTTCACCTACGTGCTGGGCAATCCCAAGGTAATGTCGGTGTTCGGCCTGGTCTCCATGGTGGGCTCCCTGGCGGGAAACATCTTGATCATGCCGGCTCTGTACCGCGCCCTTCGCAGCAAGGGCCGCACCGCCGCTGCGGGCCATCTGCTCTGCGGGATTTCCTGCCTTCTGGTATACGTGGTTACCCCCGGCGGTCTGGCATTCTGGGTTCTGATGTTCTGCACGGCCGCCTTTATGGGCACGTTCAGTTCCGCACAGTACAGTATGCTCGGAGACGCGGTGGACTACGGCGAGTGGAAGGTGGGCCTGCGCTGTGACGGCTTCCTCTCCTCTTTCACCTCCCTGGCCCTCAAGACCGGCAGCGCCATCGGCCCGGCCCTGGGACTGTACCTGATCAATGCCTGCCACTATGTGCCCAACGCGGTGCAAACCTCCGCAGTCATCACGATGATGAAGGCCAATATCTCCCTGATCCCCGGGATCACAGCTCTGGTCTCCGCCGCCCTGATTTGCTCCCTCTATAAACTGGATGAACCCAGGCACGAGAAGATCCGTCAGGCACTGCAGGAGCGCCGTGAGAAACAAGAAAAAGAATCCTAAAGGGGTAGTTTCTATGCGCATTTTAACAATCGTAGATAAGAAAAAAATGATAGTTGCTGAAAAACCCATGCCAAAGGTCGAATCGGGACGCGCGCTGATCAAGGTGTCCTATGCGGGCATCTGCGGAAGCGACTGGCATATGGTCTGGGGCAATGGTGTCCGAGCCGGGCAGAACGCTGTGGCCGGCCATGAGTTCAGCGGTGTGATCGTGGATCCCGGTAACACTCATTTCAAGGCGGGGGATCGA
>OJQT01001232.1_pt1 | contig 9380 bp, 7 predicted proteins | sample 1598771 | NCBI WGS metagenome assembly OJQT01 (sample SAMN03922517, study PRJEB24848) | human gut metagenome | isolation source: stool sample | host: Homo sapiens | place: Germany | collected 2010-02
AAGCGGAATTGGAAAGAGGGGAACGGTACTGGTTCAGCCACGGGGAAGAGAACGCCCTGCGGTTGTACAATGCGGCTTTTTACCGTATCTGCCCAGCGGAAGAGGTGCTGTGTCGTCACTACCGCGCCGCGCATCCGAGCGAGAAGGTACGCCCGCTTTCGCTGCCCGAGATATTCGCACGGTTGCGGCGGTTGGAACCCGGAGCGATGGCAGGCGTGACGCTGCCCAAGCTGGCCCAGGCTCTCGTGGCCGCAGGGGTGCAGAAAGTGCACACGCATTACGGAAACCGATACAGAGTGGCGGAAAGGTGATGGTGGGTATATGAAAGGCGTAAATGTTTTTATGCGAACCCTTCCTGTAATATTTGGCTGATCAGATGAAAAAACATAACTTCGTACTAATCAAAAGGTGTGGAATGTGAATGGTAAAAATGATGTATAGAACCATAATAAGCTTTAAAACCCTATTCTGTTTTTTATTGTTTGTGTCACCGTTCGTGGAGTTTGTCATTCCGGGTGGTGATATGTACCTTGCTTGTGTTGTGGGAGTTGTGGCGTTTGTAGGGGTTGGGTTAGAGGCAAAGGGCAGGCAAAATACTTTTGTCGTCACTATTGCCGATGTTCTCTTTTGGATTTGTTGGGGGTATGCAGTAATCCGGATGCCACTACCGGTGGATATGGCATTGTGCATAAAACTCGTTGCCGTAACCGGCATTTGGTGTTACTGCCGTCTCAATGTAACACCGGAGTTGCGAAATATGGTTATATGGTGGATGATAGTGGCCGGCTTGGGGCAGTCTGTCATCGGACTGCTACAAGGCTTTGGGGTGTTAAAGAGCTTCCATTCAGAGTTTGCTTTGACCGGAACGTTTGGAAATCCCGGCCCTTTTGGCGGTTATTTGTCTGTGGTGATAGCTTTATTATTTTCTTATGTATTACAGGAGAAATTGTCTTTCGCAATACGGGGGTGCTTGTTCGTGTGCCTTATGGTCGTTTCTTTGGCGTTGGTGCTATCAGACTCTCGGTCCGCCTGGTGTGCGGCTTGTGCTGCCGTCTTTTTGCTTTTGTACCTGAAATATCTTTCGGGAAAGCGTATCATGAGGTTCGGAGGATTCGTGTTGTTTGCAATGGGATTCCCGGCAGTGGGCATGCTTCTGTATGGCTATCGTCCTGATTCTGCCGATGCGAGGATATTGGTATGGAGGGTTTGCGGGGAAGTTGTCTCCCAGTATCCTTTTGTGGGAGTCGGTACAGGAAGATTCGCAGCATATTATATGCCGGCGCAGGCCAAATACCTTATGACAGCCACTGAAACTACACGGCGTTGTTCCAGTGATAACCCATTCGCTTATAATGAAACATTGACCGTTCTATGTGAGCAAGGAATAGCCGGTTTATTATGTGTTACAGTGTTTTGGGTGTTTGTCGTACGTGGCCTGAAATCTTCATATCAATCAGACAACAAGTCGGTTTTCTTGTTTCCTGTAGTGTCTTTATTGGTTTTCTCCCAGTTCTCTTATCCTTTGAGTATATGGAGTTTTGTATGCTTGTTGCCGCTTATGCCAGCCATCGGTTTAGGACGAGGAAGAGCGATACGTTGGAGGATGGCAAGCTGGTTGAATATTTATCATCGGCGGTTACTTTCCATCATAGCCTCTTGCGTGTGCTGTGCATTGTTGGTCTTCGGATTTGTCTTGCGATGGCGGTCGCAAGTATGGATTAATGACTATAGTGTGTTTGCGACATCGTCTGAACGTCCCGGTCGGGTTGTAGGGTGGTTTGTCCGTCACGACCCGTTCCTTTTGGCATACGGTGCGGATGCTGCTTTTTTGCGTACGGATTATGAATTGGCACTCACGTATCTGGATGGTTTGAACCATTATACACAAGCGGCGCAGTGGAATATCAGACAAGGAGAGTGTTATGAGGGAGTAGGGGATACTTTGAAAGCCTTGGAGTGTTATCGGACGGCATCGCGGATGATGCCCGGGCTGATGTACCCCGTTTTTGCGGAATTTAATTTGTATCGTAAGGAAAACCAAAAGGACAAAGCATTGCTTTTGGCCCGGAAGCTCATAACATTCAGGCCCAAAATCGAGAACCGTAGGACGAGGCTGATGAGGACGGAAGCCTGGGAGTACATTCGTAACAAGGCAAGGTCGTGGTCGGCCGCGTTTTAGTGGAATAGGAATACTGCTGAATGTCCCGAGATGTCTCGGACGATTTGGTCTTTGAAAAATAGGCTTCCGTGAGAGAATGAAAATAGGGGCAAGTGGCTGATGCGCTTGCCCCATTTCTGGGATTACTTTAAAATGACCAAACATGTGCATGCCCCGTGTGCCCCCATGACCAATGCCTGTTCGATATCGGCTGTTTTGGAGGGGCCGGAGATGAAAGTGCCGAAAGGGTAGGTTTGCCCGGCGAGAAGTTCGTAGGCTTCTTGCATATTATGGACCAGGGAATGTCGGTCGAGGACAATGACTAAGGCTTCAGCAATGAAATAGAGTGCTTTGTGTTTTACGTTCTGAGGAATCCAGACCGCACCGTTTTCCGCTACGCCGAACGCTCCTTCTACGACCGCCACGTCGGTACCGTCCAGTTCTTGTGCCTCGGCCAATGTGTCGGGACGTATGGTAGCACAGGTGATCTCTTCCATCTGTGAAGCGATTTTGCGAGCCTCGGGAAAGTGGCTGCGAATGATGTCGTTGATGTCTTCCGCTTCCTGTAGGACGACCGCCTTGCCTCCGACAAACTGGCTGATTTCGCAGAAACGGCTTATTTTGTCCGGGTAAACCGTAGCTTTTATTTCCCAATCCGGATATTCGTACCTTTGTACGGTGTTTTGGCGGATGGCTGTCAATATCTCGTCTTTACTGCTCATTTTTTATCCTCCTTTCTTTGTACTTTACCTTTTTTCCACATGCTGTTGAACGATTCCCCGGCGAAATTCGGCAGTTCGCGGCCTTTTCCCCATTCGTTCAGGCGGTTATATTTGATTGCGTCTGGCATGACATTGACCATAGGAGCAGCCCAGAGGGCGGCGTTGAACAGCACGGGGCGCTCCATCAGAAATTTCATGCCGGCAGACATGAATTGCTTCTCGGTACAGGCTTTGTCGATGTCCTTCAACGTTTGCCTCCAGCGGTAGATTTGTTCTCCCAAATCCACTTTGGCCGGGCAGACATTGGAGCAAGACAGGCAGAGGGAACAGGCCGACAAGTTGTCATAGTACTTCGACGGGTCGTGAGCCATTCCCAAGTTTATTCCGATGGGACCCGGAATGAAATAAGTATATGAATAGCCTCCGCTGTGCCGGTAAACCGGACAGGTGTTCATGCAGGCACCGCAACGGATGCAGTTCAGCGTCCGGATATGGTCGGGGTGAGAGAGAATGCGGCTTCGTCCGTTGTCTACGATAATGATATGGTATTCACCTCCTTCGCACGGCGTACGATAATGAGACGTGTAGGTCGTGATGGGTTGACCTGTTCCAGAACGTGCCAATAAACGGGTGAATACGCCTAAAGCTTTCATGTCCGGTACGATTTTTTCCAAACCGAAGGCCGCGATGTTCAGTTTCGGGCAGGATGTGCCCATATCGGCGTTGCCTTCGTTGGTGCATACGACGATGTCTCCCGTGGAGGCTACAGCGAAATTCGCTCCTGTCATGGCAGCTTCGGCATGCAAGAAAATATTTCGCAGGTTTTTTCGAGCCACATGCGTCAGGTAAGTCGGGTCGTAATTGCCTTTTTCGGCATTCATCTTCTCTTCGAACAGCAGGCCTACTTGTTCGCGCTTGATATGAATGGCCGGCATGACGATATGGCTGGGTGGAAGGTGCATCAGTTGCAGGATGCGTTCACCCAAATCGGTTTCCACTACATCTATGCCTTTAGACAACAAGAACGGGTTCAGTTCGCATTCTTCCGAGAGCATGGATTTGCTTTTGACGAAACGGGTCACTTGATGTTCTTTAAGCAGTCCATAGATGATCTGTCGGTATTCTTCTGCGTCTTTAGCCCAATGTACGATGGCACCGTTTGCCGTGGCGTTCTTTTCAAATTCTATCAGCAGTTCCTCCAAATGGCTGTTGGAATAGAGTTTCAACTGGCATGCTTTTTCCCGAAGGTCTTCCCATTCGGGTACCTCCTTGCTCATTTTGTCTCTTTTGGCACGTACCATCCACAGGGTTTCGTTGTGCCATGCCGCCATGTCGCCGTTCCGGAGGAACTTTTCGGCAGCTTTGGAATGTAAGGTGCTCATAACTGTGACGCTAATATTTCTACAATATGAATCGTTTGGATGGGAAGTTTCTCACGGTTGATGACTCCCTGCATGTGCATCAGGCAGGAGCTGTCGGCTCCGGTAATATATTCGGCCCCGGTTTCGCTGTGGTGCCTGATTTTGTCTTTTGCCATACAGACGGATACGGCCTGTTCTTCGATTGCGAACATTCCGCCGAAGCCGCAACATTCATCTACGTGGGACGGTTCGCATACTTCGATGTCTTTCACCATGAGTAGCAAATCCCGTAATTTATTATAATAAGGAATATTGCGTTCACTGGGAGAGGACAAGTGAAGTTCCCTTACGCCGTGGCAACTGTTGTGCAGGCTGACTTTGTGAGGGAAGCGGGCATCCAAATGTTCCGGCTTGACGACGTCGTGGATGAACTCGCACAAATCATATATTTTCTCCGCACTCTCGCACCGATGTCCTTCTTGTGCCAATATGTCGGGATGGTTTTGTTTGACGAAAGCCACACAACTGGCCGACGGTCCTACAATGTAATCGTATGACTGGAACAAGGTTTCGAAACGCCGGGCCAGCCGTGAGGCTTCATTTTCGAATCCGGCATTGGCCATGGGTTGCCCACAACACGTTTGGTCTAAAGGGTAATCTACGTCGACTCCCAACCGGCTTAAAATTTTATATGACGCCACTCCGACCTGGGGGTATATGGCATTGATGTAGCAAGGGATAAATAAACCGACTTTCATATTTTGGGTTGTTTTGAATTTGGTACAATATTAGTGTTTGGTCCGTATGCCTGCCGGTATGCGTTGGCCAATAGCTGCAAAGTTATAAAAAAGCATGGTTCTATTCTATTATTCGTGCTGCCTTTTGATTCGTAAACCATTAATTTTTGGCTGTTTTCTTTCGTATTCTCTCAAAAAGTAGTAATTTTACGTGCTTTTTGGCAAGTGGTATTTATAATAGTAACAGATATAAATAATGTTAGACCAAGACAGAATAATAAAGGTGAACATTGAAACCGAGATGCGTAAATCGTATATCGACTATTCAATGTCCGTAATTGTATCCCGTGCTTTGCCTGATGTGCGCGATGGATTTAAACCTGTGCATCGTCGCATTCTCTATGGAATGAGGGAACTGGGTAATACGCACGACAAACCATATAAAAAATGTGCCCGTATCGTAGGAGAAGTGTTGGGTAAGTATCATCCGCATGGAGATTCTTCCGTTTATGGTGCATTAGTGCGTATGGCACAAGAATGGAGCATGCGTTATACGTTGGTGGACGGTCAGGGAAACTTCGGTTCCGTCGATGGGGATAGTGCTGCTGCCATGCGTTATACGGAGGCTCGCCTGCAGTTGATGGGCGAAGCTATGATGGATGACTTGGAAAAGGAAACCGTAGACATGATGAACAACTTCGACGATACGTTGAGGGAGCCTACGGTTATGCCGACAAAAATACCGAACTTGCTGGTAAACGGTGCCAGTGGTATCGCAGTGGGAATGGCCACTAACATCCCCACGCATAATTTAGGGGAAGTCATTGATGCTTGTGTGGCTTATATAGACAATCGGGATATTGACATCGACGGACTGATGGAGTATATCAAGGCTCCTGATTTTCCTACCGGTGGCTTTATTTACGGTATGCAGGGCGTGCGCGATGCCTACGAGACGGGGCGCGGACGTGTGATTATGCGTGCCCGCGCTGAGATAGAGCCGGGAGAGAATCATGATAAGATTGTCATTACGGAGATTCCTTACGGGGTGAACAAAGCGGAGCTGATTAAACAGATTGCCGATTTGGTAAACGACAAGAAGATTGAAGGCATCAGCAATGCCAATGACGAATCCGACCGTGAAGGCATGCGTATCGTGGTGGATGTGAAACGCGACGCCAACGCAAATGTCGTATTGAACAAATTGTTCAAGATGACTCCGTTGCAGACCAGCTTCAGCGTGAATTGCATAGCGTTGGTGAAAGGGCGTCCCAAGTTGTTGTCTCTGAAGGATTGCATCTCTAACTTTGTGAACCATCGTCACGATGTGGTCATCCGTCGGACGCAGTATGATTTGCGCAAGGCGGAAGAGCGTGCCCATATTTTGCAAGGTTTGATTATTGCGAGTGATAACATCGACGAAGTCGTGCATATTATTCGCAGTGCCCAGAATCCGCAGGCCGCCATCGAAGGTTTGATGAACCGTTTCGAACTGGACGAGGTACAGGCCAAAGCCATCGTAGAGATGCGTCTGCGTCAGTTGACGAACCTGATGCAGGAGCAGTTGCGTAACGAATACGATGAACTGTTGAAACAAATCGAATATTTCAAACAGATACTGAGTGATGAAGACCTTTGCATGAAAGTAATCAAGGACGAATTGATCGAGGTTAAAGAGCAGTTCGGCGACGAACGGCGTTCGGAAATCGTATATTCGAGCGAAGAATTCAATCCTGAAGATTTTTATGCTGACGACGAGATGGTTATCACCATCAGTCACATGGGATATATCAAGCGTACGCCTTTGGCCGAGTTCCGGGCACAGGCTCGTGGTGGCGTGGGCAGCAAGGGAACGAGCACGCGCGATACGGACTTTGTGGAATACATCTATCCGGCTACGATGCACAACACGATGCTCTTCTTCACGCAGAAGGGTCGCTGTTTCTGGATGAAAGTATATGAGATACCGGAAGGTGCCAAGAACTCTAAGGGACGTGCCATTCAGAATATGTTGAATATCGACCCGGATGACGCTATCAATGTTTGCTTGCGTATCAAGAACCTGAACGATGCGGAATTCTGCCGTTCGCATTATGTGGTGTTCTGCACGAAGAACGGTATCATCAAGAAAACTTGCTTGCAGGAGTATTCCCGTCCGCGTACCAATGGGGTCAATGCCATTACGATTCGTGAAGACGACCGTGTCATCGGCGTGCGTCTGACAAATGGCGAGAATGAAATCATCATCGCTAACAGAAACGGTCGTGCCATTCGTTTCCATGAAAGCAAAGTGCGTGCCATGGGACGTACGGCTACTGGTGTGAGAGGTTGACCATCGACGAGGACGGTAGCGACGAAGTGGTAGGCATGGTATGTGTGAACGACCCGCAGACGGAAACCATCATGGTGGTCAGCGAGCAAGGCTATGGCAAACGTTCGGACATAGAGGATTATCGTGTGACGAACCGGGGCGCGAAGGGTGTGAAGACACTGAACATCACGGAGAAAACCGGTAAGTTGGTGGCTATCAAAGTCGTGACGGACGAGAACGACCTGATGATTATTAACAAGAGTGGTATAACGATACGTCTGAAAGTGGCTGATGTCCGTATTATGGGACGTGCCACACAAGGTGTCCGTTTGATTAATCTTGAGAAGCGTAATGACCAAATCAGTAGCGTATGCAAGGTACAGACGGAGGACGAAGAAGAAGAGACGGAAATGTTGAGTGACGGTGTGGCTCCGGTGATGGATGAGTCGGAAGGCGGTTCTGATGCATCGGTTTCAGAGTCCCGTGACGAAGAGACTGAAACGAATGAATGAGTTTAAAACTTTTAATTTATAAAGTTATGAATAAATACGTATTATCAATTGCATTGCTGGTTGCTTCAACCGGTGCTTTCGCGCAGAACAGACTGGTGAAAAAAGCTCAGGGATTGATTAACAACAATCAAATAGAGGAAGCCCAGACGTTGTTGACGGAAGCTTTGAACAGCGGAGAAACCAAAGACATGGCTTTGGCTTGGGATGTTCAGGGAGATTTGTACCAAAGGCTTTTTGCAGACGAACTGAACAAAGCGGCTGCTCACCAGCCTTTGGATACGGCAAAGTTTGCTAAAAACCTGTATGCTTGTCTGGACGCATACGAAAAATGCAACGAGTATGACGAGAAAAAGGAATATGCGGAAAAGAACAAAGGCAACTTGATGAAGTTCCGTACTTTCTTGATGTACGTCGGTCAGTTTGACTTCCAAAATCAGAATTTTGCGGGAGCTTATAAAGCATACGATGCGTGGTTGACTTATCCGCAGAATCATAAACTGGTGGCTGATGAGCCGAAGGTGTTGAACGATAGTGTATTTGACAAAAATCAAGTAGCTTATTATGCTTGTCTGGCAGCTTACCAGGGTAAAGATTTTGATAAGGTCGCTACTCATCTGGAAGAGGCATTGAAGTATGATAAAGAAGCCAAGACGGTAAGACAATTACATTTGATGACACTCTTGGAAAAGGGAGATACGGCTCAATGGGTTGATGCTTCGAAGAAGTATGCAGTGGCAGATGAGGTGATAGCCCAGAATTTGTTAGCTTATTACACCGAAAAGAAGAACGATGCGGCTTCGTTGGAGTTTGCCAACAGTCTTTTGGCGGCCGACCCGAATAATAAGATTGCCAATTATTCAAAAGGTGTAGTATTGTTCGGTCAGGAGAAATTTGAGGAAGCTCTTCCGTTCTTTGAGAAGAGTGCGGAAATAGATCCTACTTTTACGGATGCTTATTACAATGCCGGTGTATGCTGCTGTAATACAGGATATGGCATCAACGAAGCAATCGGTAAGACGAAGAACATGAAGAAAGCCGAATATGACAAGGAGATTGAAAAAGTGAAGTCTTGGTATAAGAAGGCAGAACCGTTCTTCCTGAAAGTGAAGGAACTTGAGCCTGACAATCCGCAGAGATGGGCTTCTCGTCTGAAGACGGTGTATTATATAACCGGAGAAAAGGCTAAAGAAGCAGAGATGGATACTTATCTCAAGTAAGCGGTAGGAGATAATGATAAAGTAAAAAAGAATTGGGGTGGTGTTCAATGAAAGTGTGGGCATCACCCTTTTGTTTTATATAGGATGAGTAGATTGAGTTTTTGGGCAATGGTTTGTATGTTCGGGGTTTGTTGTCAGACACTGGACGGTGCCAATGTGGTTCGTGAAGCGCGTAAAACCATAAAGAACGCCAGATATGAGGAGAACGGGGATGAGGCCAAGAAGGTAAGGGAGCGGCTGGATGCCGCAGAGAAGAGCCTGATGGATGCGCTGTCCGGCGAGAAAAAAGTAGTGAAACGTGCAGAACTGTATTATACGGCGGCATTGGTGCAGTGCAGGTTGAATGACATTGAAAACGAAAA
>OJQT01001254.1_pt1 | contig 9252 bp, 6 predicted proteins | sample 1598771 | NCBI WGS metagenome assembly OJQT01 (sample SAMN03922517, study PRJEB24848) | human gut metagenome | isolation source: stool sample | host: Homo sapiens | place: Germany | collected 2010-02
GAGGATTCCCTGCCGGCCACCCGCTCTACCGCGGCATGATCGGGATGCACGGCGCTTATGCAGCCAACCGGGCCGCACAGGAATGCGACCTTCTGATCGCGGCGGGCGCGCGCTTTTCCGACCGCGTGGCCTGCAACCGCGCGCAGTTCGCCCCCAGGGCAAAAATCGTCCACATCGATATCGATCCGGCGGAGATGGATAAAAACCTTTTCTCCGAATACCATCTGCGCGGCGATCTCAAGGAGGTTTTCCGGCGGCTGAACGAGGCGCTTCCTTCGATGGAGCATACCGCCTGGCACGCACAGACCGCCGCCTTCCGCCAGCCGCAGCCCTCCGCCCCCGCAGGCGGCTTCCCCACGCCGCAGCAGGTGATCGAAACGCTGGATCGCCTTACGCCGGACGAAACGCAGATCGTCACGGATGTAGGCCAGCATCAGATGTGGACGGCGCAATACTATACCTTTGAGAAGCCCCGCACCTTTATCACCTCCGGCGGGCTCGGCGCAATGGGCTTTGGTCTTGGTGCCGCCATTGGCGCATACCTTGCGCACCCGGAGCGAACAACCGTCCTCGTCAGTGGAGACGGCAGCTTCCATATGAATTTAAACGAGCTCGCAACGCTCGTCTCCTACCGATTGCCCATCGTGGACCTTGTTATGAACAACACGGTGCTCGGCATGGTGCGCCAGTGGCAAACGGTCTTCTATGATCACCGCTACGCGCAGACCGCGCCCAACCGGCAGACGGATCTCGTCAAGCTTGCCCAAGCCTTTGGCGCGCAGGGCTTCCGCATCGAGCGGCCAGAGCAGGTCGAGCCCATCCTGCAGAGGGCGCTGTCCTGCGGCGGGCCGTGCGTGGTGGATTGCAGGATATCTCCCGACGCAATGGTGCTGCCGATGATCCCGCCGGGCGGAACCGTGCAGGATACCATCAATGTCTTTGTGGAATAAACGAAACCGTTTGAAAGAATACCTTTCTGTCAAGCGGTATCTGCGAAAGGATAAATGATTTTTATGGAAAAATTGTCGCTCTCCGCGCTGGTAAACAACCATGCGGGCGTCCTGCTGCGCGTGGTCGGCCTGTTCTCCCGCCGCGGCTATAATATCCAGAGCCTTACGGTATCTGAAACGGAGGACCCGCGCTTCTCCCGCATGACGATCGTCTCCGAGGCGGCGCCCGTCACCTTCCGCCAGATGGAAAAGCAGCTGCTGAAGCTGGAAGACGTCGTCAAGGTGATCCGCCTGGAGGAGGATCACCTGATCGCCAGCGAGCTGGCGCTCGTAAAGGTCCGCGCGCTGAATAAGGACCGCCCCGCCGTGCTGCGCACGATCTCCAAGCACGGCGCGCGCGTCAAGGATATCGGCCACCGCACCATCACCGCGGAGCTGACCGGCGCGACCGACCGCATCGACAGCTTCATTGAGGATATGGGCCTGCACGGAATCGTGGAAATGTCCCGCTCCGGTATGACAGCGCTGGAAAGCGGCGACGAAAGCATCCGCGATCATGAAGCCGCTGTGCTCCCCCGAAGCTCTACTTAAAGATGGACAAAGGGAATTGCTCTGTGATACACTAATTAAAAAGATCTCTTTCGTCCCGATTTCCGTTTCATCATCGTTTGGAAGGAGGCGGCGCTTTTGCAACGCCATATCACCATTCTGGACTCCACGCTGCGCGACGGCGCGCAGGGAGAGGGAATCTCCTTCTCCGTGGAGGATAAAATTGGAATCGTGCGCGCGCTCGATGAGCTGGGCATTACCTATCTGGAGGCGGGAAATCCCGCTTCCAATCCGAAGGAGCTGGAATTCTTCGACCGGGCCGCAGGCCTTCATCTAAAGAACGCATCTCTCGTCGCTTTTGGCAGTACGTGCCGCAAGGATAGCTCACCCGGGGAGGATGCAAATTGCTTGGCACTCCTGCAGGCAAATACGCCAGTGGTCTCGATCTTCGGGAAATGCTGGGATCTTCATGTGCGGGAGATTCTCAGAACCACACCGGAGGAAAATTTGCGGATGGTCGAGGAGACCTGCCGCTTTTTCCTGGAGCGCGGAAAACGTGTTATCTTCGACGCGGAGCATTTCTTCGACGGCTATCAGGCCAATCCGGACTTTGCCCTGGAGACGCTGCGCGCTGCGGCCCGCGGCGGCGCGCAGACGCTTGCGCTGTGCGATACCAATGGCGGCTGCATGCCGGGCGACATCCTCACGATCACTACACGGGTATGCACAGGATTTCCACACACCGAAATCGGCATCCATACGCACGACGATTGCGGCATGGCGGTTGCGAATTCCGTCTGCGCCGTGCAGGGCGGCGCTTCCCATGTGCAGGGGACCTTCCTCGGCTTCGGCGAACGCACCGGCAATGCCAATCTCTCCGCCGTTATCCCCACACTCCAGCTGAAACGGGGGCTCTCCTGCATCCCGGCGGAAAACATGCATCAGCTGACCGCGACCGCCATGCGGATTGCGGAAATAACCAACATCACCTTACATAAAAACATGCCCTTCGTCGGGCGCAGCGCGTTTGCCCATAAGGCGGGCATGCATGCGGACGGCGTGCTGAAAAACGAGCGCTCCTTCGAGCATATTGATCCGTCGCTGGTAGGCAACCACCGGCGCTTCCTAATGTCCGAGATGACGGGCAAATCCGCCGTGCTGCGGCGCGTCCAGAAGATTTACCCGGAGATCACGCGCGATTCCCCCGTGCTTGCAGAGATCGTGGGAGAGCTCAAGGAAAAGGAGCACGAGGGCTATCAGTACGAGGGCGCGGACTCCAGCTTCGATCTCATCATCCGCAAGCGCGTCGAGGGCGTCGAGCCCTTCTTCGACCTGATCAGCTACAAGGTGCTCGACGAATTGCCCTACGACAACAACCACAGTGCCACCGCGACCATCAAAATCCGCGTTGGCGGCAAGGTGAAAATCGCCGCTTCCGATGGCGACGGCCCGGTGAACGCGCTCGACAAGGCGCTGCGCGAGGCGCTCGCGGAATTTTATCCGTGCCTCAACAAGGTCCGCCTGATCGACTACAAGGTGCGCGTAATGGAGCCGAAGGACGCTACCGCTGCGCGCGTACGCGTTTTGATCTCTTCGGCAGACGGCAGCGATATCTGGACGACGGTCGGTGTTTCCCAGGATATCATCGAGGCGAGCTGGATCGCGCTGGTGGATTCCATCGAGCACAAGCTCTGCGGCCAGCCCTCCCCACAGCGCTCTTCTACAATTTAATATCAAAAGTCTAATATCTATCTGGAGGTCTTTTTATGGGAATGACAATGACGCAGAAAATCCTGGCCGCCCACGCCGGCCTCAGCGAGGTGAAGGCGGGCCAGCTCATCGAGGCAAAGCTCGACATGGTGCTCGGCAACGATATCACCTCCCCCGTCGCCATCAACGAGTTTGAGCGCTGCGGCGCGGATTCCGTGTTTGACAAAAGCAAAATCTCCCTTGTGATGGATCATTTCGTCCCCAACAAGGATATCAAATCGGCGGAGCACACCAGGCAGGTGCGCACCTTTGCCGCAAAATACGGCATTGAGCATTTCTACGACGTCGGCGAAATGGGCGTGGAGCACGCCCTGCTGCCGGAAAAGGGCATTGTTGTCCCCGGCGACGCTGTCATCGGCGCGGATTCCCACACCTGCACCTATGGCGCGCTCGGCGCGTTTTCCACAGGCGTGGGCTCCACGGATATGGCCGCGGGCATGATCACGGGCAAGGCCTGGTTCAAGGTGCCCTCCGCTATCCGCGTCACCCTGACGGGGACGCTCCCGCAGTATGTCAGCGGCAAGGACGTCATCCTGCATCTGATCGGAAAAATCGGCGTGGACGGCGCGCTGTACCGCTCGCTGGAATTCACGGGCGACGGCGTCAAGGCGCTCTCCATGGACGATCGCCTCTGCATTGCCAATATGGCCATCGAATGCGGCGCGAAAAATGGGATCTTCCCTGTAGATGAAACGACGCAGGCCTATGTAGAGGGCCGCGCGCAGCGCCCGTGGCAGGTTTACAAAGCGGATGCGGACGCGGTCTATGACGAAGAGATCACGATCGACCTCTCCGCCCTGCGCCCCACCGTTGCCTTCCCGCACTTGCCGGAGAATACAAAGACCGTGGACGAGGCAGGCGATGTACCGATCGATCAGGTGGTGATCGGCTCCTGCACAAACGGCCGCATGGAGGATATGCGCATCGCGGCGGAGATCCTCAAGGGCCGCAAGGTGCATAAAGGCGTGCGCACCATTGTAATCCCCGCCACGCAGGAGGTTTACCTGCAGTGCGTCAGGGAGGGGCTGGCTGAAATCTTCATTGAGGCCGGCGCCGTTGTGAGCACGCCGACCTGCGGGCCGTGCCTGGGCGGATATATGGGCATCCTGGCCGCAGGCGAGCGCGCCGTCTCCACGACCAACCGCAACTTCGTCGGCCGCATGGGCCATGTGGACAGCGAAGTCTATCTCGCCTCTCCCGCCGTTGCCGCGGCAAGCGCCATCGCGGGCCGGATTGCCGACCCAGCAAAAATATAAAGCAGCAGAAAGGGGCTTGACCAATGAAAGCACAGGGTATCGTACATAAATATGGCAGCAACGTCGACACAGACGTCATCATTCCGGCGCGTTACCTCAATACCGCCGACCATCAGGAGCTGGCGGCGCACTGCATGGAGGATATCGACAAGGAGTTTGTCCATAAGGTAAAGCAGGGCGACCTGATCGTGGCGGATAACAATTTTGGCTGCGGCTCCTCCCGCGAGCATGCGCCCATCGCCATCAAAACGGCGGGGATCTCCTGCGTGATCGCCAGGAGCTTTGCGCGCATCTTTTACCGCAACGCGATCAACATCGGCCTTCCGATCCTGGAATGCCCGCAGGCGAGCGACGGCATTCGGGACGGCGACGAAGTCAGCGTAGATTTCAACACAGGCGTCATCACCAATCTGACCACTGGGGAACGCTATCAGGCCGAATCCTTCCCCCCCTTCATCCAAAACATCATCGCCAAAGGCGGCCTGCTCAATTCCATCGCTCAGAAATAATGGCATCCCGCTTCCTGCCCCGCCGTACGCGGGGCATTTTTCTATCCTATTTAAGAACGCTTGCCTTCGGGAATCTTTTCCCCCGCCTTGACTTTGCCCCTCCGACCGATTAAAATGGATACCGTATCGATGGGAGTATTGTCGCAAACAGGCGTGATCCGCCTGCAAAGGAGTGTTCCAATGAAAACGAAACGAGTGCTCAGCATTCTGCTTGCAGCGGTGCTTGCCGCCGGCTGCTTTGCGGCGGGCTGGATTGTTTACGCTGGCAAGACGGAGCAGCAGTTTGAATCGACGCCGGAAAGCAGCGCCTGGCTCCAGAATCTGATGGTCACTTACAATAAGGGGAATTATGCCTTTCAGACCGCCACGATGGTACCGCAGACGGATTATCGGCACGACAAGAGCCTGAGCGAGTTTGAAAGTGATATCTCCTACTGGGTCAAGGCCTATACGATGGATGAGGATATGCGCTATGAGCAATATATCCTTGCGCTGCGGTTTGCCAACGACATTATGAAATTCATGGGCGTCACAGAGGACGCGACGCAGGAGGAAATGCGCGCCTGGCTGGTTGAGAACGGGATCGTCATGCCGCCGGAAGATGACGAGAACACGGAGACATATGTCACGCTCCTCTATGCCATGATGAAGCAAAACGCCTATAAGCTGCTGTATCCCAATATGACGCCGCCCACCATTGAGCCCGGCACAACGCTGGAGGCGGCGCTCGTCCAGTATCTGGCGAAAATAATGGAGGAAGAAGAAAACATCGAACTGACCGGCCCCCTTCCAAAGACGGTCCGCGGCTTTGTCCTCGCCGTTGCAAAGGTGACCCTGAAGCAGCCGAAATACGGCAGCATCCAGGTACCCGACGACATGCCGGATGATCAGGTGTTAAAGCTCATGACGATCCGCACGCTGATCGTTGACCTGAAATACCCGCTCTATAAAGACGGCGTAGTAACGGATATCAAGAATCCGGACGATATTTCGGATGAAGAGTTGGGCCTTGCCTATCTTTCCGCCATGCTCAGCCAGCGTTACGAGCTGAAAAACGCCCCGATTCCCTATATCCCCGCGATGGATGCCACCTGGAACATGCAGGAGGCGCTCGCCAATAATGATGTGCCCCGCCTGGTCCTGCGCCAGATGGCCAAGGAAAAGGGCAGCACGAAGATCACGAAGAGCTTCACCAAGCAGCAGGTGTGGGAAGAGGTGCTCAGCCTCGGCTACTTCCCGCTGGAGGATCAGTTTTACTGCGATATTTCCGATTATCATGTCAACCTGCCTTACAAAATCAGCGATGTCCGCGTACGCGCCACGGCCCTGAAAAACGGCGCGAAGATCACCGTCAACGGCAAGGAGATCAAAAGCGGCAGCGCAACGGAAGTTCACTTTTCAATGATCGGCCAATCCGTAACGCTGACATACCATGTGACCAATACCGTGGACGGCAAGACAGAAAGCATGAATTATTCCGTGAAGATCGTCAACGGCAGCAAGGACCTGCCCGACGAAACCTATAAAATACTCCCTTCCATCAAACGCCCCTCCTACCAAATTCCCACTGGGAAGGTTGAATCCATGGTCACTCCGGACGGCAACCTCCTCTATGTCGATGAAAACGGCGTGGAATATACGCTCCCGGAAGGCGCTGAATATGTGACCGACGAAAGCGGCAACGTCATCGGCCTGAACAACGGCCTGGTTGAGCTGGGGGGCGACGGAACGGAGGGGACGACAGCGGAAACTGCGCAGACCAATGCCGGCGCAAGAGACGGCAAGGTGTGGAAAAAGGTCGTTAGCATCGTGCTCCCGATCTGTGCAGTCCTGATCGCCGTGGCAGTCGTCATCATCTATAAAAAGAAGCCGGAGCTCCTCCATCCGGGCAAACGCACCAAGGTCAAAAAGCCCAGAAAGCCGAAAAACCGCTTTTAAGCGCTCGCAGCGCTTATGACGCATAGCCGGAGCAGACAGGCGCAACTAAAGCCGCCTGTCTGCTCTTTGCGTTTGATAAAGGAGGGTTCTGCCAGGCCTGTGATGGATACAGCCCTGCAAATATCCGGATATCTTTTCAGAGCTGTTAAAAATTTAAAAAATATTCATCAAAGCCTTTCTTTTCGCGCTATAATTATGTTAAAGTTTGGAATAGAAGTTTGATCCATCCGCCCCTGCATGGCGGCGGAGAAGGAGGATTGGCAATGAGCCTGGAAAAAATCATGGTGGTAGACGACGACCCCAATATCTGCGAACTGCTGCGGCTCTATCTGGAAAAAGAGGGCTACTCCGTGGAAATCACCAACGACGGGATGGCCGCGGTGGAGGCCTTCCAGTCCACACAGCCGGACCTGGTCCTGCTCGATATCATGCTCCCGAAGCTCGACGGCTGGCAGGTCTGCCGGGAAATCCGCCGTTTCTCGGACAAGCCCATCATCATGCTGACGGCAAAGGGGGAAACCTTTGATAAGGTGCTCGGCCTGGAGCTGGGGGCAGACGACTATGTGGTAAAGCCCTTTGAAGCCAAAGAGGTGGTTGCGCGCGTCAAGGCGGTGCTCCGCCGCACAGCTAACAGCAGCACCGAGCAGGTCAAGGAGGTCCGCTACGACAAGCTGATCATCAACCTCACCAACTATGAGCTGCGCGTCGACGGCAAACAGATCGACACGCCGCCCAAGGAGCTGGAGCTGATCTATCATCTCGCCAGCAACCCCAACCGCGTCTTCACCCGCGACCAGCTGCTCGACGAGGTATGGGGCTTCGATTATTACGGCGACTCCCGCACCGTCGATGTCCATGTCAAGCGCCTACGAGAAAAGCTGGAGGGTGTCAGCGACAAATGGGCGCTCAAAACGGTCTGGGGGGTCGGCTATAAATTTGAGACCAAAGAATAATACGCCTTTGCGACTCGATGAAAGCGAGGCTGACCCGATTTGAAAGAACGCTTCAAAGAGCGGTTCAAAAAAAAGCATTTGAATCTGTTTGCGAAATATTTCCTTGTGATCACAATGGTGATCTTTATCTGCTTTGCCGTGCTCGGCTGCTCCCTGCTGCTTTTCGTCTCCAACTACTGGCGTAGCGAAAAGACCAACCTGCTCAAGGAGAACGCGCTCCAAGTCGCCGCTACGACGGCCGACCTGCTCGGCTCCGGGCGGCTTGATAAGGACGGGAAGGGAACGGTTGCGATCCTGTGCAATACGCTCACGCTCGTCTCCTCTGCGATCGAGGCGGATGTGTTCATTTGCAATCTGGATGGCTCCGTCATCCTCTGCAAGGATCTCTTCGCGCCTGAGATGCAGGTTTTCAATGCAAGCGCCTGTAAGATCCACGACGGGATGCATTTCCCGAAGGAGGTCGTGCAGAAGACGATTGAAAGGGAATATATCCGGGCCGGCACGCTCGAGGGCGTTTACAGCGATCCCCATTTCATCATCGGCGAGCCGGTCATGGTAAATGGCGAGCCGGTTGCTCTGGTATTCGCCACAAAGCCTACGTCCTCAGGGCTTGGGCCATACCTGTGGAATATCTTCAAAATGTTTCTGTTTTCAGCGCTGATGGCGCTGCTGCTCGCGTTTGTGGCGGTTTATGTGCTGACCTATAACCTCATCCGCCCCTTGCGCGAGATGAGCGAGGCCACCAAGCGCTACGCACACGGGGATTTTTCCTACCGGGTCGATTCCCACGGCAGCGGCGAGCTTTCGGGGCTTGCCAACGCGCTCAACTCCATGGCAAAGGCGCTTGCTGTGCTGGAATCCTCCCGCAGGAGCTTTGTTGCGAACGTATCTCACGAGCTGAAAACGCCGATGACTACCATCGGCGGCTTTATCGACGGCATGCTCGACGGCACCATCCCACCAGACCAGCAGAAGCATTATCTGGAGATTGTCTCCGCCGAGGTAAAGCGGCTCTCCCGCCTGGTCATGACCATGCTCAACATGTCCAAGATCGAGGCGGGCGAGCTGAAGCTCCAGCCGAGCAAGTTTGATATTTCCGCGCAGCTGTTCCAGGTGTTTCTGCTCTTTGAGCAGAGCATTGAGCGCAAAAAGATCGAGATCGTCGGCCTTGAGGATATGAAGAGCGTTACCGTGGAGGCTGACCCCGATATGATCCATCAGGTATTGTATAATTTAATCGACAACGCGGTAAAATTTACACAAGAGGGCGGCCAGATCACGGCCTCCGTCCTCTCCGATTCGGAAAAGGTCATCGTCCGTATCCGCA